>JAAGKN010000337.1_pt1 | contig 157230 bp, 130 predicted proteins | sample 6206371 | NCBI WGS metagenome assembly JAAGKN01 (sample SAMN11533720, study PRJNA540317) | gut metagenome | isolation source: fecal pellets from male and female animal of same cohort | host: Peromyscus leucopus | place: USA:CA | collected 2017
GTCCCTTTTCAAGTGTTAGCTACAGATTATGCAAGAATTGAAAAATAATTATTCCCTGTAATCCGATGGTTTGACACCTAAGTTCTGTTGCACGTAACGGCTGAAATAGGCAGGTGACGAGAAGCCGAACATATCTGAAATCTGGACGAATGACAATGATTTGTCGCGCAACAGCCGTGAGATATCGAGAATAGTATAGCGGTTGATCCAATAGTTGGCGGCATACCCGCTGACCTTTTTCGACACCTCCGACAGATATTTCGACGTCACGCACAGACAGTCGGCATAGTAAGTGACTTCCCGATGCTCACGATACGCCCCTGTTTCCAGCATTTTCAGAAAACGACTCATGATGGAAGCGTTCTGCGTCGAAATATCGCTCTCACCATAAATACGTGCATGAAAATCGAAGAAATCAAGAATGGCTGCCTGCATAGCATTGATAAGCGTTTCACGGTAGAAACGGTGTTCCCTATCCTTGATGCGCAGTTCCAACAGTTCGAAATCACGGCGACACACGATCTGTTGTTCGGGAGTGAGGTGCATCACGGGATTGAGGAAAAGAGCCAGCGAACCTTTCATGCCGTAGTTGCTTTGCGGTGTACATAACTCGATAAACCCGGGTGCGGCATAAATTATCTTACATTGAAAATTGTCCGAAGGCTGTATCTTCTCGAGCATTTTCCGTTTGCGGACAATTGACAAGTCCCCGGTGTGTAACTCAAAATCACGCTCGTTGAAACGATAGCGACACGTCCCACCTAAGCAGAACAGATGGGCCAGATACTCCTCTTCGGAATCTGTCCGCACGATGCCCAATTTATTGGCTACGATAATATCTTTTTGGTATTCCATGTCGTAACCGTTGATTTCAATTTACAAAGTTACAAATAAACTCGTAATCATACAGATGACGATTGCGAGTTTTGTTGTTTTTAACTATATTTCAGCTGCTTATCGTATGATCCGTATCGTCCGCAACCATTCTTCGATACCTTTCGTGTTCTTACTTACTGCACCGAATCCTTTCAGGTGTTCGGCAGCCGATGTCAACTCTACAATCCTTGCCAAGGTTTCGTCCCGATAAGTCGAAGCGTAAGTACAGAACGGTATTACCGTTTTACCTTTGAAATTATAGCTTTCCGTAAAGACGTTGATAATCATCGGAACCGTCTACCACCATACAGGACAACCAATAAAAAACGTGTCGTACTCGTCCCAGTTCTCAACCTTGTTTTTGATAACTGGTAGGACATTCGACTCCTTTTTCGCTTTCGCCACTTCGGTACAAGGTTTATATTCGACAGGATACGGCTTTTCGGGTTCGATACGGAACAGCGTGCCACCTGTTTGTCCGGCAATCTGTTCTGCCATGCGGACTGTGGTACCTCCCCAACTAAAGTAGGCAATGAGGATATTGTCTGTTCCTTCCGGCGTGTCGGGATTTTTAGGTGTTTCCGGATTGCTCGGATCTTCGGAAGTACTTGGTTCATCCGGTTTCTCCGGATCTCCTGGAACTTCCACATCGGGCGTTTTTGGTTCGACAGGATTATCTTCTGAACAAGCATTGAATGTAACCAAAGCGAGTGACATCATCAGATAAATAAAATACTTTTTTATACTACTTCTGTTATTTAATTGATTGTAATTTCTTTTGTCAGGTACAAAATTAAGGTATTGATAGACGGGAGGCATACACAAATTACGGGTAAAAAAGGCAGAATCGTATCTATTCAATAGCAATACGCCCCATTGCAAATAGTTACAATGAGGCGCATAACATTTAGCATTGCTTTTTACAGCTGCTTACGCAACTTCTTCACCGCATTTTCCAGTGATTCCGTCGGCTCTATGATGTTGTAATCCTTCCAGTAGTCCTCATTCCAATATTCCTTTACCACATCGTAGAATATCTGTTTAGGTTTGAAGGCATCACGGCGGGTAATAACACGTTCAGGATGTTCCTCACGATCCACGACCACCATCTCGGAACGGGCGGTGTAAGAAGACGAGAACAGACGGCGTTTCCAGTCGCACTTGAAACGGATTTCATTACGGATGTAGTTCAAGCAAGTCACTTCGCCTTGTTGGCGATAAGTAATGAGGAAGTTCACATCCTGCGGACGGAAACGCAATCCGACAGGTTTCTTGTGAAGTACGGCAGCAATAGCCTTCTCGCGGTCGGACAGATCGAGGGAAAACTCCGCACGGGTAAAAGCAAGGTTTTCACGGTCGATGAAGACCTTGCCCTTGAACAGCGCATATCCGAGACGAACGCGAGGACGGAAACTGATGACGTATTGCACCCGGTCGTCCAACAAGGCGGACGGTTCCTGCGTAAAAGTGTAGTATTCCAAAGTCTGTTGTTCGAACAAGGCATCGGCATTTTTCACTACATCCAGGTAGAGGGAGAGATTGGGGCCACCAACCACTTTTACCGCCAGCGTATCTGATTGCCTTTGACTCAAAAGACGGCGTGCCTTGGAGAGCTGCACCATGTCCCGTTCTGCGGTGCGTTGTGCGTAGGAGGTTTTGCACACATCCATCATGGCTTCGGAGATACCAATGTAACGTTGACCTTTCTGCACGGTTTCCCGATAGAACGCACTCATCATGTTTTCGGCAGAGGGATAGTTGGTGGGAATTTTCTTCAAAGCCTCTTCTACTATCCGGCGGGCATCACCACCATAGATTACGACTTCATCCAGTTGTCGGGTAACCGGTGTCATCCAAATAGTTGCAGTAAGGTTGGCACTACCTTCGGGTGCCGTGGCGGAAAACCGCGTGTTTTGGTAGCCTATATGCGACAATTCCAACCAGGGAGCAGATTGTAAATTAGGTATTTTCAAAGAGAAAATACCTTCGGCATTGGTTACTGTACCGATAGATGTACCGGAGAGTGCTACCGTTACATTCTCCAGCTTCTTACGAGTTTCCCTGCCTCCGTCGGCTCTTGCGCGACAGCGGGAACAATGGCAGTAAACAGCCCGGACATAACAATAAAATTGTAAACAGATTTCATTTAAGTAATTCATTTTGTTATACAACAATCATAATTCTCTTTTATTTGTCATTCTCCAATTATATGTATGTTACGTAGCCATTCTTCTATTCCTGCCGTACTATTTTCTTTAGCTGGGAATCCGCGAGGATGGATGGCATCAGGAGTCAATTCTACTATTTTCAGTAAAGTCTCTTCTGGAAACATATTGGCATATGAACAGAACGGAATAACAATTTTGCCTGAAAAATCATAGCCTTCGTTTTCTAAAAACGACCAGACAGGCATGGGAGCCGTATGCCACCAGACGGGGCAGCCTACGAAAATGACATCATAACGGTTGAAGTCCTTGACTTTCTGTGCCAGTGCAGGATGGATGTTATCGTCACGTTCTTCCTTCGCCTCGTCCGCACATTCCCGAAAAGCCTCTGGATAAGGGACGGCACGCTCGATACGGAACAGCGTTCCACCGGTCTGTTTGGCAATGGACTCCGACACACATTGTGTGTTGCCACTCCTGCTGAAGTAAGCAACCAGCACAGTGTGATTGCTGTCGTATGCAATCGTGTCGGCTTCGTACAAGGGAACCTTTGAACCCGTAAACTTACTACAACCTGCCATACAAAAGGCAAGCTGTAGCAGAAAAGTAAGCGGCAAGTGCCGCATAAGGGATTTTCTCGTTTTCATTATCACATACTATTGAATGATATGTATGGATTGTAACCAGTTTTCCACGCCTGATACATTTCGCCCTGTCATTCCGAATCCTTGCAAATGTCTGGACAAAGGTGTCAGTTCGACAATTCTTGCCAGAGTTTCTTCCCTGTAGGTAGAGGCATAAGTGCAGAATGGGACAATAATTTTGTCGGACAGGTTATAACCGGAATCTTCAAGGAATGAACAGATGGCCATCGGAGCCGTATGCCACCAGACGGGGCAGCCTACGAATATGATGTCATACTGGTCAATATCTTCCACCGTAGCGTTCAGTTCCGGATGTACGTTGTTATCAAGTTCCTCACGTGCCACTTGCGTACATTGATTATAATCTGTCGGATAAGGGGTCACGGTTTCTATGCGGAATAGGTCGGCACCGGTCTGCTCTGCAATGTTTTCAGCCAGGAATTGCGTGTTTCCGCTCCAGCTGAAGTAGGTTATAAGGATTTTGCGATTTGCGTCGTACTCGATTAAATCATTCTGATATAGTGGAACATCGGATCCTGCATTTTTCGAACAGGCAGCTACAAGACAGGATATAACAGACAATAAGGCCATTGCATAAAATATTTTTTTCATACCCTGCTGTCTTTAATTATTTCAACATCTTTATTTCTTTCAACCATTCTTCGATACCTTTCGTGTTCTTACTTACTGCACCGAATCCTTTCAGGTGTTCGGCAGCCGGTGTCAACTCTACAATCCTTGCCAAGGTTTCGTCCCGATAAGTCGAAGCATAAGTGCAGAACGGTATTACCATTTTACCTTTGAAGTTATAGCTTTCCGTAAAGGTGTTGATAATCATCGGAGCCGTCCACCACCATACGGGACAACCAATAAAAACCGTGTCGTACTCGTCCCAGTTCTCAACCTTGTTTTTGATAACCGGTCGGGCATTCGACTCCTTTTCAGCTTTCGCCACTTCGGTACAAGGTTTATATTCGACAGGATACGGCTTTTCGGGTTCGATACGGAACAGCGTGCCGTCCGTCAGCGAGGCGATATGTTCCGCTACGTGTTGTGTATTGCCGCCCCAACTGAAGTAGGCGATAAGAATTTTCTTTGCCGGCTGTTCATTTGCCGGAGAGTTTTGCGCATTTGCACCCGCACAGAATAGCAGGATGGCAAGTAAGGTTATAAGTTTTGCTTTCATATTTTCTGTTATTTAATTGCTGGACATTATTTCTGTCATCCAGCGGTCGAAGCTAATCATCCATTCTTCATGGGTGTATCCGAATCCGTGCGGAAGACCTTCATATTCGTGTTGCTCGACTTCAACACCTGCCTCACGCACGGCATCGGCACACACTTGGAATTGACGGTAGAACGGGTCTCGTGTTCCGTATGCAAAGAACGTGGGCGGGATTTTGGCCGCCTTGAATTTTTCCACATCGGTCGATGCCACGCTCAGACGACCGTAGAAGGCATAAATCATTCCGATGGTGCAGACATTGGCGGAAATCTCGTCGAGTGCGTCGGGACGATAGTCGGAAGTGAGTGCCGTACCGTTTACCAGTTCATCGAAATTAAGGGCCTCGTCGCCGCAGAGAATACCCCCCTGCCGAAAATCCAACAGAGGCGATGTCATTCGGTTCTATTCTGTAGTCGGAGGCGTGTTGGCGTACAAAGCGGACGGCACGAGCCAAATCAAGGCTTCCTTCTTCCATGCGGTAAGGCTGTACCCGATAATTCACCACGAACGCCTGATAGCCGTGACGGGCAAACCATTGGGCGACCGGCGTACCTTCGTTCCGGTCGCTACGGAACTGGAATGCACCGCCCGCACATACCAGAACAGCACCTTTGATTGCCATGCCTTCGGCAACCGGAAAATAGTTCATATAAGGGCGGAACGATGGCGGGTCTTGATAAGAACCCTGGCTACCCGTGTAGTTCGTCACCTTGGCCATATTTCCTTCTGGCCACAGGTAAATGGTTGAAGCCAATGGATTTTGTTCATCGTTTCCCCCGACAGAAGGCGTGTCATCGTCCGAAACGGAAAGTGTCTTGAACTGACGGGATTGCCCGTAAGCTGTTCCGTTGGGAGTCGTGGCATACGCCCTAACGTAGTAGTTCGTACTTGCCGAAAGCCCCGTAGCATAGCAAGCGAATGAGTTCGCATCCCCGGCTCCTACACTATGGTTATCGGAAACGGTCGGATTGTCAGTCGTAGCCCAGCAGATGCCGAACTCCGTTACCGCTTGCGTTTCGCCGATGATGCGACCGCCCGATATGGCGTTATCGGAAGCTATGGCCGTAACCTCGGCTGTTTCGACCCGAATCGCATAATCGGACAAAGTACTCTCCGAGTGTTTGTCACACCCGGTTGCCGTGGTAATTGTAACCAGCGATAAAACCGCATAGAGAAATATGTTTTGTTTCATTGCCTCACAAGTTATTACCGAAAAACTCTGTCAGTTTATCTATCGCCTGATTCACATACTCCGGCACATAGTAAGTCTTGATATGCGTCGCACCGGGAATTAGGAACAGTTCTTTCTGCTGTGTACCGGTAGCCTTGCTGTAACAAAGCTCCGTCATGTAGAACGTGTCGGCAATGTTTCCGGCAATCATCAGCAACGGCCGGTTGATGAGATACATCCCTTCACTAGCATCGAATGCCATTAAATCTACAAGGCTGCTCTTCGTGTAGCGGAATGTCGAATTGGGATGAGTGTGGCTTTGCTGGTAATAGCCATAGCCGTCACGATAGAGGTCGAACGGAAGTGCCGCAGCCTGTTCGGGCGTTACGCCACTCATATCGCCGACGTACTCTATCTCGCCTCCCTCGGCCTCCTTTTGGCGGGCGGCGCAGGCATCGGCCAAACGCTCCTGTACGCTGTTTATCTGCGAATCGAGAAATCCGTTGCGGCGTACCAGTCCCGAGTTGAACATACTGAGCGTAGCCACTGCCTTGAAACGTTTGTCGGTCTGTGCCGCTGCCAATGTGTAGCCGCCACCTCCGCAGATGCCGAGAATACCGAGCCTACCGGCATCCACACCGGGATATTGCAACAGGATGTCTGCGGCACGGCGGATGTCTTCGATACGGTGGGTGGGCTTGTCCGTATTGCGTGGCTCTCCCTCGCTGGCCCCCTGATAGGCGGCATCGAACGCCAGACAGATATAGCCTGCTTCGGCCATGCGCTGACTGTAAAGTCCGGCGACCTGCTCCTTCACGCCTCCGTTCGGATGAGCTACCACGAGTGCCGGATAACTTTTCGTGGAGTCGTAGCCGGTGGGTGTATAGACGTTGGCGGTGATTTTCAACCTGTTCAAATTATATGTAATGGGATGGATGTTCACTGCCCCTTCCTTATTCTCCGTAAGGGCATCAGCATAGACCAATCCCCACGGGTTACTATTGTGGCTCTTGAAATTCGACATATCGGCCACAACAAATGCTTTGCTCTCTTTCATTGTTTCCTGTGCATTTAAGGTACTGCATACAGCTATTGTCGCACACAATACGGTTGTTATTATCTTTTTCATATTTACTTATTTATATTGTTTTACAAATCCATTGCAAAGGTAAAAATGGACGACCGCATACTCTTTACACTATTTTCTGTAAGAACTACCATTTTTACGGGAAATATACTTCTCCCAGAACTTTACGGCATTTTTCTCCCAACCTTCCGCACTTGTCCCGATGCCCAGCCCAAATCCGTGCCGTAAATTCGGAAACAGATGGAATTCGGCATCAATACCTGACGCTCGAAGATTCTCTACCCGTTGCCGCATGACAGATGCACTGGCAATACCATCGTTATCGCCAATTACCACGTAAGTCGGCGGATCGTTGCGTGTATAGTCGGAATGTCCGGTATATCCCATCACAACAGTTGCCGGACGCTCATGTGCCGCATCAATGAAACCTTGCGTGGAGTAAGATCCGAGATAGGCAGCCATTCTTGCGCCTGCCGAGCCGCCCCACAGCGAATAGTTTTCGGTAGACACCCGCAACTCTTCCGCATGACGCATGATGAAGTCGATGGCTTGTGCAAGGTCTTCACACGCCACCTGTGCGCCTCCTGTCCTGTATTGGATTGAAAAGGCATTATATCCCATTTCGCTCAAAGTGATGGCAAGCGGAAAACCTTCGTGGATGGCTCCCACGTATGAAAATCCACCTCCGGGACAAACGATGGCGAACGGCCTGCCCGGTTCGCCACGGAAAAAGAACAGCCCCGTATTATTTTTGCGCGAATCCGTCCGTTTCTCCGCATCGGAATAAATATCGTAAAAAAGCCGGTTGCCGTCACTTACATAGTCTATCATCTTGTTGATGGTTCCCATGGTACGCTCTCCCGTCACATAGTTGTGGTATGGTAACAGCCTTGCCACATCCGCAAGCCTCATATTGTCGTCATAGCTCCGTTCGGCAGGTAAAATGAACTGTCCGAAGCCTGAGAACGCCTCATGCTCTATGACATCTTTTACAGTGCTGGATGTTGTCAAAGGGCTGTTGTTTTGCGGTTTATCGGGAGTTTCAGGCTCTTCCTTCCCCTGATCCGGCGGTAATACCGATCTGTTTTCTTCGTTGTCCGAGCAAGATGCCATACACATACAACAAAGCAGTATGGTGTGTAGTATCATCCTATTCATCGTTTCGGGTTTTATGAAATCTATATTGCAACCACATGACGCCGTGTTCCCGCTGCGATGCGGAAAGCAATTGCAAACTCTGCCCATCGGCCGGATTGGAACTCTTTCCACCAACGTATTCGAAGATAGAGGGGACACCCGAAAGTCCGTCCATGCCGGGATAGATCACCAGACTTAATTCATCTATCAAACCGTCGGCAAGCAACGCCCCGTTCAATATGCCGCCTCCCTGCACCGAAACGCAACGGATGCCGAACTCCCGTCCAACTGCTTCGAGTCCTTCCCGAAGGTCGGTTGCATTATTAACGATAAGATAAGAAATCCGCTTTTCGCGCAGATGGGTGAGGTATTCTACCGTTGCATTCCGTCCCACGATAACGAGAATATTGTCGCCTCTCACGGTTGCGGAGGTAAAGAAGATGTCGGCATCCGGGTCAGCAACGATAAACATCCGCTCCGAACGGCGCTCACCGATGAATACGGTAGGATAATCTGACGGTACGGTGTGTCCGTCGATGCTCCATTTATAGGGATATATGGCACGGAGGGTATTCTTTCCGAACATCCACGCATCCGTACCCAAATCATGACCGATTGAGGCATAGACCTGTAACAGGTCCGAGGCGGGTGTACCGTCATACGGCTCCGTCCATCGGTCGTTATGTAACCGCCCGTCAACGGAACTCATGATGTGACATATTATTTTCGGTTTCATGAATTATTGCTTTATAGGTGAGCCACCGAACACTTCGCTCATCGGCATGTCTGCAAGGGCATCGTCAATAGCCTGTACCTGTTCGGCATTCAGGCGGATATCGGCTGCTCCGATGTTCTCTTTCAACCGGCATAATCGGCGTGTTCCGGGGATAGGGACAATCCACGGCTTTTTGTTCATCATCCACGCCAGTGCTATCTGCGAAGGGGTAGCGTGATGTTCCTCAGCCAGATTGCCAATCAGGGCGAATAACGAACGGTTCTGTTCGAAACTTTCCCTGCGGAACTGCGGCATCGAGGCCCTATAATCGGTTGCAGCGTCAAATTTCGTGTCTGCCGTATAACAGTCGGTCAGCAGCCCGTTGGCCAGTGGTGAAAAAGCAACAAAGCCGATACCTAATTCTTCAAGCACAGGAAACAGTTCTTCATGGCTGCGTGCCATCATCGAATATCGGTTCTGTACGGCTGTGACAGGACAAACTTTGTGGGCACGACGAAGATATTCTTCGTTTGCCTCCGAAATGCCCCAGTGCAGGATTTTACCCTCACGGATTAAGTCTGCCATTACGTCTGCTACCTCTTCCGGTTCAACTTTCGGATCGATACGGTGCTGATAATAGAGGTCGATGCGGTCGGTACACAAGCGGCGGAGCGAGTCCTCTACCGATCGCCGGATGGTTGTCGGTTGCGAATCGGGAATAAGGGCGTGCGGTCCAGCCGCATGAGGTGCATCGAAGGTCAGGCCAAACTTCGTGGCAATGACGATGTGGTCGCGGAACGGTCGCAGAGCCTTGCCCAACAGTTCCTCATTATCATGCGGACGGTCGGGCGTACCATAAACTTCGGCCGTGTCGAAAAAAGTATAGCCCATCTCAACGGCATCAGCCAGCAGTTCTGCCATCTCGCGCTTGTCGGCAGGTGCACCGTAGGCATGGCTCATGCCCATGCATCCCAACCCGACTGCGGAAACCCTTAGTCCACTTAATCCTAATGTTCTATAATACATATTTTTTCTTTCTGAATTATTGTATGAGTGAGTTTATGATATCAAAAATTTCCTCCCTGTCCAATTCCGTATGACATGGAATGGAATCGACTTGATTGCGGGTTATTTGATTGTCATAAAACATCTTAACTCCAAAATTGGAAAACAATTCAATCAGTTTTCGGGAAGAGTCTTCTATAGACGAGTCGAAACCGAATGCGTCGAGATAATATTTTTCCACCTCCTTTGGATGATGTTTTCCCATAGCACAAAGGAATCTCGGGAAAACGGCCGTCAGACTTCTGCGATACGGGCTGCCGAATAATTTTTCCGGCAGGAATTCCAGTTCGTAAATGTCGTAGGCGAAACTTTCCTCTTTGCCGATGCCGATTCGGGAAGAAGTAGAAAGAGAAGCTCCCATCATGATGATGCCCCTTGCATCAAGGTCATCCGGATGTTGTTGCAATGTCCGGGTGGCTTCAAGAACATTCTTTATGTAAGAAATACCGGCATCGTAAGACATTTTGTTTTTATCGCCAAGTACACAGGCTGAGAGCTGTACCAAGGTGACAAGTCCTGTATAGGTGGTCATTTCCTTATTCAAGGTCAGGGAATATCTGGGACAAAGAATTGCATAATCGGCAGCTATGCCGTAAGCTGTTCCGAAATCCCCGGTTCTCGAATCGACAGACACCGCACCCAGCCCGTTTTCGGAACCACTGGACGGATAGGTAGGAATCAAGGCGAGCGGAAGCCTTTCCAGTCCGTAAGGTTGTTTCCCTTTCACGTATTCCCAAAGATCCGATTCGTGATAAAAACCGAAAGCCATCAGTTTGGTACTATCCATCACACTGGCTCCTCCGGCACCGATAATCACTGTAACACCGTTGGCTTTGGCTAACCGGATACCCTCCTGTATTCGGGCAAACTCGCGTGAAGAGTTTCCATATTCCACGAAAGGGATGCAGGCTTCATTCAAAGTCTGTACAATATCGCTATAGCATCCGTTTTGTTTTACGGAACCGCTTCCGTAAACGAACATGATTTTATGACTTTTAGCCACATTAAGAATAGTCTCCCGAATATCATTGCGGAAGAAAAGTTTCGTATCATTTCTGAAAATAAAATCTTTCATTTTTCAATCGGGGATTAAGTTTATATTTCCTGTTTCAGCCATTCGATGTATGCATCTATCCGATGCAGTTCTTTGGGAATGTCAATGCGCTGCGGGCAGTGGACGCTGCACTGATTGCATCCGATGCAATGAATCGCCTGGCGCAGTTTCGGGACACTCCTGTCATAGCCTACCAGATAGGTCCGACGTGCCTTGCGGTAATTCTCATCCAGCATACTCTCCGGGATGTTGCCTTCGTTCAGGCATTTATTGTAATGGAGCAGGATGGCCGGAATATCGAGACCATACGGGCAAGGCATACAATATTTGCAGTCGTTGCATGGAATGGTTTCGAACTGCATCATCCGTGTGGCTGTCTCTTGAAGGAATCCGAAATCGTCCTCTGTTAACGGTTTCAAAGGAGCATAGGTGCGGAGGTTATCCTGCAGATGCTCCATACGCGTCATGCCGCTCAACACGGTATGCACACCAGGCAGGCTTCCGGCGAAACGGAACGCCCATGAAGCCACGCTCATTTCCGGTTCGCGCTGCTTGAGCCGGGCTACAATCGTGCTCGGCACGTTGGACAGGCGTCCGCCCAACAACGGTTCCATAACAATCACCGGGATGCCGCGTTTCTCCAATTCTCCGTATAAATATTCGGCATCGGTATTCCGGGGATTGATTTGCTTGGCATACTTCCAGTCCAGATAATTCAACTGAATCTGCACGAAATTCCATTTGTATTCATCATGCCTTGAAAGGAGGTAATCGAACACCTTGACATCACCATGATAGGAAAAACCGAGGTTACGTATGCGGCCGGACTTGCGTTCTTCCAACAGGAAGTCAAGGATGCCGTTCTTCATGTAGCGGTTCTCAAACTCCTCCATTCCATCCCCCATGCCTATGCCATGCAGGAGCAGATAGTCTATATAATCCACCTGCAATTCTTTCAGCGAATTGTGGTACATGGCGATGGAAGCTTCACGGCTCCATGTGGCTGGAGAAAAATTGGACAGTTTGGTAGCGATGAAATAGGTGTCACGCGGATGACGGCTAAGTGCAATGCCGGTAGCGTGTTCCGATTTACCCCGGCAATAGGCGGGCGAAGTATCAAAATAGTTCACTCCGTGATCAATGGCATAGTCTACCAACTCATTAACCATCTCCTGGTCTATCTCTTCGTTTCCCTCGCGGGCGCTGCGTCCGCCTACGGAAGGCAGGCGCATCATGCCGAATCCCAACAGGGATACCTTGTCGCCTGACATAGGATTGACTCTACAGGTCATCCGGTCAGTGGGGATTTCTCTGGTAGCAGCCGTCGATGCCCCGTCTTTTCCTGTTCCCGTACAAGCCGTCAGTCCGGCTGTCGCCACTCCGGCAGCTCCCATCATTTTCAGAAAGTCGCGCCGGGATAGACCGTTTTTATTATTTTCTTGATAGCTCATGTCTTTCATTTATAAATTTTACATCACACTGTGCATCGTGTGCCCCTCCACATAGATGGCACTGAACGGACGAGCCGGGCACAGGTTCTCGCATGCGCCGCACCCTATACACCTTTCGGCATTGACAACGGGTATCCTGACTGAGTTTACATCATCGGTGTCTGACGGAACCATCAATATCGCTCCCGAAAGGCAATGACGGGCACAGTTGCCGCATTCCACTCCATCGGTCAACGGTATGCAGTTCTTTCTGATCCATACGGCGTGGCCGATACGTGTGGATGATTTTTCCTCGACGGTAATCGGACGGATGGCTCCTGCCGGGCATACATCGGAACAAGTGGTACACTCCGGCCGGCAATATCCCCGTTCGTAAGACATTTCGGGCTGCATCAGCTTCGTCAATTCGGTGGAAGGACGCAGTACGTTGTTGGGGCAGGCTGATACACACAACTGGCATGCGGTACAATGTTGTGCGAAATGCCGTGCGTTCCACGCTCCCGGCGGCACAATTGGTGTGGCACGTACCGGAATCTTCTTGTCCTCGATAACCGCCAGCCCACCGTCCACTTTCTTCTCCTGTGCCTTTACGGCAGATGTGGCGGCAAGCACGGCTGTTGCAGAAAGGAAACTGCGGCGGGCTGCGTCTACATGTCCGGAACTTGTCGTCTGTTCCGGCTTTATCGGTTCCGTCCCGGCTGTGTTCTTCCAACGGTATTGCAGGTGAAGCGCATCATGCTTGCAGGTTTCCAGGCAATCCATGCACGCCACACACCGACTGTAATCAATGCGATGGTTCTTGTAGTCGATGCAGGCAGCCTTGCAACGACGTGAGCACAGACTGCAATTTTTACATTTCTCTGCATCAAGCACAGGACGGAACAATGAGAAGCGGGAGAAAAATCCCAATACCGTACCCACCGGGCAGATGGTGTTGCAGTACGTGCGTCCGTTGCGCCATGCAAGTACAATCAGCACGATAAAAGTAACGGAGGCTATGATGAATGTCGGCAGGCTTTTCATCCATACCTCCGTTTCATAAAAGGCATAGCTGTCGGCACGCTCGGCAAACCAAGCAAGCAGGTTGTTTCCCCAACGGTATACCGGAGCAAACAGATTGGCAGCGATTCGTCCATAGGAACTGTAAGGAGCCAGCAATGCCACGAAAGAACCGATACCGGCCGTAAGCGCAATGACGAACAGCCCAAGCATTCCGTAGCGTAACCATTTGATTTCAGGCGAATAGGAAAAACGGTATTTCTTCTTTTTACGTTGACCGCTTATCCAGGATACAATGTCCTGAAATACGCCCAACGGACAGATGACCGAACAATATACCCGCCCGGCAAGCAGCGTAAGTAGCACCAACAGTACTACGACACTTATATTCAACGCAAGCAATGCAGGCAGGAACTGCACCTGTGCCGTCCACCCCAACCATACATGAACCGTTCCTGTAAAATCGAGGAACAAAACCGTGACTGTCATAAAGAACAGCACGGCAAATGTCAATCTTATTTTTCTCAACATATTGTCTTCACTCTAATCGGATGGATTATAACTTTTGATTATTCGCAAGCTTCAGGTCCATCAGCGAAATATGTTCGTTGCGGTAGCGGGCGTTCGGGTTCTTTTCCGTTCCGTCGGGGAAAGAACCGTCTTCCGACTTGCGGAACTGTATCGCTTTCTGTGGACAGTTTTGTATGCAGGCAAAACAATACTCACAATCACCGGATATCTTTACACCCTTTGATGTCAGCTTGTAGTTGCCGCGCGGACATACGTAGGTGCATATGCCGCAGTCAATGCATGCGTCAGTTACGGCGAAGCATTTCCCGCTGTCCATCAGGAAACCCACTTCCGGGTCGAGACCGCTTCGTTGCATGAACCCTTGGTGCTGTTGCCGTTCCTCTTCCGTCACAGGTTCGTGCCAATGTCTCCGACCGTTGATGTCTGTTGTAATCTTCTGCAGGTTCTCAGGGATGTGCTTGTCGATTTTTATCTGTTCGTTCATGTCAAAGTTGGGAAGCCAGTTGTCCACCATGACGATGGTTCCGATGTAGTTGAACGCCTGTCCTGCCTTGCGTGAAACCTCATCCCAGATCTCCACCGAATTGCATTTTCGTGCACCGTAGGTCAGCACGGCAAATTTATATTCTGCCTTCAGCTTCGCTTTTTGGATGAACTGCCTGACCATATAAGGTGGCATGTGTCCGTAGATGGGATAGACAATGCCGATTTCATCCGCCTCGAAGTCGTATTTTCCGTGTTTCACCATTTGCGGAATACTCAGCAATTCCGTATTCTCGCCTGCAAACTGGCGGGCGATATATAGACAGTTGCCTGTTCCCGTGAAATAAAGGATGATCCGCTTGTTCTTTTTCCCTTCGCAGGACGCTAATGAGAGCAGTCCGGAAGAGGCGACCGCACCGCTGATTACGGCTGCTCCCATACGCTTCAATGCATCCCTGCGGGAGATTTTATTATCCTCGCTCATATATCTGATTTTTAATGGTTATTGTAATCTGTTGTCTTTTGCAAAGATAGAGGATGCTTCCGGGAGCAACCTTACATAAATTACGGGATATAGTGTAATTTTTACGGTGAATTACCTTCCCTTTATGTACAAATCAAGCCGTTCTTTCGATATACCCATCTGAAAGAACTACCTGTCTAAGGTATCCATTGCTTCAATCTTGCATCCCGATTTTCTTCAACCAATTCAGTATTCCGTCTTTGGAACTGCCCACACGGTCACGGGAAATGGCGTATCCATCGAGAACAATGGCTCCTTTCTCCATTTCTCTGATGGTCTTGACGGCATCAGAAAAACGGCTACCACCATGTGTACAAAATGGAACAACAGTCTTACCGCTGAAATCGTATTCGTCGAAAAACGTGTAGAGCGGTTGGGGCATATCATACCACCAGTTAGGGAACCCGACGAACACCACACCGTACTCTTTCATATTTTTTATATGGGTTGCCAATGCCGGACGGGCATTTTCCTCCGATTCTTTTTTAGCAGCGTCGATAAGTTCCTTGTGTGTGCCGGGATATTTATGTACCGTCTTTATTTCAAAAAGGTCGCCACCGGTAGCTTCACTGATAACGGTCGCCACATATTCCGTATTCCCTTGCAGTTTGCCGTCCGACACCAACCGGCTGGCTCCTGATGAAGCATCCACACCATCGGTTTCGGGAACGGAAAAATAGGTTACAAGTACTTTTCCACCAGTGCGGGAAACGGCAGTCGGAATCTGTTCTTCGAGCGTAACCGCTTCGGTAATATCCATGTTTTTATTTACAGTAAAGGCACAAAGGATAATGACACAAATGGCAATACCCGATATTCCGCTGATAATATATTTCTTTTTCATTTTTATTCAGTATATTGATTCATAATATTATATCCGTTCCACCAACAATTCGGAGATTTCATCTCTGGTAAACTGGTGGCAACATCCCGGGGTGATGATACAAGTATTGGCTGCGGTACAGAGCAGGCTTTCGTCCGTAATACCCATTTCGCTCCAATGGGTGGGAAGTCCGATTTCACGAATAAACGTTTCCAGAGCCTCTATACCTCGCACAGCGGTTTCTTCGGTCGTTGCACCTTTCACCTGCCATACGTTTTCCGCCATACGCGCCAGTTTTTCTTTGCTGGCTTTCAATAACCGACGATAGAGCGCAGGATGAATCACGGCCAAACCCTGCCAAACCCTGCCCATGATTACAGTCGGTATAAGCTCCTACAGCGTGTTCGATCATGTGGTACTGGAAGTCATCTGCTTGCCGAGTTTCAGCATCCCGTTCTCGGCTATTGCCGAAGCCCACGTCAGTTCACCACGTGCGAGATTATCATTGGGGTTCTGAACGAGACGGCGCAGATTTGTTATCACATTCCGCATTATAGCTTCGTTGATTTCATCCGAGAGATTCGTCGTTTGCGGTTTACCCATATAAGTTTCCATACAGTGCGAAAGTGTATCAAACGCACCACTGTTACGGTTATAGTTATTTCTGTTGTGTCGGAATCTGCATTTTTCCGAGGTAAGCCCGTTCCTTCTCTTCGAGTGACATATTGAAGAACCGCTGTTCCTTATTCAGCCCCCGCATTTCCGTCATTTCCTCGTCGGTTAGTTCGAAGTCAAAAATCTTGATATTTTCCTTGATATAATCGGGATTCGATGCTCCGGGAATAGCAGAGAAACCCTCTTGCATGTGCCATCGGAGAATGACCTGTGCCGGTGTCTTGCCGTGCGCTTCGGCGATTTTCACGATTGCCGGGTCTTTGAACAGCGCACCGTTCGACATCGCACCGCCCAACGGGAACCAGCAGGTAATGTGAATGCCGTAAGGCTTTACCTTCTCGCGCATGGCCAACCGTTGTGCGTAGGGGTGACATTCGATTTGGAGAACAGCAGGTTTTACGGTCGATTCACTCATGATTTTATTGAACACCTCATCGCTTGCATCGAAGTTGCTGATACCCAATGCACGTACCTTGCCCATCGCCACGGCTTTTTCCATATCTTTCCATGCGCCTACGAAGTCACCTACGGGCTGATGTACGTAAAGTAGGTCGATGTAATCCAGTTGCATACGCTCCAGCATCTCGTCAATGGCTTTCAGCGTCTTGCCCTCTCCGTATTCCGTAGGCCACAGTTTACTGGTTATCCATATTTCCTCACGAGGAATACCGCTTTCTTTTACGGCACGTCCCACGCCCGCCTCATCATTATAGGCATGGGCGGTATCGAAATGCCGGTAACCGGCTTTCAATGCCGTCAGGCACGATTGTTCGCACACTTCGTCGGATGGCTGGAGGAATGTTCCCAATCCGAACTGCGGCATCAGGATGCCATTATTCAGTTGTACCATCGGAACATTGGCGGCAGTCTTGTAAATATCCTGCGCAAAAGAGGTACTGCATATCATCGAAGCCAGCAGCATGAATCCGGTTAAAATTTTCTTTCTCATATCCATTTATTTGTTTTTTTAGTTACATCGTCTTTGTTCGACATTGCAAAGTTAGAGAGAAGCTACGGGGGGTAGCTTACAAGAAATTCGGTTGAAACTACACTTATTTCGGTTTTTGCATCGACATTGAATTACTTACCGAAAAAACTGTAATTAGACCCGTATTTTTTGTTCTGACGGTACAAATGAGCGTAGCTAACTTTGCACCCGGATAATTACTGAAACAATCAATAAACAACAATGTGAATATGAAAAAGTATTTGATTTACTTGATGATGGCTGCGGCTGTCGTGGCATTCGGATCCTGTTCGCCTGAAGATGAAAACGAACCTCAGACACCTGAAATCGAAAACCCCGAAAAGCCAGATGACGGAGGAGAGGATACTCCCGATGACCCGGAACAACCGGGAGACAACCCCGACACTCCGGGCGGTAATGGCAAAATTCTGGTAGCTTATTTCAGTTGGGGTGGAACGACACAGCGCATGGCACAAGAAATTGTCCGTCAGACCGGAGCCGATTTGTTTCGTATCGAGCCGGTGGTACCTTATCCGACCGAATACACCCCCTGCACGGAAGTGGCACGGGAAGAAAAAGACAACAACGCCCGTCCGGTTATCGTCTCAAAAGTAGAAAACTGGGCAGACTATGATACGGTATTCATCGGCTGTCCCGTATGGTGGTGGACCACTCCGATGATTATTTGTACCTTCGCCGAAAGTTACGACTTCAAAGGCAAGACAGTCGTTCCGTTCTGTACATACGCAGCCACTTACCGGGACGAAACGCTGGCACGTATCGTAGAACTTACTCCCGACGCCGAGCATCTGACCGGAGAAGGGCTGACGAGCGGACGAATCAACGAGCAGAACATTTCATCATGGCTCAAAGAGATTGGGCTAATTGAATAATAATATAATCCTGATAATTATGAACATATTCAAATATATCCTTGTAATGACCGTGGCAATAGCCATGTCATGCGGAAGTATAGTACAGGCTCAGACCAAAAATGATAGCAACATGAAAACAGTCGTCGTATATTTCACACATTCCGGCAATACCGAACTTGCCGCCAAGCAGGTTGTGGAAGTGACGGGAGCCAGAATGATTCGGCTTTTACCCGAGCAACCCTATTCATCCGAAGATGTCAATTGGGTAAACGAGCAATCCCGTTGCACGCAGGAACACCTCAATCAGTCGCTTCGACCGGGGCTATTAAGCCTGTCAATATTGACTTCGCAATGGTGGATACCTTGTTCATCGGTTTTCCCATCTGGTGGCACGAAGAACCGGCTGTTATCCGGACTTTTCTTGATAATTATAGCGAACAACTGAAAGGCAAAGTGATACTTCCTTTCTGCACCTCTTACGAAAGCCCGATGTCGGAAGCTGATGCCACACTGAAAAAAGGTTTTCCTCATTTGAAAATCAGGAAAGGACTTCGTTTACCTGCCAAGTCAGAAGAAATCAAAAAATGGATAGAACAATGAATAAAGTAACATTGAACAACGGCGTCGAAATGCCCCAGATGGGCTATGGCGTTTATCAGGTATCGCCCGCCGAGTGCGAACGTTGTGTAGCAGATGCCCTCAGCGTGGGCTATCGTATGATTGATACGGCACAAGCCTATCATAACGAGGAAGGTGTAGGCAATGCCATGCACAAAAGCGGTATCGACCGCAAGGACGTTTTCCTTGTGTCGAAAGTATGGATTTCCAATTACGGCTACGAGAAAGCAAAGGCTTCCATTGATGAAAGTCTGCGCAGGTTGCAGACCGATTACATCGACCTGATGCTGCTGCACCAGCCTTTCTGCGACCGCTACGGTACTTATCGCGCATTGGAAGAAGCATACAAAGAAGGAAAACTACGTGCTATCGGTGTTTCCAACTTTTATCCCGACCACTTCATCGACATAGCCAGCAACATGGAAATTGTCCCGGCGGTCAATCAGGTGGAAACGCACGTGTTCGACCAGCAAATCGAGCCGCAGCGCATCATGGAAGAGTTCGGTACGCACATCATGTCGTGGGCTCCGTTTGCTGAAGGACGCAACAGCTTCTTTACGAATCCGATGCTGGCAGAGATAGGTCACAAGTACGGCAAAAGCGTAGCGCAGGTCGCTCTGCGTTGGTTGATTCAACGAGGCGTCATCATCATTCCAAAATCCACGCATATCGAACGTATGAAGCAAAACATCGATATTTTCGATTTCACGCTTTCCGACGGGGATATGTCAACAATCGCCACGCTTGATATGGGTAAAAGTCTTTTCTTCGACCATCATGATGCGGAAACGGCACGAATGTTTATGGGATGGAGGTAAAACCATGAAAAGAAAATTAGGAAATACTCCGGTCGTTGCTCCGTTGCCAGTGCTGATTGTGGCAACCTATGACGAAAATGGTGTACCCAGCCTTTCCCCTGTGAAGGACAAGGGCATACAAAAACAAGCCCCGAAGATGATTACCGTCTTCGGGGGCTTCGTTGTCTATCTCTCCAGTAAATTGAAAATGCCAGATATGGGAAATCCGATACACACAAAGGTCAGAAAACCAGAATATAAGCCCTGTACTTAGTCTCTCTTGTGACTGGGCAGAGAGAAATATATCCTTCTCTTATTTTTCCATCTTTCATTTCAAGTGGATAAGCCTTTTTCATGAAGCAGTGTTGTTCGTAGGCTTCTCCCGGTTTGTTTGTGTAGGTGATGCGCATGTCTCCCCGGGCCTTGGGAGCCAGGTGTTTTTGGCTGATGCGCAAAGCGACCATCCCCATTGTATAGCGCATGTTCACTTCTATACAAGGGTGTATGGCGAATTCACCGTTTGTTTTTCTGCGATAGACCAACATGTCCACGCCCAGGTAGCCGGTATAGATATTTCCATATATCTGCCGGATCGCCTCTCCGACTGCTTCTTTAAGTTGCTGGAATTTGTCTCCGAAGTTCTTGACGAAGAAACTTTCCAGATAGGCTTGTTCACCCAATACGTTTCCGGAATAAGCTCCTTTCTTTTCAGCTCTGAATACGGAAAGCCCTTCATAGCGTACGTTCCCGTTTCCGTCCGAATAAAACCCCATCGCGAAATCCTGGTATTTGTCCAGTACACATTCTATGCTGACACATCCTTGCTTGTTAAGTGCCCCCTCGATCCAGACATGGTCTTTTGCGGTCAATTTGCGTTCCGGTAACCAGAGCAGTCCCCTGCCGGAAGACGAATAGGGAGTCTTCAGCACGAAAGGTGCATTTTGAAGGATCAGGTATTTTTCCACTTCCCTCACTTTTTTGCAGAATTTAGGCGATACCGGCACGTCCATATCAGGCAAGAGTTCCCGTATTTTGTCCAGACACCTGGCTGCTGTCTGACGGCTTGTCAACCGTGTGTATTCTTCTTTCCATTCCGGGATCGTAAGGTTCAGGCTGCCACTCTTCCGGAGTTTTTCAAAAAGGGAATGGCTGTGCGGAGAAAGTCCCCAAGGAGTAGCTTGCATTTCGGGTAGGTTGTCTTTCTGCTGTTTGATCTCCTTGCGTGAGATTAGCTTGGCAAATGGTCTGAACTCCTTCGGTTGTAAGGAGAAGAAACGTGGTGAAGCGATTTCTTCCGTAAAAACAAAATCCTCCGGGTCCGCGTACCAGACGGGAAGATAGGATAACTCCCTGATCATCCTTTGTACGTTTGCTGGAGGAGTGTAATTTTCAGAGCCTTGTAGTATGGCGGTTTCGTGTCCTGGATTGAAAAAATGTATTTTAGATTTCATATTTTAGTTTGATAATAAGATGTACCGGACGCAGATAACGCAGATAACGCAGATAAACGCAGACTTATTTATTGATTGTCAATAATATCTGCGCTTGTCTGCGTATTCTGCGTTATCTGCGTCCGGTAAAACCGTTTTGAGATTTTATTCGAGGTTTTCGTCGATGGCATCGATCTTTTTAATGATGAGTGCCATCTCGTTTTTCAGCTTGTCGATCTTGTGTTCCATCTCTTTGAGCAGGCCACTGCCGCCTTTGGAGGAGATGCTCAGGAACCCGATGTTGTTTTCGTAAGTTTGAAGTTCGTTCTTCATCCGTTCGTACATACGCATCAGTTTCTCCCGTTCGCCGTATAATTTGCCTTTACCCCGTTCGCCGTTGCTCATGTCGTTGAGGTTGCTGCGGAAAGTCTGCATCTTACGGTCGTTCTGGTCGACCTTGAGACGGTCGAATTGTTTGTCGACTGCTTCGTGATATTCCTTGTAAACCTTGTCTTTCTCTTTGAAAGGAACATGACCGATCGTGTTCCATTCTGCCATATATCCTTTCAGGACAGCGAGTGCTTTATCATGGTCGGCTTCATCGAGCGTGTTGATCTTTTCGATCAGAGCCTTTTTAGCAGCTAAATTCGTTTGCTCTACGCTCTTTTGGGAAGATGCATTCTTGTTCTTCTGTTCGAAGAAATAGTCGCAAGCCGAGATAAAGCGTTTCCAGACGGCATCGGAATGTTTGCGGGTTACCGAGCCGATCGTCTTCCATTCTTTTTGCAAGGCGATCATTTTTTCGGTTGTGCTCTTCCAATCCGTACTGTCTTTCAATGCTTCGGCTTTTTCGCACAAGGCTTTTTTCAGTTCGAGATTCTTTTCCATCTCGTCCTTTATATTCTTGTAGAATTCACTTTTGCGGTTGAAATAAACGTCACAGGCAACGCGGAAACGTTCGAATATCTTCACGTTCGATTTTTTCGGGGCGAAACCGATCGTTTTCCATTTGTCCTGCAGGGCAATTACTTCTTTATTCTTTTCTTCCCAGTCTTTGAATGATTTCAAAGCTTGGAAATCGATGTTTTCTATCTGCTCGCAAATGGCAGTCTTGGCTTCCAGGTTTTCCTGTTCTTTCGCTTTCAGTCCTTCGAAATGCTCCTGATGGCGTTTGTTGATAATCGTGGAAGCGGCTTTGAAGCGGGACCACAGGTCTTCGCGCAGTTCTTTCGCTACCGGGCCGATTTCGCGCCATTGCTGGTGTAGCTTCTGAAGCTGATGGAAAGCGGATACGACATCCGATTCTGTTTGCAGTTTCTCGACAGTTTCGCAAAGAGCCGTTTTCATTTCTAAGTTCTTCTTGAAGTCGTAGTCACGGAACTGGTTATTTATCTTGATTATGTCATAGAACTTCTCGCTGTATATCTGATAGTTCTTCCACAGTTCGCTGACATGCTCCTGCGGAACGGCTTTCACTTCTTTCCATCTCTGCTGGATGTCCTTGAAGTCGTTATATAGTTTGTTGAAATCTTCCTGGCTTTCAGTCAATGCTTTCAGTTGGTCGATCAATTGGAGTTTCAAGGCATAATTGGCTGCTTTGACCCGCTCTTCTTCGGCAAGGATAGTAGCCCGTTTTTCTTTGTAGACGTTGAGCAGTTCTTTGATCTTGCTTTCGGTTTCGTCTTCGGGGGCGACAAAATCCTTTTCTTCACCGCCGGCTGTAAGGAATGCTTTCTTCAATTCGTCCACTTCGCTCCGGTGGATTTTGTAATAAGCCTGTTTGAGTGCTTCCACCTCGTTGCGTGTCGCGTCTGCCGCCGCTCTTACCAAACCGGTCAGTTTCTCCAGAATATCTTCTTTCGACAATTTTCCCGTGGTCGCAACGGTCTCTTCACCTGCTGCAACTTCATCTGTTTTGACTTCTGCTTCAGATGTTTCTTCTGCTGCAACTCCGGCGTTCGGTGTTTCGTTTGTTACAACTGCCTCCGCCGTGTTTTCCGGTGTTGTTTCCGGAGCTTTAGTTTCTTCCAATTTGCCGTTTTCTTCGGTTGGCAAATTAGCTTCGTGAGTGTCCTTCATATTCAATCGCATTTAGGAAAAGGATAAATGTATCCTATATCGAGTCACAAATTAAAGTAAATATTTTGGGATTACAGCATTCGGGAGCAAATAATTTGCAGGTAGATGTCAAAAATAGGTACGGATTTCACCAAATTTGGTCTAATCCGTACCTAGATAATAATCATATTTGAAATTATCCTAAGAACGAGATCAATACGCCGGCAGCTACGGCGGAACCGATAACGCCGGAGATGTTGCTGGCCATGCAATATTGAAGTACATGGTTTTTGGGATCGTATTTCAAGGCTATCTCATTCGCAACGCGGGAGGCCATCGGTACGGCGCTCAGTCCGGTCGCTCCGATCAGCGGGTTGATCTTCTTCTTCGTAAAGAGGTTGAACAGTTTGACGAAGAAGATACCGCCTGCAATGGAAAGGGCGAATGCCAGGAAGCCTCCGATTACGATACCGATTGTCGTGAAATTCAGGAACGCCTCGGCCGTCATGGTTGCACCGACCGATAACCCTAAGAAGATGGTCGCTGCATTCATAATGCTGTTCGAAGCGGCGTCGAACAGGCGGAATGTATTGGTTCCGATCTCCTTGACCAGGTTACCGAACATCAGCATACCGATCAATGGCACCGCACTCGGAACGAACAGGGCCACGACCGTCGTCACTACGATCGGGAAGATAATCTTCAAGACACGCAAGTTCTTGATCTCCGTAGTGGACGGATATTTCTTTTCCTGCTCCTTCATATTGATGGACAGTTCTTTTTTAGAACAAAAAAGCTTGACTACCAGCGGGATGATAACCGGAACCAGTGCCATATAAGAATAGGCGGCAATGGCTATCGGCCCTAACAGATGGGGGGCCAGTTTGATGGTCGTAAAGATGGCAGTCGGTCCGTCTGCCCCACCGATAATTCCTAAAGAGGCTGCTTCCTTCGGTGTGAATCCCATCAGGATGGCTACCAGCAGCACGGTGAAAATACCCAGCTGGGCAGCCGCTCCGAATATGGACAAACGTAGGTTACGCAGCATCGGCCCGAAATCCGTCAATGCCCCCACACCCATAAAGATGATAGGAGGAAGGAAACCTGTCTTGATCAGCATGTAGTAGATGAAGTTCATCAGTCCCAGCTCATGCGCAATGTCATGGAGCGGCATTTCCCAAATGTTCTTCATCACCCCGTGCACGTTGATCAGACCGTTTTCGTCGGCCTGTATCACACCCATATCGCCTCCGGGGAAGTTGGCAAGCAACACGCCGAATGCGATCGGTACGAGTAATAACGGTTCGTACTGCTTTTTTATACCTAAATAAAGCAGTATGAACGCAATGGCATACATGATCAGGAACTGCGGTTCAGCAATAATGTTGCTGAACGCAGTCATCTCATATAGATTCTGAAATATCTCGTTCATTACTGTATCGTCATTAATACGTCATCTTCAGAAACGGCGTCGCCGGCAGCCGGGCGGATAGCCGTGATTGTCCCGCCGAATTCCGCACGTACGGCATTATAGGTCTTCATGGCTTCCACATAGCAAAGCACGTCGCCTTCCTTTACTACATCTCCCACTTTCACAGGCGTGTCCGAAGCTCCTTTCACTAAGAAAAATTTACCTTCCAGCGGCGAGAGCACTTCTTTGCCGGCACCGGCCGGAGCCGTAGCGGGAGCGGATGTCGCGGCCGTAGCAGCCTGTGTTTCTGCCGGGGCGGTATTCGCCGTGTCTCCGAATGCAACGGTCACTTTGTAGGCCTGGCCGTTCACATCGACGGTCATGACCTGCGGAGTTGTCGGCATGGCCATTGTCACACTGGCCGGGGCAGCTGGTGACGGAGTGTCGGCCGGTTGGGCAGCCGCTTGCTTTTCGGCTTTTCTCTTGGCTACGTCGGCTTTGAATTCCACTTTGGCCTTTCCCGAACGGTAGGCTTCGTATTGTGCCGGGTGCATGGCGTATTCGAACAGTTCTTCGTCGTCTTCGCCTGTTTCCCATTGTTTTTCGTTCATCAGCTTGCGATACTTGTCGAGTGCGTCAGGATAGTTGTCCTGCGGGTTCCCTTCGAAGAATTTGCGTCCTTCGGCTTTCGCTTTCTCGATAATTTCGGGAGCCAACGGACCTGGCAGACGTCCGGCTTTGCCTAAGATCATGTCCCAGATATCGTCGGCGATCATGCTCCAGCGGGCTTTCCCTTTCTCCATCTGCATCACGTTCATGAGCGCCAGGTTCTTGACATACTGGCTGAACGGGGTGACCAATGGAGGATAGCCGACACGCGGCCATACATAAGCCACTTCGTCGAACAGCTTGATCAGCAATTGATCTTGGCTCATGAGCGGCTTGTTGTTCTTGATATTGCTCTTGTTGATGGTCTCCAAGTTCTTTTCGAGGTCGGACATCAGGCTTCCCATCATACCGCCCGGCAGCCCCGGACCGATCAGCAACGAGTTCATCAAACGGTTCTTCGGGCTGATATACAAACCGAGGAAGTCATCCATGAATTCCTGGATCAGGCTGCGGACTTTCATATACGCCTCCATGTTGATCTCCGGTACTTTATAGCCGGCATCTTTCAGCATCGCCTGCACGGTCAGCAGGTCTGCATGGCCTGTGCCCCACGAGAGCGGTTCCATGCCTACGTCGATGTAGTCGCAACCGGCGTTGCATACTTCCAAAATCGAAGCCACATTGAATCCGGGGCCGGCATGGCTGTGATACTGGATCGGGATTTCCGGATGCTTGGCCTTGATGTTGGCGACGATCTGTCCTAAAGAATGCGGACGGCCGATACCGGCCATATCCTTGATGCAGATCTCGTCTGCTCCCAGCTCGATCAGTTCCATTGCCATCTTGGTGTAGTAGTCCACCGTGTGGATCGGGGAGTGGGTGATACACAACGAGCATTGCGAGATCATCCCTGCCGCTTTCGCATATTTGATGGAAGGAGCGATGTTGCGTACGTCGTTCAAGCCGCAGAATGTACGGGCGATATCTGTCCCCTGTGCTTTCTTCACCTGATAGAACAACTGGCGAACATCGTCGGGTACGGGACTCATACGCAGTCCGTTCAGCGCACGGTCCAGCATGTGGGTTTGTATGCCGGCTTCATGGAACGGTTTCGTCCATTCGCGTACGGCTCTGTTTGGGTTTTCACCGAATAATAAGTTTACTTGTTCGAATCCTCCGCCATTGGTCTCTACGCGGGCGAAGCATCCCATCTCGATAATGGCCGGTGCTACCCGTGTTAGCTGGTCTACTGTGGGAACATATTTTCCGGCAGATTGCCACATGTCACGGAAGACCAAACTAAATTTGATTTCTCTTTTCATGATATTCTATATATGTATAAATGCTATTATAATTTCTCAATCTTGACGACTTTCCCTTTTCCGCCAGTCATAACGCTTACAGCCGATACGATTGCGGCGGTTGCCTGGTCCGTAATGCCGGCAGCCGGTGCTGCAGCCTGCCTTTGCGGTGCCGTTTGTTTTTTAACGATAATCTCTTCGGGCGCATATTTGTTTACCAGTACGATCAGGCCCTTCCCAAGATTGATAACGATCAGCAGGATAGCGAAAACAGTGGTCATTCCTACGATCATTAACAAAAGTCCAGTTTCTATGTTTTCCATACTCATTTATTGACGGGAAAGCGTGCGGTTGGTGTGGCTGGCACAATCCTTCCCAAGTTAAAAATTCAGCTACAAAATTAGAAAAATGTCTGAAACTCACTTATAGATTCTTCATAAAAAATATGAAAAGGGTTCGGACTTTTCGTATCTTTGCCTCCCTGAAAACAATTTGTAATTAAATCATGGGAAACTTCTTTACATCACTATTTTCTTCCTCTAAGGCAGCAACGCCCGAAGAAGAAAAAAGCAAGAACGATCAGAAAAATTTCGATATTCTGAAATATGATGGTGTCCGCGCCCAGAAGATAGGGCAGGTGGCGTATGCCATCAAATGTTTTACCGGAGCGTTGAAGTTACAAGAGGATTTCGAGACGATGACGTATCTGGTCGCTGCCTATACGACGGCGAATAAGGCAGAGGACGCGCTCGAAGTGCTGAACCGTATGGTGGAGCTTGAGCCGGACCATATCAATACGCTGCTGACAAAGGTGAACGTGCTTTTCATGTTGGACAAGGATGCGGATGTGATCGCCGATTGCCGGCATATTCTTGAATTGGAAGAGACGAACCATCTAGCTTGGTTCCTGATGGGGAAGGCGAAGCGGACGACTTCCGATCCCTTAGGGGCTATTGCCGACCTGACGAGAGCGATTGCTTTGAAAGAAGATTTTACGGATGCCTATTTGATGCGTGCCTGGATATTGTTGTCGATGCAGCAGGCGACCGAAGCGCTTCCCGATGTGGAAAAAGCCATTACGCTGGCTCCGGAAGAAGAAACATCCTACCTGCTGCGCGGTCGTATTCATGAAGCGATGGGAAATATTGACGCTGCTGCGGCCGATTATCAGAATGTGTTGGAACTGAATCCATTCAACGACGAAGCGATGTTGCTCGTCGGCCAGCTCCTGATCACACAGGAACGTTTGGATGAAGCGATCACTTTCTTCGACGAAGCGATCGACCTAAAGCCGGATTTCGGCAAAGCATACGCCGAACGGGGGCGTGCCAAGAACTTGAAAGGGGATAAGGAAGGCGCTTTCGAAGATCTGAAAAAATCCATCGAACTGAACCCCGAAGGCGATGAGGCCCAAAAATTGGAAGGGCAGCATACGAACTTCAACGATATGTATAAGGGAGGGATCTTCTGAAAAGGAGGATGCTGATTTTACAATAACCCCTGTTTTTTCTATTTCACCCCGAAAATCGGACGTTTTTGGGGTGTCTTTTTGCAGGCAGTACGGTACATTTTTGTGACATACTGCCTGTACGTCTGCGCGGTTTGTTTCCGGTATATGTGTTTTTGTCGATCCGGATCTTGTTTTCTCTGACAATCTGGTAAACCTTAACTTCCGGTGAGTCGGATATCTGGAGCCGGCTTGGAGAGGGTGCAGGAATATGGAGCGTATAAGGAACTTCGTCTTCGGATTTCCGGCAACTTTTTCCTGTGACGACCGTCTTCGTTGCCGTGATGACCGTTTTCACGCTGGGTGAACTGCGCACTCCGGGGCGATGAAGACGGTCGTTATGGGAAAGAGCTGCGCACCTCGTGGGAAACACCTCCGGAAATGTTTTTTGAAGGATGCCAGAGAAACCTTTTGGAAAGGTGGTTTTGCTAGCTTTTTTCTTGTTTATAGGGGCGTTTTTTACAATATCCCCAGGCTTCCCCCCCCCCCGTATTTTTGCCGATTCGGTATCAGGTCGGTCTCTCCTGAAAATAAACCTTATTGCCATTCCACACCTTATTGTATAGATTATCAAAACACCCATTAGTCCAAATCGAAACTCTACCGCATCTATTTTGATTTTCTACCCCATATTTTTTAAATTACCCGCAGAGGTAATATTTTTTAAGAAACACAAAATCTAATAAAGGACTGAAATACAAACAAATGTCCAATATAACTATTTAGCAGAGGGATATTGTATATTTTAACATATCTAAAGAACATCAGATTCACATTCTGACAACCCTACGTTGCTCTCCCGGACAGTTCCAATATTCAAGCGATAAGATAAACCGGAAGCATTTTCAATAGACAACTCGGGGAAAGTCGTCAAATCTTCTCGCAGTCGCATTATGGTTTGCGTCATAGATTTCTTTATCGCTCGGTTTAGCTGCCTATTTTCTTCTGTCGATTCATCTTCGCTCAAAGGCCGCCCTAACACATCATTACAAAAAACAGGATAGCTGACAGTATGATCCGGAGCTTCCCAAAAACAGATAAAAGCACGTAAACGGTTTCTTGCCAAAAAAACTTTATGATCCCGATCTTTCAATTCTCCCGTTTTCTTGCAGAAAAAAACATCCTGCGCTATCTCTATCCACTCCGAAGCATCCAAAGAAAGCACTGCCGGTACGGGCGTAACAGGAGTAACAACCGCTTTATTATGCTCTACATTTTTGCGGCGTTGCCATATATACATTATAATAACAAGAATGCACCACAACAAAATCAGCCCCCAAATCAGAGGCATCCGGCTAAATAAATAGGAATGGGAAAACAGGACATACGCTTGTAGTTTTATTTCTCTTTGATCATGTTCTACACCAAAGACAATGGGCTCTAAAGCGATCCCTGCCTGAGATAACGGCTTATTCGAACAACTGACAAGACTGTCACCCTGTGAAAAAGAAACACCGTCTGGGCGATTATGCCTTCACTTTTTAGTTCTTCTTGAAAAAGACTGTCGAGGGTAAAGGCTCGATTGGGATTTTCGAATGCTATGAACATCTGAAAAACCCATTCTCTTTTATCGGTTAAAGTAAGACTGTCCGCCTGCTTATTCTTTTTATACTTAACTTTTCCTTTTTCAGTTTCAATAATGACAGAATCCGATCGAAATTCTGTCTTCGAGTCTCCCAAAAACATCTGTCCGGGTTGCATCAGCACCTTTTCCTGTTCTACAGACTGCTTAAACAAATAAAAAGTTCTTTGAATCTCTCTATTTTTTACAGATATGACATATCGGTAAGATAAAAACACAACCAAAATCGTTAAAACCAATATCCGTCCAAAAACTATAATACTTCTGTATTTTTCCATTTTTGTCTCAATTTGTGATACAAAAGTAACAAAATCAGCAAGCCGCATCAACACTTTGGCAACATTTCACTGGAAACAGTAAAGTGTTTCCATTTTTAGTTGACAATCTTAAACCGGAAGACTACTTTTACGCCAAAAAAAGAAACATGAAAAAGAAAACAGTATTAAAATTGCTTTTTATTGCAAGTTGTTTGGCGGCTATGTACAGCCTGTTTTATAGTCATGAAACAAATACACTGGACAGTCTGGCTTTTCAGAATATTGAAGCGTTGGCCCAAAGTGAAAACGATGCAGGAGCCTATTGCTACGGTTTTGGTTCAGTCGATTGCCGAGGCCACAAAGTAAAATATAAAGTATCAGGTTTAAGTTTAGAATAGTTGTGAAACGTTTTGCATACATATTATCAATAGGTATCAGTGCGATCATCTCCTGTACCGATTCCCCCAGTACTTACTACCCACGATATTCGACTTTTCCCGATAAAAAGGCAATAAGTGCGCGGGTGATCGAACTGGACACTGCCCTCTTCCGCTACCCATTCCGGGTAGCGGTCAAAGACAGTATTGCTATTGTAATGGATTTGCATAACGCAGACAATTATTTTCATGCTTTCACATATCCGAATTGGAAACATATTGTTTCTTTTGGCAAACGGGGTGAAGGACCGGAAGAAATGCTTTCGGCCGAAACATTTCAGTTCAACTCCCTCGATTCCATATATGCACTCGATGCAAACAAGATGCAGATCTCACGCTGGGCGATTTCAGCAAAAGACCATTCAGCTACAAGACAGGAAGTGATACGATTAGATAAAAATCTAATCCGTTCATTGGATTTCTGTGCCACAGACTCTTGTTTTCTGATCCCAGACTATTTAGGAGAGCACCGATATTGGCAAGTCGATTACAGTGGTAAACCTATCAGAAGCATCGGTAAAATACCTACCGAAAAAGATTTGGCTTCGGAAATCCGCCCGGCATTAGCACAGGCATGGCGTAGTTTTATCGATTACAACCCTCAAAACGGCATATTTGCGTTGGTAACTCAATTAGGGGAATCCATAGAAATATACAACACCAAAGAAAACTCTCACACCATATTATATGGTCCGAACGGCGAACCCCAATTTAAAAATGTAAAAGGAGAAGGTTTTCCTACCGGAATTATGGGCTTTAGTGATATTGTTGTCACAGATCAACATATTTACAGCGTATTTCAAGGTATACGGTTCAAAGACAAATTAGCATCACATCAACGAGGTGAAAAACCGGAGGACGGAGGACGTTATATTTATGTTTTCGACTTGAAAGGAAATCCTTTACATAAATATATATTAGACAAACCCATATACGGAATCGATGTAAACGAAAAAACAAAGACGATCATCGCCACATGTGTAGAAAGTGATGAACCGATCATGGAATTTAAAATATAACGATTAAATGAAAAAACTACTCTACATCTCACTACTTCTTTCTTTGTTAACCGCTTGCAAGGAGAATAACAAAGAAAAGTTCGCCCTGTTGGTTCAGGAATGGCAAGGGAAAGAGATCGTGTTTCCACAGGATATGGCGTTCACCCGTTTCGTCACCGAGCCGGTAGACTATCGGATACCCGATGCGGAATATAAAGTGCTGGTTTACGTCGATTCGGTCGGGTGTACCAGTTGCAAACTGCAATTGCCGAAATGGAAAGAGTTGATCGCCCATGTCGATTCGGCAACAAACGGCAACGTTCCGTTCATCTTCGTCTTCCAGTCAAAAGACGACCGTGAGTTGCGGTACATCCTGAAATGCGACAACTTCGACCGCCCTGTCTGTATCGACCGGAACAATCGGTTCAACTCGTCGAACCGATTTCCACAGGATATCACCTTCCAGACATTCTTGCTTGACAAGGACAACAAGGTGAAAGTAATCGGTAACCCGGTACATAACCTGGCAGTCAGGGATTTGTATCTGAAACAGATAACCGGCATGCAATATCAAGAAGCATTGCCCAAAACAACCCTCGAAACAGACAAAGCTGAATATGACTTAGGAACGGTAAAAGAGGGAACAACCAAGAAGCAAACGGTCACAGTCCGAAATACCGGAACAAGCGTCTTCAAGTTGAAAGGTTTTACCACCTCTTGCGATTGCACCGAAGCAACCTGTGACTGGAAAGAACTGCAACCGGGAGAGAGCGGAACAGTCACGGTCAGTTATGAAGCAGAACAGCCGGGAGATTTTTATCGAACGGTGGAGATATATGGAAATATTTCCAATAACTCACTGATGGTGAGTTTTATCGGGACAGTTCAATAGAACAATTAACTGGAAAAGAAAGGAGTTCCTGCCTACAGACTCACGAACTTTAGCAGAAACTCCCGGACTTTTCCTCATTCAATAACTAATAAAGAAGGAGGTAACAGCAAAAGTAGTAAATTTAGAGAAAACAAAAAAGAGGTTGGAATCACCTGTTTCAGGAAATGATACTGGACAAAGAACTGAAACAAACAAATTTAAAACCCATCAAAATAATATGGAAATGGGAAAGAAAATCATCGGCGTCATCTCTTTTGCCGCAATCCCCGTAGCGGCTGGCTGGAATTATCAGCAGAATACAAATGAAGTTGAGTTTTCAGACTTAACAATTGCAAACATTGAAGCTTTAGCCAGAAATGAAGGTGAAGGAATATTTCCTGTGTGCCAAAAGAATAAAGGTTCAGGAGATTATGCTTATATTCCTTTCTGTGTAGATGGTACTTGCAAAAGTAATACATGGGAACAAAAAGGAAAGTTAGATGTGAACTATTGTTCTGAATAATAACTATAGGACAGTGTATTAAATATTTTAATACGCTGTCCTAATAAACTTTATTAAAATGAATAAACTCTACATTATAGTTATATTATGCCTACTAATAATGGCTGGGTGTTGTCCAGAAACAATCAAATTTCCTCATGAGACATCCTTGGATCAACAGCTAATGCCACTACAAGAAATTACAAATCCAATAAGAGTAGATATAAAATACCCTTATTTAATACTACAAAATATGAAACTACAAGACAGTTTGTTTCATATTTACAATTTAAGTGATCAAAAGTTAGTCTATGCATTTGGAACAAAAGGGCAAAGCCCTAAAGAATATGCTGCACCTTGGCTATTCCAAACCCAAACATCTAATGTTCTAATAGGCGATATTGGGAAAAGACAAATTAATTACTACAACATAGATAAAGACAAAGGCTTTTTACTACAAAATAGTAAAAATGCAAAATATATCAATGGTATAAATGACGCAGCTTTCATTAATGATTCTTTATTCATTATTGATGATAAATATGCAAGTCCTAACATTCAATTATTGAATATAGATAACGAAATTCCACTAAAAACATGGTGTTATAGGAATTCTAATATCCTTGACTATATGGCAGATCCCAATATGGGAAATGTATATGCAAATGATAATCGCATTGTTTTTTGTTACGGCTACAAAAAGCAAATAGACTTTATGGATATAAATTTCAATTTAATAAAAAGGTTGAATTTTGATAATTCCGTTTCACAAATAAAGAACACATCGGAGGGACAAGGAGATGAAAAAAATTGTTATATCTATGCTTATTTAGGAAAAAAGTATTTATATGCGTTGTTTTTAGGTACTTCTTGGAATGAAAATAGGGCTAATTCTACATGTGGAACTATTTTAGAAGTATTCGACTTGGATGGAAATCCTAAAGCAAAATATCACTTAAAAGGGAGGCGTCCCGTGTATTTTGCTGTCGATGAGAGAAATTCCGTACTCTATGGAGCAGGGGAAAATGGAGAACCTGAAGATCATTTAATAGTATATCATTTAAACGGATTATCATAAAATGGAATTTTGTAAAACTAACATCGTTTATTTTCTTATTATATTAGTTTGTTTTGGTTGTACAAAAACAAAAAAAGCAAACAAAATATTAGAAAAACAAATTGCAACATTAAAAGATGATTGTATTATATTCCCAAATGACATGATCCCCTTTTGTTTGGGGAATGAATATCCAGACACAACGTTATTGGATCGTTCTTTCAAAATGATTGTATACATAGATAAGGAAGGATGTACAAACTGCAAATTATGTTCTCTCATTCCTCTTTATATGTTTATGACCGAATATAGAAACCTAGAAAATTTCGGAGTTATTATTATTTTAAACACGAACAATATAGATTCTGCAAAACAGATCATAAAAGAAATAAATTTTAGTGCAACAGTTTTTTTTGATTTGAATAATTCATTCAAACTTCTAAATCCACATATTCCTCAAGAAGAAAGACTTCAAACATTTCTTATTAACGAAAACGGCCATGTCCTATTAGTTGGGAGTCCTATACGAAATAGCTCTTTAAGGGATCTGTATCTGGAACAGATCACCGGCTTGCAAAATCAAGAAGCATCACCCAAGACAATCCTCGAAATGGACAAGGTTGAATATGACTTGGGAACGGTCAAAGAGGGAAACACCAAGAAGCAAATTATCACCGTCCGAAATACCGGAATAAGCGTTTTCAAGCTGAAAGGCTTCACCACCTCTTGCGATTGCACCGAAGCAACCTGCGACTGGAAAGAACTGCAACCGGGAGAGAGCGGAACAGTCACGGTCAGTTATGAAGCAGAACAGCCGGGAGATTTTTATCGAACGGTGGAGATATATGGAAATGTTCCCAATAACTCACTGATGATGAGTTTTATCGGGACAGTCGAATAAAATATTAACAGGAAAAAGAAAGGAGTTCCTGCCTATAGCCTCACAAACTTCAGCAGAAACTCCCGGACTTTTCCTCATTCAATAACTAATAAAGAAGGAGGTAGCGACAAAAGTAGTAAATTTAGAAATAACAACAAAAGGGTTAGAAATCACCCATTCCGGGAAATGAAACCGGACAAAAGATTCAAAACTAATTATAAGTCTATAAATCCCTAAAAATAATACGAAAATGGGAAAGAAAATTTTTGGCGTAATCGCTTTTGTTGCGATCGCCGCAGCAGCAGGCTGGAATTATCAGCAGAATAAACAAGAAGTTGAACTTTCTGACTTGGCATTGGCTAATGTGGAAGCGTTAGCTGCTGGTGAAGGAGAAGGCATCCTTGATTGTCCCAATGGTTGCTTAACTGATAGCGGTATTTGTTTCTGTTATGGTTACCATCCATATAAAGAAGCAAGTTTGTAATTTATACAAATTACAAAATAGTTAAAGGGGAGGAAAACTAACCTCCCTCTTTTCTACATAAATTAAACATCTAATATAAAATGAAATATTTTTTTCTTCTATTCAACCTCCTGTGGATATTACTCACATTAAGCTGTGAGCAACATTCGGAATCTATCAAATACTACAATGCGCAAAGCAAGATCCAAAATATTAAAGAGAACATACGGGAAATTCCAATTGAAGATGTTGCCATATCCAACTTCGGGACACCTTTTATTCTGAACAATTACATAATAATCAGTGATTACAAATCGTTTGACAAGTTGATTCATGTCTTTGACAAAAACACATTTGCTTACTTGGCCAGTGTAGGAGATCGTGGGCAAGGACCGTCAGAAATAGCCAATATGGGAAGTATTATTCCTGATGAAGCGAATAACTCATTTTATGTTTTCGATCATGGCCATCAATTGTTATATGATTATCCTATAGACAGCATCCTTTCTAATCCAGCCTATCAGCCTCAGAAAAAAACAGACATAAACGCTTTGGAATTTCCTTTTATGATGCAATATGTCAATGATACACTTTCCTATGCACTATATATGCATGTTCTAAATCCAGGAGATTATGTTCCTATGGTCGGAAAATGGAATATGCAAACTCAAAAGACGAAATTTATGGAATATACCGGACATCCCCAAATAACTAAAAAACGTGTAAGTTTTGCAGCTTCCCCTGAAAATAATCTTTATGCAGAAGTATATTGGTATCACGATTTGATAACCCTATGCACATTAGAAGGGAAACTTAAATATACATTATATGGGGCGAAATGGGATAAGCAAAAATCCAACCAAAATGGTTACTACTCCCATGTTACCTTTTGTAAAGACAAGTTAATCGCAGACTATTTAGGAGATACCAGATTCAAAAAGGGATCAAACAAAAGTAACAGCACAACCAAGTTAATTGTCTTCAACTTGACAGGAGAGTATTTGACCACTTTAGAAACAGGCTACTCAATCCAGTCTTTTTGCTATGATAAAGAAAACAATCGACTTATCATTGCCTTTGACGATGAGATTCAATTTGGATATTTAGATCTTGACACGATTATATAATCACAAGAAATATCTTCCTTTCCATTTTTAGAAAAAGAAAGAATATAGATTAAACGGAACAATATATGTCAGTAAGATTCTTTTTACACCTGCTATTATTACTCTCTGCCTGTACCCCCGTTGAAGACAAATCATTAATTCATGCCTTCAAATTTGCGGATAAAAACAGGCAGGAGTTAAAACGTATATTGGAACAGTATCAAGAAGACTCCCCAAAATTTGCAGCATCTCATTTCATCATCCGAAATATGTTAGGGAAACAGTCGGTGGACACAAACTCCATCAAAGCCTCTCAACCCTATTTTGATGCGTGGGCTGCCTACTTTGAAAAGTACGGTCGATATAAAAACGGTGCCCACTATGTTATTTGCGATAGTATCAATCGGCTGCATCCAAATAAAAGAGTGCATACTCGATATATACCAGATCTTCAACATATATCCGCTGATTTTCTAATCCGCCACATCGACTATTGCTTCCATATATGGCAACAATATCCGTGGTGTAAAGACATTGACTTTGACACATTTTGTAAATACATTCTTCCATATACGACAAGTAACTGTTATTGGGAATATGCTTCTGATTTTTTTCTTCAAAAATATGCAGAACTGCAAGACACTGTTCAACAAAAATCATACAAAGAAATCGGAGCTATCCTGTCGAAAGATGTTGACAGGACCTTTGCTCAAAATTGGGTGCTTTTTACTCGAAAATATCCGGGATTGCTTCCCACCACCTTTGAAAACCTTGCAAAAGCACAGATCGGGACCTGCCTGGAAGCAAATATCTATAAAATCGCTGCATTACGGGCAAACGGTATTCCGGCAGCTTTAAATACTTTTCCCAACTGGGGTAATGCCAATTCTCCCCATTTCTGGACGGAAATAATCGGAGATGAACACATTGAGAAATTGTACGATAATACCCAACGGCCATACATTTCAGATAGTGATATACTGGTCGACAATATATTCTGGAAAAACACCTACAGCCCGACAGTAAAAGATACACTCCCCCATGTTTCCATACAATACTGTAGAACGATTCCAAAGGTGTACAGGATTAATTATGAAATACAACAAAACTGTTTGGCACTCAGAGCAAAAGAAGAAATTCCCGATTTCTTCAGGAACCCAGGAATAGAGGACATTACGGATAAATACATCGTGTGCAAAGACATCGAAGTTCCCCTATGGGACAACAAACACAAAAAAGAATATGTCTATTTATGCTGTTATGACGATAATAATTGGATTCCGGTAGGTTGGAGCATCCCAAGAAAAAAACAGGCCTTATTTACTAAAGTCGGTGTGAATGTGCTTTATCTGCCGGCTTACTACGAAAACGGGGCAATCATCCCGGCAGGAAATGCTTTTATTCTCAAAGAGAATGGAGAATTAAAATGTTTTTCTGAAGAAGCAGACAAAAAGGAAATATCTGCAACATTCTACTCGAAAACTCCATACCGCCTACACACTGCATTGCAAGCAGCCGGAACGGTCGGAACCCGTTTTTCCGTTTGCAACAAGAAAGATTTGTCAGACAGTCTGAATGTATATACGATTGAGAAACTACTTTTTTATGAAGACAGTTTCAAAATTCCGACAAACAAGAAATACCGCTATTTGATTTGCGATTTTCAAAACACTCCGGCTTTCCAAGATGCTTATTCCATTGCAGAAATAAAGATTTTCGGAAAAAACTGGCAACAGTTGGAAGGGAAGCTGACAGGAACAAAAGGAATAAGTGACAATAAACTCGAAAACGTAATGGATGAAGACAGGGTCTCGTTTTATCAACCTGATAAATCAGAGAAACGCCAATATATCGTTTTCGACCTCGGCCAACCTCGTGAAATCGAAAAGGTCGAGTTTTACCCAAGGAGCGATGACAACAGAATCGTCACCGGAGAATTATATGAATTATTCTATTGGGATAAGAAATGGATTTCATTAGGCCGGCAATATGGTAAAGAAAACAGGCTGGCATTTTATAATATACCTCAAAATGCCCTATTCCGCATTCATAACCATACGCGGGGAAAAGAACATAGGCCGTTTACTTATGAGGAGGGTAAACAGGTGTGGTGGTAACTGATAGAACAGGGCAATGAAGTATATGAATAACATACTAAATTGGGGTGTGAATTTGATCCTGACTATTTTCACATTCATTACTTTATGGTTCTTTTGCCAAGTCTTCCTCCTCACCTCCTTCCGCATCCCCAGCGACTCGATGGAGCCTGAACTGGTCGAAGGGGACTTTGTGGCGGTCTGGAAACCGACGCTCGGTGCACGACTGTTTAACCTCAATGCGACACTGCGGCTGGAACAGACCGCAATACACCGCGTACCGGGATTTCGGAGAGTAAGGCGGGGCGATGTGCTGGTCTTCAACTTTCCGCACCCGAACGGCTGGGACAAGATCGAGATGCACATCCTGAAATATTACATCAAACGGTGCATCGGCTTGCCGGGCGACACGCTTTCCATCCGGGACGGAAGGTTCCGGATAAACGGCGTGAGTGAACCGCTCGGAAACCTCGACTCACAGGAGCGGATCGGGCAAACGCCACCGGAAGAATTCGCCGATGGCATTTACAAGGCATTCCCGTTCGACTCCGCTGTCGGCTGGAATATCCGGGATTTCGGACCGCTTTATATTCCTAAAGCCGGCGATCGGATCAAAATGGACCGCACCGGCTATGCTTTATACCGCAAGTTGATCGCATGGGAGCAAAAAGCGGCTATAGAATACAGGGATTCAACAGTCTGGCTGGACGGCAAACCGATACGGGAATACCGTTTTCAGAAAAACTATTACTTTATGGCCGGCGACAAAGGAGAAAATTCGCAGGATTCCCGGTATTGGGGACTGCTACCGGAAGAATACATCGTCGGGAAAGCAGCCTTCATCTGGAAATCGGTCGATCCTTACACCGGACAGTTCCAATGGGAACGGTTCATGAAGAAAATCGAGTGAAATACGGATAAGCATGAAAATAAAATACACTGGCATGGAACTCCAACTGCATAGGCATGGAATCCGGATTGCACTGGCATCCGTTTTCGGGGCAATGCTGACCGCTACGCCGCTCGTCAGCGACAGTGCATTGGCAAATGGCATCGTGATGGGGAAAGTCTTCTGGTTGCACCTGTCGATGGCGCTGATGGCAATCGGTACGATCGGAACAATTGGGTTGGGCAGGGAAAAGGGGATTTTATTCTCACTGCCGGACGGGCTGTTGCTCCTTTTTGCCGGGGTCACACTCGTGACGTATGACTGGCAGCTCGGTCCCGAACCCGAAAAACTGCTTTTCGGAGGGCAGTTGATCGTCTTATGGTTCCTGTTGCGCCATTTTCTTACGGAGGCTCCTTGCCTGAAGTTCTTTTTTTTGTTCATGCTGATGCTCACCGGACTGGTCGAAGCCATTTGGGGAATGCAGCAATTGCATGGCCATGTCTATTCCCATCATTCTCTTTTCCGGCTGACGGGTTCTTTCTTTAATCCGGGTCCCTATTCCGGATATCTGGCGGTCGTGCTGCCGGTTTGCCTGTGGACAGCGATGCGGTTTCAAAAGGGGATGCACTATTTCGGCTGGGTATGCGTAGGGGCCATCTTGGTTGTCTTGCCTGCCGGGATGAGCCGGTCGGCCTGGGTGGCGGCAGTTGTGGCTTGCGGGTGGGTGTATTGGGCGGAACGGATCGGATGGGAAAAGACGAAAGCCATATTAGGTATAAGAATGTAGCGGTTCCATTCTTCGCAATTGTAATCTTATCGGCCGGTTGTGCTTTTGCCGGGCTATACGGCCTGAAACGGGATTCGGTGGACGGACGGTTGTTGATGTGGAAAGTGACGGGGAAAGCGATAGCCGGACATCCGGTTACGGGAACAGGTTTGGGAGGGTTTCCGGAGGCGTATGCTGAAATGCAGGGGCAATATTTCGGGACGGAGGAGGCGACCGATAAAGAGAAACGGGTAGCCGGATGCCCCGAATATGCATTCAATGAATATTTGCAGATCGGGCTGGAACAAGGGATCGGGGGATGGATCGTATTCGTGTCGTGGCTGGGGAGCATGATGTACTATGGAATCCGGAACAGGCAGCATGGAGCGGTCGGAGGCGTGTTGGCACTGGTAGTGTTTGCAATGTCGTCCTATCCGTTGCAGTTGCCGTCGTTTTGGGTGGCGCTGATGTTTTTGGGGGCGGTATGCGTAACGGAAGAGGGGACGCAGAGGGCACGGATTTTCGCAGAGAAGTTGTTGACCGGTTTGCTGGCATTGACGGCTGTAGGTCTGTTTGTCGGGCAGAAAGGGAACTATGAGGCTTATCGGAGGTGGGGACGGATGCAGATGCTTTATAACAATAAGGCGTATGAATCGGTTGCGGAAGATTACCACAGCTTGCATGACAAGTTGAAGCATAAACCGGAATTTTTGTTCGAAGAGGCGCAATGCCTCAGTAAAACGGAGCAATACACGGAAGCGATACGGATTTTGGAACGGGCGAAGCGGCTGAGCGGAGATCCGATGATCCGGTATATGATCGCCAAAAACCGGCAGGCACTCGGTGACTACCGGGAAGCGGAAAGGGAACTGCTTCAGGCCATCGAAATACTTCCGGAACGGTTGTATCCTTACTATCTGTTAGCCAAACTATATGCAGAGTCAGAGTTCTATCAGGAGGATAAATTCCGGGCTGCCGCCGGTGCCGTACTGACCAAAGAACCGAAGGTCGAAAGCACCGCTGTCAGAGAAATGAGAACGGAAATAAAAAAGATGGTAGAGAAAGGAGATGTTGATTGAATGTCGTATTTGTGGCTGAAAGAGCCTTGATGTAAATAAAGTTTTTCATGCAACTCTTTGTTTATTAAAAAAAAGCCTCTATCTTTGCAGCCCAAATTGGTATGAGAATAAGGTAATAATAAATAATATACAGAAAGATGAAAAGAACATTTCAACCTTCCAACCGGAAAAGAAAGAACAAGCACGGTTTCCGTTCAAGAATGGCTACAGCTAATGGCCGCAGAGTATTAGCTTCTCGTCGTGCTAAAGGAAGAGCTAAATTAACAGTTTCTGACGAATACAACGGATAATTCTTTCCGTTTGAAGATTTTTCATAAAGAAAGTAGAGGTTTTTACTAAAAAGCCTTTACTTTCTTTGTTTTAACGGCTTTGTTTTCTACTTTTGATCCGCTGACAAATACAAAATAGAAATGAAAGACTTTTTGGTTAAACTGATAAAAAATCCGTACGTCTTAAATCTGTTGCTGGCTGTGGTCGTGGCATGTGCTTTGGTGTTCGGAACATTGAAGTGGCTCGACTCGTACACCCGGCATAACGAGGCTGTGGTAGTGCCGGATGTCAAAGGATTAGGATTGGAAGAAGCCGCTGAATTTTTTAAGAATAGTAATCTGCGCTATAACGTGATCGACTCCGTTTTTTCGAAAGACGTGAAGCCCGGTGCGATTGTCGAGTTGGTCCCGATGGCCGGTTCGAAGGTGAAGGAAGGACGTATCGTGTTCGTCACCGTGAATGCGCTCACTTCGCAGATGGCGACAATCCCGGAAGTGGAAGACCTTTCGTTCCGGCAGGCTTACGCCATTCTTCGTTCCCGCGGGTTTGAAAAGATCGAGATCGAATATGTCCCCGGTGATTTTAAAAACTTAGCTCTTGGCGTCGAGCTGCACGGGCGTGCTTTGCAGAAAGGTGAGCATGTACCGCTGACCGCTCCGTTGGTGTTGAAGGTCAGTAGTGGGGATGCTGAGATGCCGGCCGACTCGTTCGGACTACCGGATGACAGCGTGCCGGTCGAATCGTTGGATAGTGAAGAAGAAAACTGGTTTTAACTATGGATGAGTTTTTGGACGAAATGGATGATGAGCAGGTAGATGACCTGTTGCAACCGGAAGAGGGCGAAGATAAGACTCCTCAACTGTATGAACATTTCCGCTTCGTTGCCGATCGCGGGCAGTCGTTGTTGCGTGTGGATAAATTCCTGGTCGACCGGATGTTCGGTGCTACCCGCAACCGGATACAGTCGGCTGCAGATGCCGGTTGCATTATGGCGAACGGCAAACCTGTGAAAAGCAATTACCGGGTGAAACCGGAGGATGTCGTGACAATCATGATGACACGGCCTCCTCGGACTTTCGAGATTCTCCCTGAAAATATCCCTATAAAGATCGTGTACGAAGATGATGATTTGCTGGTGGTCGACAAACCGGCAGGGTTGGTCGTACATCCCGGACACGGAAACTATACCGGCACGCTGGTGAATGCCCTTGCTTGGTATTTGAAAGACGATCCTACCTACGACCCCAATGATCCCGCCTTGGGACTCGTCCATCGTATTGATAAAGATACGTCCGGCCTGCTGGTTGTCGCTAAAAAGCCGGAAGCGAAAGCACACCTCAGTATGCAATTCTTCCATAAGACAACCAAGCGCGAATACCGTGCACTCGTATGGGGTATCGTACGCGATGACGAAGGACGGATCGAAGGCAATATCGGCCGTAATCCGCGTGACCGTATGCAGATGACGGTTTTCCCGGAAGGTGATCAGGGGAAGACGGCGGTCACCCACTATTCCGTCCTGGAGCGTCTGGGCTATGTCACATTGGTGAAATGTCGCCTCGAGACCGGACGTACGCATCAGATACGTGTTCATATGAAATATATCGGGCATACGTTGTTCAACGATGAACGCTATGGTGGAAACGAGATCCTGAAAGGAACAACCTCTTCTAAATATAAACAGTTTGTCGATAACTGTTTCGCTATTTGTCCACGGCAGGCGCTCCATGCCAAGACGCTGGGCTTCGTTCATCCGTCTACAGGCGAGGAAATGTTTTTTGATTCCGAAATACCTGCCGACATGACTGCGTTGATCGATAAATGGCGTGTATATGCAACTACTAAAGAACTATAGATGATGAAAAGGAACATTGCTATTGTTGCCGGAGGCGATTCCTCCGAAATCGTTATTTCATTAAAAAGTGCGGAAGGAATCTTCTCTTTTCTTGATAAAGATAAATATAATGTATATATTGCCATCATAAAAAGAGATGAATGGGCGGTAAAACTTCCCGGTGGGGAACACACACCAATAGACAAGAATGATTTTAGTTTCCGTGAGAATGGCGAGGTCAGACATTTTGATTTTGCCTATATTACGATCCACGGTACTCCGGGAGAAGACGGACGTCTGCAAGGATATTTCGATATGATCGGAATGCCGTATTCCTCTTGTGGAATGTTTGTAAGCGCACTTACATTCAACAAGTTTGCCTGCAATCATTATCTGAAAGGATTCGGTGTCGACATCGCCTGCTCCATACATTTGTTTAAAGGACAGACTGTGACAGATGAAGAAGTGGTCAGCCGTCTGGGGCTTCCGGTATTTGTGAAGCCGAACGACGGTGGCAGTAGCTTCGGGGTGACGAAAGTGAAAGAGGCTTCGGCTATCCAGCCGGCGATCGCCAAAGCTTTCAGCGAAGGCAGGGAAGTGGTCATCGAAAGTTTTATCGATGGGACGGAGGTGACATGTGGTTGCTATAAGACTGCTGATAAGGAGGTGGTATTCCCGCTCACCGAAGTCGTTACGGATAACGAGTTCTTCGATTTCGATGCCAAGTATAACGGACAGGTACAGGAAATTACGCCCGCCCGTGTTTCTGCCGAACTAACGGAAAAGGTGCAACGCGAGACTTCGAGGATTTACGACATATTGGGGGCGAAAGGTTTGATCCGTGTGGATTATATCATCCCGGCGGGCGGTGAGCCGAAATTGCTCGAAGTCAATACGACTCCCGGTATGACAGCAACCAGCTTTATCCCGCAGCAGGTGCGGGCAGCCGGTCTGGAGATGAAAGATGTAATGACAGATATTATAGAAAATGAGTTTAACTAATTGACAATGAATAATTGATGATTGACAATTATGAGAGAAACGAATTGTCGATTGCCAATTGTCAATTGTTCATTGCCAATTGTCAATTATAAAGATATGGAAGTTCCTATTAATGATTTTGACGATATCCGTCCGCTGAATAACGACGAGGTGAAAGATGCGATCGAATCGCTGATTGCCAACGAAGATTTTGAGCGGGCCTTTCGGTATATAAAGCCGGATGTGGATTGGAAAGAGTTTTCAGAAACCATGCGTTCCTTCAAGACTAAGGAGGATTTCAAGGCGAAGTTGGCGTATGAAGCGGTAATGATGGTGGCAAATAAAACCACCTTCTCACTGACGATTTCCGGTCGCAGCCGTTTGCCGAAAGACAAAAAACCTTGTACCTTTATTTCTAATCACCGCGACATTGTACTGGATGCCTCTTTCTTGAACATCATGCTGTATGATGTAGGCTATGGAATGACACAGGTAGCTATTGGTAATAACCTGCTGATCCGTCCGTGGATCGAAACGTTGGTCCGTTTGAACAATAGCTTTATTGTGAAACGCAATGTTCCGGTGCGTCAGATGTTGGAAGTAAGTAAAGTCCTTTCCACTTATATCCGTCATACGATTACGGAGACGAAAGAGTCCATCTGGATCGCGCAGCGTGAAGGTCGTGCCAAGGATTCGGACGACCGTACCCAGGGCAGTATCCTGAAGATGCTGAACATGAGCGGAGATAAGGATATTTTGTCTAACTTGATGGAACTGAATATTTTTCCGGTTGCGATCTCTTATGAGTTCGATCCTTGCGATTTCTTAAAAGCAAAAGAATTCCAGCAGAAACGTGATGATCCGGACTTTGTGAAGAGCCAGCGTGACGACCTATTGAGCATGGAGACCGGTATCCTGAATAACAAGGGACGTGTCCACTTCACCCTTACGTCTCCGATTAACGATCAACTGGCAAAACTGGACCCGAATATGGAGAAGAACGAGTTGATCGCCGCTATTGCTTCCATTATCGATAAGGAGATTTATAAACACTACCGTTTCTATCCTTGCAACTATGTTGCATACGATTTGCTGACAGGCACACGCCGTTTCAGCGAACACTACGGACTGAAAGATAAAAAGCAGTTCGAAGATTATCTGCAAGGGCAATTGGACAAGATCGTATTACCGAATAAGGATGAGGCATTTCTGCGCACGAAAATCTTGGAGATGTATACGAATCCACTGAAGAATTTCCTGGCCAATCAGGAATAAAATCACATCCGTATTTACAGATTAGGGAGTGTCAAGATACCTTTTCATACTTGACACTCCCTAATTTATTTATTCTCTTTCGCATAATTTGACGGGCTCATGCCGAACTGTTTGATGAAGGCGGACCAAAAATAAGACTGGGAACTGAAACCTGTCGCTTCCGAAATTTCATATATCTTCATATTACCTTGTATCAATAACTCGGCAGCCTTTTTCAGACGGCTTATCTTGATCAATTCATTAGGGGTCAAGTTGGAAATCGCACGGATCTTCCGGTACAAGGTCGGACGGCTCAGGTGCATCAGGTCTGCGATCATGTTTACATCTAAAGCCGGATTGCCGATATGCTCGTTGATGATCTCGTTCAACTTTTCCAGAAAACTTTCGTCCGCTTTGGTATAGGCCATCGATTTCATGTTCGCTATCGGAGAGTTGAAATAGAATTTGCGTATATTGTCGCGGTTGGAGATCAGGTTGGAAATCTGTGCCATCAACAGGTTGGTGGAGAAGGGTTTGTCTAAGTAAGCGTCGGCTCCTAACTCCAGGCCTTCCAGGCGTGACTGCATGGTGTTTTTGGCTGTCAGCAGGATGACCGGGATATGGCTGAATTCGATCTCTGTCTTCACCTCTTTCAAAAGGGCGAAGCCATCCATGACAGGCATCATCACGTCGCTGATGATTAGCTGGAAGCTATGTTCCTTTAACAACGCGATTGCTTCGGCTCCGTTTCCGGCTATCTTTACATTATATGACAGGTTGACTTCGTCGGCGATAAAAATGGCCATTTCCTTGTTGTCTTCGACAATCAGGATCGTCGGGCGCGATTCGTCGTGGATGAACTTTGTTTTCTGAGGTACGGTCTGTGCTGTTGCTTCCTCTTCTGTTTGCTTGATGGATTCGGGTAGCTTGACGGGTAAAGTCAGGCGGAACATTGTCATGGACGGGCTGTCGGTGAAAGTCTCTAATTTCAGACCACCGTGATGCATCTCTGCCAGTGAACGTGCCAAGGGTAAGCCGAGTCCTGTCCCCGGTTTGCCGACGGTGTCTCCTTCCATCCGGTAGAAGGGTTCGAATATCTTTTCCCTTAATTCAAAAGGGATAGGAGTGCCGTCGTTGATAAAATCGATCGTGAATGTCTCATAATCGGGAGACAGTTGCAGGCGTACGATGATGCTGCTGGACGCGTATTTGATAGCGTTCGTAAACAGATTGCTGAATATCTTCGTGATAGCTTCTTTATCCACGAACACGTACAATTCCGGTAACGACAAGTCGAGGTTCAGCAATAGGTTGTGTGCCGTTGCCGATTCCTGGAATCGTTTGGCCGTATCGTTCAAGAGCGAGACGACCTCTGTCCGGACGAAACTGAGGCGGTATCCTTCTATCTCTGTCTTGCGGAAGTCCAGCAACTGGTTGACCAGCGACAGGAGGCGGGAAACGTTTTTATCCATCAATGTAAGTGACTTGTTCTCTTTTTCCCCGATCTTGTCGGATTTCAATAGGCGTTCGAGCGGGTTCTTGATCAAGGTGAGCGGCGTCTGGATCTCGTGGGCGATGTTAATGAAGAAATCGATCTTGGCCTGATACAGTTCCTTCTCTTTCTGGTCTTCGAACAATTGCATGTTGTAGGCCATTGCCCGTTTAGTTTTCTGGCGCCAGGACCAGAAAGAGCCGGCGATGATAGTGAGAATGACGACTATATAAGAGGCATATGCTGCGTCTGACGCCCACCAGGGTGGCAAAACGGTGATGTTCAACCGTGTCGGGGTGTCGCTCCAGTTGTTTGACAGGTTGGCGGCCCGTACCTCGAAGGTGTAATCTCCTGGATGCAGTTCTGCGAAATAGACCGTGTTACGTTCTCCGATTGGAATCCATTCCTTATCCATATTCCCCATCCTGTATGAATACTGGACAGATCTGGGGGCGATGAAGTTGAGCGTGGAAAAGTTGATGCTGAATGTGGATTGCTTGTAAGTCAGTGTGATTTTCTTCGTCTCCGATTCGGCGGAACAGTTAATGATGCGTTTCTCGCCGGCCTCGTTCTGGATTTCGAGGCTTCCCAAGTGGACGTTCATCTTCTCGGCAGCCGGAATTACTTCGGAGGGTGTGAAATGGATAAAGCCTTTAACCGAGCCGAAAAAGAAAGTTCCTTCGTTGTCTTTGAAGGCGGAGTTGTCGTTGAACTGACGGGTGATAAGCCCGTGAGATTCCGTGTAGGTCGTGATCTTGCCCGTTTCGGTTTCCAGGCTGACCAGCCCGTTGGCCGTGCTGATCCATAAGTTTTCGTTCTCGTCGGGCTGGATGCGGAAGGCAACATTGCTCGGCATGCCGTTCTTTACGGTGTAATGCAGGGATTCACCGGTCTGGAAGTCATATTTGATAACCCCTTCTACGGTGGCGAACCACATATTGCCGTCTTTGTCCTCGCAAGCGTCGTTGACAAAATTATGGCGTTGGGTGTTCAGTTTGTCGTACGGCAGATACATGCCGGTATTGCTGATCGGATTATAATAAAAACTTCGGTTGAACATACCGGTCCAGATTCTTCCTAAACGATCTTCGTAGATGCAGTTCACCGCGAAAGGTGGAAATTGCGGAGCATATAGGAAACGGTCGTTCAAAAAGTCATATTTGTAGATACCGTCGTCGGTCCCGACATAGACTTGTCCCTCTTGCAATACTTTGATGCAGCGGACGGTGCTATTCTTGACAGTCAGAGAATCTTTCAGCAGGTTATAATGCTTGATCACCTTCCTCGTCTTGATATCCATCAGGTCGATGCCGTGGATGACGTGGCCGATCCAGAGCCGGTCGCCTGATGCGGCCAAGCCCCGGATATTGGTGTGCGACAACCCGTTTTCCCCCGGAACCGGTTGGTAGTTGGTGAATGTCCCGGTTTTCTTTTCCAGGCAGTTGATGCCCGCATCTTCCGTTCCGACCCATATATTGCCGTATGCATCGGTACAGATATCACGGATCACTTCCCCTTTCATCGAATGCTGCCCGTCCCAGGGATAATGTACATGGAAAGGGCGGAAAGGGGAATAGTAGTTGAGGCCGTTCTGGTGGAAACAAATCCAGATACCATTCTCCCGGTCCCGACAGAATGCAGAGATGAAATGGCTCGATAAGGCATACGGGTCCAACGGGTCCTGACGGATACGGGTGCACTCGCCGGTGTTGATCTTATAGATAAATAACCCGGAGTCTGTCCCGATCCATAGTTCGTCCTTGTCTTTTTCGAGGAAGCTGTTGATCAGGATCGTAAGCTGGTTGATCTTTTGAATGTTCAGATCCTGGTAATTGCGTGTAGCCGGGTCGAATATCTTCACGTCATCATGCTCGAAAGCGATGTAAATGCGGTCGGTCGTAGGAGAGGGATATAACATAGAGAGTTTCCGTGGCGTGTTTGGGGATGAATGAACGAATACATCATAGGAGTCCGCCGTCCCATCTTCCGGATTCAGCAATGAGATCAGACCGTCCGAACTCCCGATCCAGATGCTACCTTCGCGAGTAATGCAGAAAGCGGTGTAGCTCCGGTTGTTTTCCGGAGCAAAGATGCGGAACTGGTTATCCTCTGTATTGAATTGGATCAGATTGCCGTCCATCAGTATCCATAGTTTATTATCTTGATCGAACTGGAAAATGTCGATCCCCTTATCTGCAGTGAAAGGAATGTGCCGGAACGATTCCTTTTCATCGTCATACTGGTATAATCCCGAAAGCGTCCCGACCCACAAGTCGCCGTTCGTGTCGCAACCCAGGCATGTGATCCAGTTGCTTCCCAATGTCTCGGTTTCGTCGGGGTCGTGGCGGAACACTTTGAACGTATATCCGTCGAAGCGGTTCAGGCCGTCGCGTGTCCCGATCCAGATATATCCTTTCCTGTCCTGCACGCAGCAAGTGGCCATGTTGTCGCTGAGTCCGTTTTCGACCTGATAATGGCGGAAAAGATAGTTGCTGTCGTCTGCATATGTCCGGCTGAGACAAAATATGAATAGGATGGATAAGATTAACTTCAGATGTTTCATATATGACTTTGCTATTATGGGCGAAAGATACTGAAAAATGTATTATGGATTTCCTCTTATTGTATCACGGATTTCATAAATCATCTCAATAAGGGTGATAATGGCAGGGAATGAGATGAATACGGAAAAGATTGCAACAAGGTCAAACAAACCGGCTGTAGGGAATCAATACATTTGCGACATGTGAAACACAGGTAATAAAAACCTTTTATTCTAATTAATATGAATACTTTTACTACAAAACAAGGAATCGGGACGAAAGTTCAACTTTGCACCATGATGTTCATGCAGTATATGCTGAGTGCGGTCTGGTGGGTTCCTTTAGCCGCTTATCTTTCCCATACGCTCCGGTTGGAAGTGTATCAGGTTTCATTGGTGTTGAGTGCGATGGCTATCGGTGCGATGGCATCCTCTTTTATCGGTGCGATCGCCGACCGTTATTTTGCCGCCGAGAAGATCCTGGCAGTATTGAATATACTGACGGGTGTCTTTTTGCTCCTGGCAGCCCGGCAGATCTCATTTGTACCGCTTATGACATGTGTCGTGTCGGCGATGCTTTGTCATATGCCGACACAGAGCCTGACCAGTACGATCGCCATGAGTCACACGCCCTCGGAACAGTTCCCGCGTATCCGTATGTTCGGATCGGTGGGATGGGTTGCTTCGGGGATCTTCAGCGTGATCGCCCTTCATGTGATGCATTTGTCCGCTTTTGACGATACGAATTTGCCGATGTATTGCGGCGCCGCCATTTGTTTTGTGGCTGCGCTTCTGAACCTGCGCCTGCCGCATACCCCGCCTTCGGTCGACAAGAGGGCCGGCATCTCGGTGATGGATATAACCGGGTTCAGTGCTTTCTCCCTGATGAAGGATAAGAATTACCGGGCTTTTATGATCCTGACGTTCCTGGCTATCATTCCGTTCAACCTGTATCATGTATATGGTTCGATGATTCTCGCCGACGAGCATGTACAAAATATAACGGTGACACTGAACCTCGGACAGCTGGCCGAGATGTTTTTCCTCGTCATCACCACTTCGATACTGATAAAGTCGGGGATCAAGAACACGCTGGTCTTCGGTATGATCGCCCTCGTGGTCCGCTATGCTTCGTTCTATATCGGTGCGGAAACCGGCCTGCAATGGTTCTACTACGTCGGTATCATCGTACACGGACTGATCTTCGGTCTCTTCTTTGTCGGTGGCCAGGTCTATACGGACAACGTGGCACCGAAGGAAATGAAAGCACAGGCACAGGGCCTGCTCTTTTTCCTGGTGTGGGGCATCGGCTTCCTGATCGGGACACTTTGGAACGGATGGCTGATCGGTCTTTTCCGTGACGGGGATAAATGTGACTGGCCTATTGTCTTTGCTATCTCGACCGTGTTCTCGCTCATATTATTGATCCTTTTTGTCTTCTTGTTCAAACCGGTAGCATTAAAGACTGATAAATAACATAAATGCAGTAATAAACCAAAAACCTTTTTAATTCTCAAGATCGAATATATTGCCATGCTGTAACAGCAGGAAGGCGTGTCCGAAGCTCCCGCCGGGGTTCGGATGCGCCTTTTTTATGTCCGGAGTGGAGGGCTGTGGCGAGATATGGGTGAAGGTGAAAACGACATCGGGATGTCGTTGCCTGCTTCATCGGGATGTCGACGCTTGCTTCACCGGGATGTCGATGGCAGCTTCACCGAGATGTCGTTTTCGCTCTCATCAGGGTGTCTTTTTATTATTGCCGAAATATCCTTTTTAAGCTTTCATATTTGAAATAGATTCATATCTTTGTGAATATTATTCTTGTCTGTCGTGAAGTGTGCGGCACATCAGAATATATCATTGCTCAACCTTTAAATAAAAGTATCATGGCAGTATCTTACAAATTAGTACGGAAGAACAGCGAACCCGGCAAGAAAGAGGGCGGCTTGAAGAAATGGTATGCAGTCCCCAAAAGTTCGACCGCGCAGACAGGCAAGCAGATGACCAAGGCCGCAACCGAAAACACGACCGTTGCCCCCATCGAGATGGAGGCGGCACTCGAATTGTTGGCGAAGTATGTGCCGCAACAGATCGCCCAGGGACATACGGTGCACATCCCCGGCGTGGGATATCTGCGCCTTTCGTTCAAAAGCCAGGGAGTGGAAAATATCGAAGATTTCAACCCGTCCGCGATGATCCGCGACGCCAAGCTGGTGTTCAAGCCCGACGAAGCGTTGCGCAGTGCCGTCCTTCAGAACCTGGCGTTCGAAGACGGCGGTGTCCTTGCCGACGGTGTCGACTATGCGAGCCGAAAGACCTACCTGAAGGCCGCCAAAGGCGAAACAGGTGGTGGTGAGGATGATGATAGGCCGGGAGAGTTGTAAGTCTATAGACCATCATTATCAAAATAAATCCGCCCGGCCTTGCGATTGCGAGGTCGGGCGGATTTATTAAAATGAAAGGGATCTAATGTCTCAATTATATATTCCATAATTCCATTGTAAAGATTCAAGTGCAGTTGGTGTCCACTTGTTATATTGTCTTCCACTCATGTCTGTTTTTATATACACGAGAGTTGTAGCCATATTGTATGTTCCATCAATCAAGGAACCCATATAACCAATTTTATTGGTAGATGTCATCGGAACAAGTCCACATTTAGGTGATTCTAATTGTTTCACATCAGCATTCCCAACGTTAATTGCCTTTCTTACCTCATAAATATCAAAAATATAAATAACACCACTCTGTACCCCCAATAGTCCAGCTAATTCTGTTCCGAACATCCCTTTGTTATTTTGTGAAGTGACTTTTTTACTATCATAGCCGGTTACAGTGTAAGAAGTATAGGCAGCCCTTTCTATTCCTTTCGTTTCGATATAAGGAGCATTGGATTCGCCTAGAATCTCATCCAAAGTCTCATATACGGGAACTTCATCGTTTGTTTTAACGTCTGTAAGTTCGTTAGAACAAGATGATAAGATAAAACTTGTCATCATAATACTGATAAATAGTTTAAAATAGATTTTCATGATTCAAAAAATTAATATTGAATGATACAAATGTAGGAATAGTATTGGAAAATTCAAAAGTTTCAGCTGTATTTATAGGGCAATTACACCGGATTTTTATTAATCGTCTAACTTATTGATAATCAAATATAGTATTCTCTGATCTTTGACAAGATGTCAAAAAGACAAACATTGACTATCAGCACATTGACATTTTGATGCGGTTGCCCTGCTATATTTATAGTATATTTCTTCAGACCGCTTCTTCAGAACGGATACCCGATCGCCAAATGCACACCCATCCCGTCCTTGAACTTCGGGATATTGTAATATCCTTTCTTCCCCGTGTCGTACGGAACGTGCAGGCCGATTCCCCAATCCAGGCGGATGACGAGGAAAGTCAGGTCGTAGCGTAGTCCGATACCGGTACCTAAAGCCAGGTCTTTCAGGAAACGGCCCCATTTCAACTGTCCGCCGGGGCGGCTCGCGTCGTAGCGTAGCAGCCAAACATTGCCGGCATCGAGGAAGGTCGCACCGTGCAAGTCGCCCAAGATCGGAAAACGGTATTCCAGGTTGGCTTCGAACTTGATGTCGCCCGTCTGGTCCAGATAGCCGTATTTTGAGTCGGTAGGGCGATAGCTGCCCGGCCCGATGCTTCGGATCGTGAAAGCGCGGAGGCTGTTGGCTCCGCCGATATGAAATTGTTCGCTGTAAGGTGTCGTAATCGAATTGCCGTAGCTATATGCGACTCCGGCCATCAGACGTCCGACCAGGTGTTGCTTTTTTCCGAGATAATAGTTGTATCGTATTTCACTCGTTAGTTTAGCAAACTGTGCGAAGCGGTTTCCTAATAACTTTTTATCCCGTTGGCTGAACCCCTTGCCTGCGATGGCATAGGCACCGTCGAGGATAAGACCCGCCTGTGTGATAGAAGACTGCCACCAGAGATGGTTCTTTTTGGTGGTGACGGGCGAATCGTCATACGTATATGTATAGCCCATAGACGGGATGAACTGATTCTCGAGGCTTCGTCCTAACGCTTTGTTGACATCTACGATGGAGTCGAACTCATGTGTCGTATGTTGTAACAGTGAGTAGGTCAGCTTGAACGGCGTCACCGAATGATGGCTGGTCGCCGATGGCTGGAACTCATACGAGGCACTTCCACCGAATGCCAGCATCTTGAAAAATTTGGCACGGTTCAACTGATCCGCATAGATACGGAAAGAGGTACTGGAAGGGTATTTCGTATCATACTTTATCAGACTGGGGAAAAGTACCTGTGGGAAAGTCAGCGTACCGCTGATACCGAACTCCCAGCTGTTGATCGCCGAGCTGCTGCCTGAAACCCGTTTGCCGGTCTGCCATTCGTAGGAACCGCGCATGCTGACGCCGAATGTCTCTCCTCCTCCGAATACATTCCGCTTGGTAACACTGAAGATGGCACCCGGACCTGTCTGGTCATTACTTTTGGTGGTCACGTTCAGTTCCAGCTCGCCATCCAGCGGAAGGTCGTAAACGGTATTGATCTGCAAGTTCAGCGTGTCGCAACGGCGGGCAGTATCTTTAGGGATATATTGCATTTCCGAATAACGGAAAATGCCGAGGCGGGAGAAGCCGGTCTGTGTCTTCTCCTGTTGTCGCTGCGAATAGAGGTCGCCGGGGCGGAATTTCAGCCGGTCGTACAGCACCTTCGGACGGACGCGTAGTTTTCCTTCGTAAAAGATAGTCATATCTTTATACCGGATGGAATCTGTCGGAGGTTCGTTGTTGTAGCCGTTCAAGAAGACCGATATATCGCCTATTTTCCAGGGACGCAGTACGGTGCGTGGCAGCCCCGGCTTAGTGGAGATACGGAGTGCCACCTTTCCGGGATTCATGATCGTATCGGCCTGGTAACTGATAAATTCGGGACGGAAATAATAATATCCGTTGTTACGAAGCAGGGAAGAGATGCGCTGACGTTCGGCTTCGAGTTGTACGACATTGAAATTATCTCCGTCGTGCAGAAGCCGGTCGCCGATGTTGCGCTGGACGAGCGTGTCGATACGATGCCGTAGCCGGACGTAAGCAATGCTGTCGTATGTGTAGGCATTGTTCATCTCCACCCTGTAGCTGATCTTTGCCTTTTTAGGGTTCTTGGGGTCCGGTTCCACTTCGTATGCAGTAGCTCCGTTGAAGTAGCCGTATTCGCGGAGCAGGTTATAGGCCACTTTTGTCCGGACTTCCGGATTGACCGTGTTGATGAAAACGGGTTTGGACGCCAGTTTGTTGAATATCCATTTACCCACTTTGCCCTTTCTGTTCACGAACGCATTGTACACCCATAGCCCGAACGGTAAGGGGATACGGATAGACGAACTTCCCAGCAGGGCGTTATTGGGCGGATAGGCAAGGGCTGCCTCTATTTCCGTCAGCGCTTCTTCTCCTTCCTTGCTTTTGTCCTCGTTCGTCACTTCAATCTTCTTGATTCCCGTATATAAGACTTCCCCTTCCGGCAAATTCTTCGTCGTGGAGCAGGAAGCAAGCAGGAATAACGAAATATATGCGATATATTTGATGTGTTTCATTTTTTCTCTTCTGTTTGTTTGTCATCCGTTACCGGCTTGGGTTTATTCTTTTTAAAGATGAAGAGTTCACGGAGGTGAAGCATCTTTTTACGCAGGACGATACCGGCGCCGGTTTCTGTGATCTCGCCTTCCAGCAGGCTTTCGTAGTTCTTGTCGTGGAAGAGCTTGATATAACGGGTTCCGCTGCCGTCGAGGCGGTATTCGATCGATACGTTGTCGATGAACTGCTGCGATTGTCCGGTGCCTGCATCCTGTCCGGTCGAAACACGTCCGCCCAGTATGATACTGATCCGGTCGTTGTAGAACCGCTTGGCGAAACGGAAGGAAAAGTCTGTCCGCTCTCCGCCCGCTCCTGTACCGTTCTGGTCGTACTGTTCCATGCCCAAGGTGATATCCACGGACTTCAAGGCGCTTCCCGCGATATTGTTGATTTCGCTTTGCAGGAAGCTGTTCAGGGCGGCACCCATATCGAGACTCGGTTTCTTTCCGCCTCCACCGACATCGCTCATGTTGAGATACATTCCCGTGACAAGCATCGTGACGGCTATCTGCGACCGTTGCCCTTCGCCCATCTTGTCTAGTTCTTGTTGCATGGACTGGTCTTCCGGCGCAGAGAGGATAAATTGCAGTTGCAGGTTCTCCAAAGTCTGCTTGATAGCCACGCCGACGTTGAAGGTGACCAGCCGTGAGCTACCGTCGTCCTGTGTGACGGATGCCCGCATTCGCTCGGTTGCCGTCAGGTTCAGCATCGGGTCCATCGGGTCGCCACTCCACTGGACGTAACTGCCGTCCTGTATCGTAAACTCTTTGAGCGGAATAATCGGCATGGCGTATTTTACCATGCCTCCCGAAAGCGTATAACGTCCGTTCAGGATCATTTCACCCTGTGTCGTATACTGGAATGACAAGTCGCCACCTCCCTCCAGTTCCACGCGGCTCGATTGGTCGGGGGTGATGTCTGCGTTCAGACGCACAGCTTGGTCTATCCGAATGGTCACCAACATGTCCAGTCCGCTGATGGGAAGGGGGGCTTCCGGGCGGTGTCGGCGGGTCAGCAGCGTATCGGAGAAATCGGTAAAAGTCACAAGGTCAGCCAAGCGGTCTTGAGCCGTGAGTGAGGATTCCTGCATCACGTAAGTGACGTTCGTTCCTCCTAACAGTTGTAGATCTCCTCTCATGATCAAGGCGTCGAGCGGTCCTTTGACTGTCGAGTTGAGGTTGACAAGCAGTTTGCCGTACACCATGCTCTCCTTATTGCGTTTCACATTCAGCAGTTGCATGTCGTGAGCTGTCAGTTTCAGGTTCGCCATCATCCGAGAAGGATTATGAATGTCGATCGTCCCGTCGATTACAAACGGATTGGTTCCCGAAGCATAGATGTTGTATTTGTCGAAACTGATCAGATTATCCTTGATCTTGATATCCTGCTTGTCGAAGCGGAAGGAAGAACCGACCGCCGTGACATATACCGCTGAACTGTCCATCCGCACATACCCGTTGACTGCGGGAGTAGAGGTGGTCCCGGTTATTGCCAGCTCTCCTTGTAAGGCCCCCGTCAGTTTGGCCATGTTGTCTGGAATGAACGGGTTTACCATTTCCAACGGTAAGGCGGTGATATTCATATTTCCATCCAGATAATCTGTTTCCCCCATTTTATAATAGGCATTGATAGCCGCTACCTCGTTACGGTCGCGGAAAAAGTGCATGTCGACCTGATGCTCCTTGTCGCTAAGCGGCAGGTAAACAGTATTGAACATAAGTTCTCCTACCCGGCCCTCTTCATAGAACAGGCTGTCGATATGAGCGTCTGCCACCACCATGAAGCTGCTGTCCGAAGGGGCATACTGCAAGTCGGCACTCAACATCCCCCGCATGGAAGGGAGGTCCGGGAACCCCTTTGTGATCGCGTCCAAGTCTATCTGGCTCAACTCGGCATGGATTTCTTCCATTCCTTCTCCCCCGGCAAGCGAATGGATCCAGAGTGAAGCATTGTTTTCACCTGTCAGCCGGACATCGGCGGCAATATCTTTTATGTTGCGGTACAGGATATAATTGTCGGCATTCAGTTTAAACGTGCGGAAAGCCAATATCGGATCTTCTGGAAAGAGATGCAGCCGGAGTCCTTCTTTCTCCTTGTCGACACGAGCCCCTAACCGGATACCGGTTTTGCCCTGGCCGTCGGTATATTTCAGTTCGGCATCGGCAAATGTATTACGGAGCTTCCCTTGCAAGCCAGCGGTGAAAGGTTGTTGTTTCCTGTATTTTGTCTTGATGACTTTCGTGTCGTATAGCAAGCCGAGCGAATCCTGCTGGACAATGAGACAGATCGTGTCGATCCGTGTCGTGTCCTGCATCAGGTTGAAGAGATCGGCATCGAGGAAGAAACCTTCTTCCGGTGAGGTACTGGCTTCGATATCCAAGTTGTCAAAGGTGATATAATACTGTTGCAGGATGTTATGGATCGGATTATCCTTGCCTGCCGTGATCTTCAGGTCCATATCCGGCAAGAGTGGACGGAAAGCAGGTATGTTGATCATTGAATCACGCTCCAACTGTTGGGTGAGGTCTTCGTTTATTTTCGTGAACTTATCGGTTATCGTCTCGATATCCGCATTTCCGGTCAGGACGATTCCGAGGTCTCCGGCGTGGAAAGAAACGTGCGTCGTGTCTTTATCGCTGTGAGCTCGTAGAGTTAATGTTTTCGGGTGGAACGTACCGGTTGGATTTATCAGTTCCCAGTTACCGAGGGTTATGTCCACCAGGTTATTCTTCCCCATATCTGTTTCCGCTTCTGCGAAAAGCTGGAAAGAAGTAGCCAGCGAATCGTTCATAAAGTGCATACCGTACAGGTCCAGGTTTTGCACGTCTGCGATCAGCATTGCATTCACTTTCTTCTTATGGAGGGTTGCATTCAGCGACATATCCATCTTTGCAAGCGGATAATGACTAAGCAGGTCGAATTTCAACAAGTTCTTTTCCAGCGAACCGTATAGTTTTACGTCAGATACGGCATATGTCCCATACTCGATATTCGTAATCTTCCCATCTAATTTAGCCCAGGTGGAAACGCGGAACGGATCATACCCTTTCCCCTCGGCACGGATCGAGGCGGTCAGGTGATAAAGGGAATCTTTGGGCAGGAAATTGGTCGGTTTCAAGCTGTCGACCTTCAGGTCAGCCAGGTAAGACTCCTGTATGGGGTTATAGCGTGCCGTCAGTCCGACCTTACCTTCGCCTTGTGTAAGCAAAAGGTCGGTGCGGTACTCTTGGTTCTGCAAAGTCGCTTCCCCTTTCAGCTTCATTGCCGGAAGGTTATAGCGTGAACGTTCGGATTCCGGTAACATGCTGAGAACAAAGTCGAGATTCCCGGTTTGTGCATCCATCTGAAACTTGCCCGAACGGCGGATACTGTCTACCATCGCTTTCATTTCTCCTGTGATATTCAGATTGAAGACGCCTGGCAGTTCCCCTTTCAGCTGGCGCAGCCGTAAAGCAGCCAGGTTTCCTTCTATTCCGGCCGTCAGTCTGATTTCTTTTTGGGGATAGGTTTGCTTGAACTCCTTGGGGAGAGGACCGGCAAAGATAAATACATCCTCTTTCCCTATTGAGGCAGTCAGCAGGCAACGGAGCGTGCCGCTCGGCGTATCGTCGAACGAGTTCCAAGGGACGGTTGCCAATAGCCGGATCTCCGAGTAAGGTGTTTTTAATAGAAGTTCCGGAACCTGTATCGTCGTGCTGTCACTACTGATGTCTCCGGTCAGCGAGCTGAGCGTCAGACCTGATCGGTCATTGGCCGAAAATTCTTTGATCCGGACACTGATGTCTCTACCTCCATATAAAAGCGAATCGATCCGGATATTCACATCATTCAAGGCTATATGTGACGGATCGAAACCCGGCGTCGGGTCACTGTATCTACCGTCGTAGCTAAGGGAAGAGCCGGACAGAAGAAACCGGGATGCACTGTAGCGTGCTGATTCGAGGTCGACCATCCCGTCGGTCAGTCCTGCCTTGTCGATGTAAGTCGAAAGACGTAGCGAGTCGTCCGGCATTTGCATGGCAAACGCTACTCGGTTCAAGTTGATTTGGTCTAGCTTTAATTTCCAACCCACTGTCGTCGATGTCGTATCCTTGTTTGTTGTCGTGTCGTTTATCAGGAGGGTGATGGCTGTGTCCGAAAGATCGATTTTGTTCAGCCGGGCGATCTCTTTTCCGAGGTCTATACGATCTGCTTTGGCATAGAGCTTTCCTAAAGTACCTTTGATCTCCATTCCCTCAATCAGATTGCCTGTATTGGCTTTCATGCCACGCAGGTCGATTGCATCCACCAAGACTTCTTTTTTCAGCAGTGGCAGCGGACGGATGTTGACCTGGAAACTTTCGAGTGACAATAACGTGTCGGGAGGGGTTATGACTTTTACGTCCCGTACCGTCAGGTTCAGTGGGAAGGAAAGACGTATCTGCCCGATCCTGATATTCATACCGGTTGTTTCACTGGCATATTCGGTGGCTAACCGCACAGCGAAATTTTGGAAGGGAGGTATATATAAAAGAATTGAAATCAAGATGACCAATACCACCGGTATCAGGCATATGATCCCTATTCGCTTCATCCAACGTTTCATTTGTTCTTATTGTGTGTTTTCGTTATAATCATAACGGTTAAAGGGGCTGTTTTGTTTGACATTCTGTTAACAAAAATAGGGAATAAATTAAAAATAAAGAAGTAATATCGATAAAACGGTAATAATAGCTGCCCAGAGCCGTTATATTAAGGCTGAACATAAAAAGATTAAACGATGATTGAAATATCTGACTTGGAATATCTTTGTGCGGAAGTACGGCAAATAACCCGTAAAGCCGGTGTATTTCTGTGTGACGAACGGCAAAAGTTCGACCAGGAGCGAGTGGAGGAAAAGAGTGCACACAATTATGTCTCGTATGTGGATAAAGAATCTGAACGGCGTCTGATCGAACAGCTTTCGACATTACTTCCCGGAGCTAGGTTTATTGCTGAAGAGGGTTCGGGGAGCCTGACGGATGAGGAGTATTGTTGGGTGATCGATCCGCTCGACGGGACTTCCAACTATATCCATGATATGGCTCCCTACAGTGTCAGTATCGCCTTGAGGGATAAGGAAGAACTGTTGTTGGGAGTTGTATATGAGGTTTGTCGCAATGAATGTTTTTATGCTTGGAAAGGAAGCAAGGCTTATCTGGACGGTAAAGAGATACGGGTAACGGATGTAGCTGTCCTGGATAAGGCTTTTGTTGCGCTTGGTTTCCCCTATGATTCCGATCACTACCGTCCGGTCGCCCGGAAGCTGGTAGATCGTTTGTATGGTTATGCCGGAGGGATGAGACTGTTAGGATCTGCTGCTGCCGAGCTCTGTTACGTCGCTTGTGGTCGGTTCGATGCCCGGATAGAAGGATATCTCGGTCCGTGGGATGTTGCAGCTGGCGGTCTGATTCTGATGCAGGCGGGTGGTAGGCTGTCAGACTTTTCCGGTGGCGACACTTGGCCTTCAGCCGAGCAGGTGGTGGCGAGTAATGGGGTGATACATGACACGATCCTCCACTTGTTGTAGCATTGTTTTTATCAGTGCCGATATCTCCTTCTCCAGTCTTTTTTGAGGACTTTCCTTCGGATTAGAATGATCGGAATAAATATGACAGCTATCTAAAAGAGGCTGATCAGCATAAGAGTTAGGGAAGAAAAGCTCTCCGGCATCAATGCTTTGTCAGCCTGTTTATCGGGTATTGCTTCGGAATGCAAAGTTCTGATATATGAGAAGTTTTGTAAATACCGATCAGTAGTTATAATGAAAAAAATCCTACCTATTCATAAGTTCGCTGTATTTTCCTTTAAATGTCGGTCGTATTTCCGTTAATACCCGTGTTGTGACGATGGCACAGACAATCAGCCCGACATTCCGCCCTTTGTTTTCCGGTTTTGATATAATGCGGCTATCGGTGTGAAAATCTGTGGCATTACCGAACAGATACCGGTAAAGAGGGAAGCGGTCAGGACTATGTGGATAGTCGGCGCTAATGCTATGCTTAGTAGAGAAATGATCAGGATGGAAAAGTTTATGATGATGATCTTCTTCCGTTGGAACATGTCTCCAAGCGGAATCACGAACAATAGCCCCATCGCGTAGCCGATCTGTGTAACCATTTTTCTCCCTGTGACGACCGTCTTCATGGTGACAAAGTTCCTCGTCATATCCCTTGATCTTGGCAACTCACGACAACGAGGACGGTCGTTGTCGGAAAACGGCAAAACAGTGCAGGGTGTCAAATTGAAATGAGCTGAGATTTCAGGGGAAATAGGAAAAAGACAAAAAAGGCTTATTGTAGTCTATTCTTGTCATATCCTCCTTTTGTTAAATATCGTTTTATAAATTTTGTGCCCAACCAACATCCTGTAAAACAGACAAATGCACTGCCAAGGCAGAGGACCCAGAGACTGATGGTCCATAGCATCGGTCTTTCCAGTAGCCACTGAATATTCAGGTAATGGATACCGCTGAATAGCCATTTTTTTGCCATCTTGTTTTTATTCAGGTAACGGATATAGCCTGTTTCTGGACTGATGTAATAGCGGCTTGAGATATCGTCGTCGATTACGACTTTATAGACGGGGAGAGGTAAACTTTCTGTTCGAGAAAGATAATAGTTGTCGTATGTGTCGAGCAATGAAATCTGAAAATTGACATTTTTCCCATGTCCTTCCTGTATTCCTTCGATAATAGTCTGTTTTGGGATAAACAATTTTTTGATTTCTGGGGTGGAAGCATCGATCTGTAATTCGCGGTTTCCGACGATGACAGTATAAACAGGGATATTACGGAAATGTGTCCAAGAGACTTCTTTCAAATCCGGATAGGCTGTTTTCAGTTGGCGGTAATCCAGCTCGTAAGTGTCAATCGGAAGAGGTTTCTTTCCCCACATTCGAGAAGAATTGAAGATATAATTTCCGTTTGTGTTGATGAGCCATTGCGGGATGCGTTGCATTGAAATCATTCCGCTAATACCCCAAGCGATAAGGAATAAGCCAAACAAAAGTCCGGTTATATGATGTAGGCGATACCTGCGTTTGCGATAAGGAATTTCCCATTTTTTTTTCTGTTTATGGCGTTTCAGCAGGACGTATATGCCGACAAATGCCCCGGTAAGAGATGTGATAAAGCAAAGCAGGCCTCCGATTGTGATGCTTGTGTCCCACAGGTCCAGATTTTTTCGGATGAAAGGCAGGTAAAATTTATGGGGAATGGCGCCTAACCATGCCCAAAGGCGCTGGCTTTTATCTGTTAATTGCTGTACTTCTCCTGTCTTTCCGGAGATAAATAGTTCATGTTTTTCCGGATCATCGAAATGGAATTTGTAGATCGGCATTGCCCTATCGTAACGTGAGTAAAGAATCCATTGCACTCTTTCGTGCAAGGTGTCGACTTTGATGACAGGTGCATTCACCCATTTTAGGGCTGTTTCTTCCAGAAAGGAAAAGGTTATCGATTTGACTGCCATTGTTGTATCATTACAGCAATATGTAAAACAACTGTCTGCTGTTGTAACGGTTGCCAGCGTCTGTCCTTGAGACTGCCGGATATGCAGTTGTTTTATGTTTTCACCGGCTTTCTGTTTGATGGATTGGATGTCGGGTAATAAAGAAGGGAGTATTTCTTTCTTTTCGTATAATTGTTCATCTGTTAAGCGGGGATAAGGGTGATAAATCAATATTAACCCGGTGACGAACCACATCAGGAAAAAGCCTGCGATGATACAGCCTGTGATCTGATGTATACTAAATAAGTAATTTACTCCCTTCTTCATTGTGATTATTCTTTATCTGCGTTATCGATCAATACAATACGATCAAACCCATAGCCTTCTGCAATAGTCAAGCCTTTTTCTGTTTTACCTGTTTTGATATCGTAGATATATACACAAGGTTCTGATGTTTTCGGATTGACACCAATATAAACTTTATTGGTTGTAACAAGAGAACGCTGTGAGAATGTTCCGCTGCTGTAAGGCAGTTTCTCACCGTTATAAGTGAATTCTTCTTTTTGGTCGGTTGTTAGATCCAAGAGAGCATAATAGTCATTGTAGTCGTCTCCCCAGCCTGCATAGAGTGCATTGTTTGAACTGGTTCCCGTATGTTGCGGGTCTTGGATATATAATATAGCTTTGTTATTTCCTACATAATCAACTGTTACCAATTTGCCTGTGTAGTTTTTGTAACCTTCATAGCTCTTGTCGAAATCCAATTCACCTTTTTTGATACGTAATAGACGTCCATACTGACAAGTCGATTTTTCGGAATCGGGGATTCTGCTGTTACAAGCTAAATATAGGTTTTCCTCATCATCGAAGAACATTTTATTTTGTAACAATTCTCCATATGCAGTACCGGCCATTTGCTCAGCTCGATCTTCTTTTACTTCTTTTTCCACAGTCATGTCATCTGCATTAATAAAGGCTGCGTAAAAATTTGTAGTTTCTTTTTTGTGCTGGAAGAAATAGATAATTTTATTATCTGATTTTCTATAGCGAGCCAAACCGGATGTACTGAATTTATCTCCTTCCGGTATTTCAAGATTCAGTTCTCCTTCACTTAAAATAGTCATGTTTTCTGTGTTGAGCTTGGTCCAGATCACTTTGTTGGCAGAACCGTTAGCAGCAATAATTACCAAAGTATTGTCATCTATCCAAGCATGTGTGTATCGACGATCTTTGAATGTGTTTTTTACGAAGGGTTGTTCTTTTATTACATTCAGTTTGTTTCCAACTATTTGATATTTGGCAAAACGATCGGTGGAAACTGGTACTTGATAGTAATATTTCCCTTTATAGATCGTCTCTTCGTTAATCGTTGCGGTGACATCGGCTCCATCATTTTTGAAGTTAATAGTCGGTTGCGTTGTCAAGGAATCGACTCCTTTTACCAGAATGGCATCACTTGACCCCATACCTCCGGTTCCTCCTACTGTAACCCATATATCAAAATGAGTAGTTGCAGACTCCTCCGGAACGTCTGGAATTTCTGGCATATCCGGATCATCCGAACAGGCATTAAAAGAAAGTGTAAACAATGTTGCGGTGAATGCGCAAGCTAATAATTGAAACTTTTTCATTTATTTGAATATTTAATTAATGAATAATCTGAATTTGCAGAAGAAAGAACGTCCCGGTTTCTGGAGCATATAATTGTCATATAGGTTAGAGTCGAAGAGGTTGTTACATTCGAATGAGAGATTATATCTTTCCTTTGCCCAAGAGTAGGAGACAGTTGCAGTGTGCAAATGCTGTGTCGGAATCTTAGATTTGCTGTCCAAAGCTCCGTAGCCCTCCCATGTCAGAAAAAACCAATGGACATATTGGTAATTGTAACTTAGCCTCAATTTACTATTTTTTTTGAATAGATCGGACAGTGTGTAATTCAGCTCTGCGTTACTAAAAAGCCACGGTCGATTCGGTACTTTGTTCTTGTAGGAGATGGAGGGCTTGCCATCTGATTTATATTTTTTCTGATCGCGTGCATCCTGATAACTGCAATTGACAATTGCTTGCAGGTGATCGCTCCAAGTATAACGGACTTCTCCTTCTATCCCCTTGATCTTTACACTGGATACGTTTTCATATTGCATCATCCCTTCCGATTCGGAGATCACAGCGTGGATGTAGTTGTCTACATTCCGGTAAAAGCCATTTGCTTCGTAATACAAAAGGTGGCTGGGAGCCAATCGAATGCTACCATAAGTTCCCACGTTATAGTTATTGCTACTTTCCGGTTTCAATTTGACGTTTGGATAAATGGTCGTTCCGTTCCCTAACAATTCTCTGGAAAGTGGTAGGCGTACACTATGTTCAAAGGATATTTTCAAAGCTAACTTTTCCCAAAAAGAATAGCGGGAGCCCAATCCATATCCGATATGATTTTTAGTGGAAGAAGCCGGTACTCCATCGGAACCTGTTATCCAGGACAAATCCTGTTGTCCAATTTCCAAATGGTTGATGTAATCTTTAAAGAAGAACGTATTATCCATCTTTCCCTCAAAAAAAGATTGGTTATAGGACAACCCTAAAATATGTTTTGCCAGTACGTCATTTGAAGGTTCGAATTCTGTGTCGATTTCATCATAGCGATCGTTCCCCGTACGATTCAACAGGTAATTCAAATTGAAAGAATGATGATCATTCAGTCTGTAATCGATATTAGTCCGGACGATTGTTAGCGGGCGTTTGTAGTGACGGAGGGAGCGGTCGCGACCGGTAATTTCATTACGGGGGCTTTCTATATACGTCCCGTCCCAATTGTATTTGCGGAATGCCGTATCGATGGTTAACGACTGGTCCCACGTATGTGAGACGGAAGCATTCAACTGTAGGTCTTTTATAAGGAAATCATGTTTCAAGTAACGGCCTGATACATTCCATGCATCAGTCTGTCGTTCTGCCATTCCGTACACTTTGCTTTGTATGGAACCGGTCTGTAGTTCCTTGTCTACTTTGGAATAAGATGCGGAAATGAAGAAAGCATCCGTCCATGATTTGTTGACGAAACCGATTTCAAGTTGTCCCAACAAAGAGAAATAATCATCGTGAAAGCGCTTTCGGTTGGCTAATACATATTTACGGTTGTCTTCATCCCAGACTTCGACTCCTTTCATGGTATAGTCGTTTTTAGAATAATTGACTCCGATAGTAGGTCTGAAGACCAGATCTGTTTTAGGGTCTACAAATTGTCCGTTTATATCTATTTTATGGGTATGAAAAGATCCGATACCGTAAGAGGCATCCAAATAGTTTTTCTTTTCCTGGTTGGTGATGATGTTAATAGCCCCTCCGAGAGCGTCGGCACCGAGGTTTGCGGGAACTACACCTTTGTATATTTCGATTCGATCGATGATATTGACAGGTAGATTTGCGAGATTAATGCCGCTACCTTTTGTCGAAAGCGGCATCCCGTCTATAAAATATCGGACAGAGTTGCCGGACATCCCGTTTATGGATAGTTCAAAATCGGAGCCGACACCACCTTCTTCCCTTATTTTGATACCCGTAGTCCTGTTTACCATCGTATTGAGATTGTTCAGTGAGTTGACCAACGGTTTTACATCGACCGCATTGACAGTGAGAGCCCCTTCTTTAACTTTCTGGGTGTTGCTTTTTCCGTACACTTCCACCGAATTCAGGTTGACGGAGCTTTCTTCCAGTTGGAAGTCGAGGGTTTTGTTGTGGTGGAGGTCGAGTGAGGTTTTGATCGTTTGGTATCCTAAAGAGGAGACGACGAACGTGTGTTTGCCGGGGGATACTTGCAGGGAATAATGTCCGCTGTCATCCGTATAAGTGCCGAAGGCTGTGTTTTCGACGGCGATCGTTACCAACGACAGGGGAGTGCCTTGCTGGTCGGTGACTTTTCCGGAGAGCGTAATTTTGTTTTGTGCCGTCAGGTTCAGTTGCGACAGGCAGACAAGCAAAAAAAATACATGTACAAAGACTTTCATTTTAATCCTTGATATAACGTTCATGACTTGCTTAAGGAAATACATACAAGGAGAAATGATTTCTTTATGTAAGAGGATAAAGAATGACTTGACTCGATGTTTTGTAGCTTTATTTCCCGAAAGCATTAAAACTATGTTTGTTCTTGGCAGGTCTTCTGACTTATTCCGTCTTTGAATGCCTTCCCATCCGGTGACGGACAGTGGCTTGCAGCGTATTCAAAGATTTGGAGAGGAACTTACAGCAGCGGGTCTGTTCAGGATTCGCACCTGATTCCCTTTTCATCACGCTCCCGTAGCGATTGGGGGTCGTGAAACCAAAACTGGGGCAAAGGTAAGAAAAAAGTCTATCCGCACAAAAAGCGGATTAAAAAACAAATTCATTATTTTGGGCGTCGGATTCGTCAGACTCCGTGAAAGAATAACAGAATATGGAACGATTAATAATGAAGTGACTATGTTGGAAAAAGGATTGAAAGATCGTGGTTTGAGCACGGCTGTAGGCGATGAGGGCGGCTTCGCACCGAACCAGGAAGGAACGGAAGACGCGTTGAACTCAATCATCGCTGCTATCAAAGCCGCAGGTTATGTACCCGGACAGGATGTGAAAATCGGTATGGATTGTGCTTCTTCTGAATTTTATGTAAACGGTGTTTACGACTATACCAAATTTGAAGGTGTGAAAGGCGTTAAACGTACGGCAGACGAACAGATTGCATATCTGGAGAAGCTGACAGAGCGGATCGGCAACCGCTGCCAGTTGGTGGGCGACGACCTGTTTGTTACAAATGCGGACTTCCTCTCCAAAGGAATTCAGGATGGTTGCGCAAACTCTATCCTGATCAAGGTGAACCAGATCGGTTCGCTGACGGAAACACTCGATGCGATTGAAATGGCGCATCGCCACGGCTATACGACCGTGACTTCCCACCGTTCCGGTGAAACGGAAGATGCTACGATCGCCGATATCGCCGTTGCTACCAACAGCGGACAGATCAAGACCGGTTCTTTGAGCCGTTCCGATCGTATGGCTAAGTATAACCAGTTACTTCGTATCGAAGAGGTACTGGGTGATCTGGCGGTTTACGGATATAAAAGAATAAAATAATCAGATATAATCATAATTGCTAATTTGCATAGACAACGAAACTAAAATCAGAAAAAGGCTTCTCGCGATGAGAGGCCTTTTTTATTGGTAAATTAAATGGATTGAATGTGTTCTGACAAAGACTGTAGCCGGCAACTCGATCCTGAAAATGACAATATGTAGGTAATATGGAGGCCCGTTTTTACCTGTAAATAGGGATTGGGTATTATCGTCGAATTTGCGAACTTTGTCATTTGAATGGTTGTTATATCGTATAGTTCGCGATAAATGGATAGATTAAGGAAATATTTAAGGATTGCGCTCCCGTTACTTTTCATATCGTATCTGGGATGCCTGATAGCCTTTACCCATGTTCATATAGTGAATGGGGTGACGATCGTCCATTCCCATCCTTATCAGAAAAATGATGACGGGACTCCCAAGAAAGAGCATAACTACGCCGAGTTCCAGTTGTTACACCAACTTTTGACTATTCAAATCAGCGGTACTGCTTTTGCTCAAGTGCTGATTGCAGCGTTTATTGCAACGTTTTGTGTTGTATCCACTCGTCCGGTCTACCCGGATCACCTTCGTCCCGTTCTGGGGAAGGTTTCGCTTCGTGCACCACCGTTTGTCTTTTAAAATAATTAATGACGGTATGTCGAAAATGTCTTGTCCTCGCGCTTCGCGGTGGGGTGTAAAAAACATACCTTATCAATCGGATGTTTTTACGGCCGGCTTTTATGTGATCTTGCGTCAAGTGTGAGAACAAGGCTGTTCTGTATACCTATCACTTCCTATACTATTAATTTTAAAAAGACATCTCAATGAACAAAATTTATATACTTTTCCTATGCCTTTGCTGTGCCGTTTCGGCAATGATGGCAGACACCTATAACAACGAAAAAGAAGTGATGAACCCTACGGATGCCAATATTTTCGGGCATGTCGTGGATAAGGCGACCGGTGAACATTTGCCGGGAATAACGATCATCCTGAAAGGAACGACAATCGGCACGGCGACTGATGACTCTGGACATTATATGTTGAAAAATCTTCCCGAAGGAGAGTTCATGATCGAAGTCTCCTTTATCGGCTTCAAGACGGTTACGAAAAAAATAACGACCGGAAAAGGGAAGACGCAGGAACTGAATTTCGAGCTTGAAGAAGATTTGATCTCGCTCGAGGGTGTAGTCGTCTCTGCTAACCGCAACGAAACAAAACGCCGCTTGGCGCCTACCCTGGTGAAGGTACTCAGCCCGACCTTATTCGAAAAGACCAACTCCACGACACTGGCGCAGGGGCTGGTTTTCCAACCGGGCGTCCGGGTCGAGAACGATTGCCAGAACTGCGGCTACTCGCAAGTCCGCATCAATGGTATGGAGGGGAAATATACACAGATATTGATCGATTCCCGTCCTATCTTTTCCGCACTGGCTGGTGTGTACGGACTGGAACAAATCCCAGCCAATATGATCGAGCGGGTCGAAGTGATACGGGGAGGAGGTTCTGCTTTGTTCGGTTCGTCGGCTATCGCCGGAACAATCAATATCATAACGAAAGAGCCCATCCGCAATTCCGGTTCCTTCGGACATACGATCTCCAACCTGGACGGCTCCGGTGCGTATGATAACAATACGACTCTCAATCTCTCGTGGGTCTCTTCGGACAATAAGATGGGTGCTTACATATACGGGCAAAACCGTTATCGTTCGGCCTGGGATTCGAATGGAGACGGCTTTTCCGAGCTTCCAAAACTGAAAAACCAGACGATCGGTTTCAACGGCTTTTATAAGACCGGCGCCTACTCCAAATTGAATATCGAATACCACCATATGGAAGAGTTTCGCCGGGGTGGCAGTGGGATGAAACTGCCGCCGCATATCGCCGAAGACCCCGAACTCAACGGGATGGGTGAGGCCGGGCTTGTCGAACAGTTGCAACATTCGATCAATACGGGAAGCCTGAAGTTTAATGTCTTTACTCCGAACCAGAAACATAACCTCAGTCTCTATGCCTCCGGACAGCATATCCACCGCGACAGCTATTACAGCGCGTATGGCCGGACGACGGATTTCACAGGCGTGATGGGAGCGCAGTATCTCTATAGTTTTGACAAATGCCTCTTCATGCCTGCCGATCTGACGGGAGGTATCGAGTTTAGCCACGATGATCTGGACGATCGTGCCATTGATAGATTGAAATACCGGGATGCTGCACTAAAGGAAGATCCGACGGCTACCGGACAGCATTTGCAGGAACTGATCGAAAAATATACGCCGGCATCCTTGCACCAGATCATAAACGTGTGGAGCGCCTATGCACAGAACGAGTGGAAAAATGATAAATGGAGCTTCCTGATCGGTGGGCGTGTCGATAAGAACAGCATCATGGATAAGGCTGTTTTCAGTCCGCGTGCCAATGTGCGCTATAACCCGACAACCGACATCAATCTCCGGTTGAGCTATGCCGAAGGGTTCCGTGCCCCACAGGCCTTTGACGAAGATTTGCATATCAGTAATGTCGGAGGCGCGCGCGTCTCGATCGTGCGGGACCCGAACCTGAAGGAAGAGCGTTCGCGGAGTGTGAATGGGTCTGTCGACTGGTATCATTATTTTGGAGACTTCCAGGTGAATATGTTGTTGGAAGGATTCTACACGAAACTGAGTGATCCGTTTGTCCTGTCGGCTCCTGTAGAATCGGAAAACGGTTCGCTGGTGCAGACTCGCTGCAACGGTTCGGGAGCTAAGGTGTACGGCTCTACACTGGAGGGAAAGATTGCCTGGCGGAATAAAGTGCAGATACAGGCTGGTATAACGGTACAACGGAGTGTATATGACGAACCGGAGGAATGGAGCGCGGATAAAGAACATCTGACGGATACGGAGCGGCACAGCGATAAGATTTTGCGTACCCCGAACCTGTATGGTTATTTCACGGCATCCTATACATTGGTAAAATCGTTTACGATAGCGTTTAACGGTAATTATACCGGGCGGATGTATGTCCCTCATCTGATGTCCGAAGTGAACGGGACAGCGGATGTTCTGGTGAAGAGTCCGGATTTCTTTGAACTGGGAGCCAAGTTGAGCTATGATTTCAAGTTGACGGCAGCCATGACCTTGCAACTTAACTTAGGCATCCAGAACCTGTTCGATTCCTATCAAAACGATTTCGACAAAGGCGCAACTCGCGACTCCGGCTATATTTATGGTCCGGGAACTCCCCGCACCTACTACGCGGGAGCCAAGTTCAGTTTTTGACGGGATGAATGGTAGATGACAATTGTTTTGTATGACCATGTCATCCCGTAGGGGCAGGGTTCTGCTCTGCCCATTGAATCCGGACATTTTCATTGGGCGGGGGTCTACTCCGCCCCCTACGGGGCACTATTGTTTTAGTCCACCCTGTCTTTTTTCAAACTTTCGATCCAGGCGTCTATACGTACCGGAGTCTGGTCGTCTTCGTTTATTTCATCTAGGGCGAGACCGACGAATTTGCCATCGACGATAGCGGTCGAATCGTCGTAGGTGTAGCCGGAAGTATCCATGCTGCCGACGAATTTGCAGCCCGTGGCTTTCAGGTCGTTGTAGATTGTCCCGATTGCGTCGCAGAAAGTATCACTGAAAGAAGAAGAATCGCCGCAGCCGAACAGCCCGACCTACTTCCCGGATAAATCCAGTTTCTTGATTTTTGGGAGGAAATCATACCAGTCGTCCTGAAGATCGCCCGCTCCCCAGGTGGAACTGCCCAGCAGCAACACTTCATAAGAAGCGAAATCGGCAGGCGATGCCTCGCCGTACAATACCTATAAAAATGTATTTTGCGGGCTATTCGTACCTGTTTGAGGGGATTTCCGGCTTTTTCCCTATCTTTGCCGCCAATTAAGCAGTATCTGGAAAATCATGAAGTTTTCCGTCATGAATGCATGCTTCGCCTTAAAGAATTAAATCTCTTATTAATATAATAACTAAGCAAAAAAATGAAACGTATAGTTTTTTTGGATTATGTACGCGTGTTCGCATGCTTCCTTGTCATGGTCGTCCACGCCAGTGAAAACTTTTACGGAGCCCCCGGTTCGACGGATATGGTGGGACCACAAGCCTTTCTGGCAAATGAGGCAGACCGACTATGGGTGTCTATGTACGACGGGTTTTCGCGTATGGCTGTACCGTTGTTTATAATAGTCTCCGCTTTTCTTCTTGCCCCGATGAAGGAAGGGTTGACCATGTGGCAATTCTACCGTCGACGTAGCATTCGCATCCTGCCGCCGTTTTTCATATTCATGATACTCTACAGTACCTTGCCGATGTTATGGGGGCAGATTGATGGAGCGACCTCGATCAAAGACCTGTCGCGGATATTTCTGAACTTCCCGACGCTGGCCGGGCACTTATGGTTCATGTTTCCTTTAATCAGCATTTATCTGTTCATCCCTATTGTCTCGCCCTGGTTGAGCAAGGCAACGGCCAAAGAAGAACGTTTCTTTATCGGACTGTTCCTCCTGTCAACCTGTATGCCTTACCTGAACCGTTGGTTCGGGGAAGTGTGGGGACAGTGCTTTTGGAACGAATATCATATGTTGTGGTATTTTTCCGGTTATTTAGGCTATCTCGTGCTTGCACATTATATACATGTCCATCTGACCTGGAATCGCTCCAAACGTTTCATTGTCGGAACCGCTTCGATGCTTGTTGGTGCGGCTTTGACCATCTATTCGTTCTATGTTCAGGCCATACCCGGAGAGATTCTTCCCACGCCCGTACTGGAAATAGGGTGGGCTTTCTGTACCATCAATTGTGTGCTTCTTACGGCAGGTACGTTCTTGATGTTCAGTTGTATTGAACTTTCCGAAACTCCACGCTTCGTGCTGGAACTCTCTAAACTCAGCTATGGGATGTATCTGATGCATATCTTTTGGCTTGGCCTGTGGGTGACAGTGTTTAAGTCCGCCTTACCGTTGCCGACTGTTGCTGCCATCCCTGTCATTGCGATATGCACGTTTATTTGCTGCTTCGTGACAACCAAGGTTATTTCGCTCATACCGGGCGGCAAATGGATCGTCGGGTAGGATATATTCGTTTGTTACTTCCGATTTTCACTTTGTAAGGGATAAAAAGATCGTTATCCCTTCATTTATTCTAAAATCAGCGACAGTAATTATGTAATCAGTGACAGTGATTATATAATTGCTGTCGCTGATTTTGTAATCACTGCCACTGATTACAGAATATTTCGTGTGTTCGTTCCGAATTTTTGCAGTCGAAATAGAGTTTATAAGAAAAAAAGTTTACATTTGCCACCGAATCGGTTCTGTATTTCCCGTTCGGGAATATGGATTAAAAGGGAATCGGGTGTAAATCCCGGACAGTCCCGCTGCTGTGAAGCTCCGTTTTAACATCCTGGAACTACTTTTGCCACTGGCTTGTTATAATAAGTCGGGAAGGCTTCAGGATGGGAGTCAGTCAGAAGACCTGCCGTTCATTATAAGGTTCATATCCTCGTGGGTTAGGCTATGGATGCGAAACATAAATACAATAAATATGATAAGAAAAGTTCTGATTGCAAATCGGGGCGAGATAGCTGTGAGGGTTATGCGCTCCTGTCGCGAAATGGGGATACAGTCGGTGGCTGTTTTTTCGGAAGCAGACCGGACGGCACGTCACGTCCTTTATGCCGACGAAGCGGCCCTGATAGGACCGGCAGCATCAAAAGATAGTTACCTGGATATCGAAAAGATCATCCGGGCAGCCAAACAGCACAAGGTAGATGCAATCCATCCCGGATATGGTTTCTTGTCCGAGAATGCGGATTTTGCCCGTCGGTGTAAAGAAGAAGGAATCATCTTTATCGGCCCGCCAGCTGAAACGATGGAGGCGATGGGAGATAAAATATCCGCCCGCAAGCGGATGATAGCTGCTGGTGTACCGGTCGTCCCTGGCACGCAGCAGCCTTTGCTGGATGTCGGAGAAGCACGCCGGATCTGCCGAGAGATTGGCTTTCCGATCATGCTGAAAGCCTCGATGGGAGGCGGTGGAAAAGGGATGCGTCTGATTCATTGCGAAGAAGAAGTGGAAGAGGCTTACAATGCCGCTCGCTCGGAGTCGCTCTCTTCTTTTGGCGACGATACGGTTTATCTGGAGAAGTTTGTGGAGGGACCGCATCATATCGAATTCCAGATTTTAGGCGACAATCACGGGAATGTGATCCATCTCTGCGAACGCGAATGCTCTGTGCAACGCCGTAACCAGAAGATCGTCGAGGAAAGTCCGTCGCCGTTCATCACACCGGAGCTACGGCAGGAGATGGGCGAGAAGGCGGTAGCGGCTGCCAAGGCTGTCGGCTATTCCGGTGCCGGGACAATCGAATTCCTGGTCGATAAACACCATAATTTTTATTTCCTTGAAATGAATACCCGTTTGCAGGTGGAGCATCCGATCACTGAGGAAGTGCTGGGGCTCGACTTGGTAAAGGAACAGCTCCGTATTGCCGACAATGAACCGTTGCACATCCGGCAGGAAGATATCTCTCAGCGCGGACATGCCATCGAATGCCGGATTTGTGCCGAAGATACTGCCAACAATTTCATGCCGTCACCCGGCGTTATCCGCCAACTGACCGAACCGAACGGGATCGGGGTGCGGATCGATAGTTATGTCTATGAAGGCTATGAGATTCCGGTCTATTACGATCCGATGATCGGCAAATTGATCGTTTGGGCTACTAACCGCGAGTATGCGATCGAACGAATGAGGCGTGTCTTGCACGAATACAAGATTACCGGGCTGAAGACGAATATTAGCTATCTCAGGCGGATCATGGATATACCTGATTTTGTGTATGGAACCTATGATACGTCGTTTATTGGAAAGCATGGCGAGGAGCTGCAACATCCGGTCAACCCCGGAGACGAACATGAATCGGAAAATATCGCCATGATCGCCGCTTATATGGATTACCTAATGAACCTGGAGGAAAACGCATCGGGCTCCTCGGCGGACAACCGCCCGATCAGCCGTTGGCGAGAGTTTGGGTTACAGAAAGGTGTGTTAAGGATTTGAAAAATTGTTTATAATGGAAATACATATCGGAAATCGGGTGGCAGATGTGTCGCTGCTTGGAAAGGAAGGGAACAAGGTACGGCTCGACATAGACGGGCAATCCTATGAGGCGGATATCGTAATGGCCGAGAACGGAGCTTGTTCGATCTTGCACGACGGTCATTCTTATAATGCCGAGCTGATCCGTTCGGAGGGGGGAAAGAATTATCAGGTCAATACGCTTTTCTCCTCTTATTCGGTCGACATAATTGATTCGCAGGCCAAATATCTGCGTATGCGCAAAAGTAGCGAAGAGAAACAGGGCGACAAGGTTGTATCGCCGATGCCTGGAAAGGTCGTGAAGATTCCGGTGAGCGAAGGGGATCTCTTGTCTGCCGGGGATATCGTGGCGGTACTCGAAGCCATGAAGATGCAGAGCAATTATAAGGTCAGCTCGGATTGCCGGGTTTGTGAAATCTTGGTGAAGGAGGGAGATACGGTGAATGCGAATCAGGTGTTGATGACATTGGAAGTAATTAATCAGGAAGAAAATGCAGAAAGAAAAGATATATAAGAAGTTTGAAGAACTGGACAAGGCGGCTGCCTTGGGTGGCGGGGCAGTCCGTATCGATAAGCAGCATGAGACGGGGCGTATGACAGCTCGAGAACGTATCGACATGCTGCTGGATAAAGGTACGTTTGTGGAATTGGATAAGTTCGTGACGCATCGGTGCACGAACTTCGGTATGGAGAAAAACAAGATTCCGGGGGACGGCATCGTTTCCGGATATGGTAAGATAGAAGGCCGTCAGGTCTTTGTCTATGCCTATGATTTTACAGCCTACGGAGGAACGCTGAGTTCGACTAATGCCGCCAAGATTGTGAAGGTCCAGACACTGGCTCTAAAGAACGGTGCGCCGGTGATTGCCCTGAACGATTCGGGAGGTGCGCGCATCCAGGAAGGGGTTGGCAGTCTGGCTGGTTATGCATCGATCTTCTATCAAAATACGATGGCTTCCGGGGTGGTACCCCAGATTTCGGCTATCCTCGGTCCTTGTGCCGGCGGAGCTTGCTACTCGCCTGCATTGACCGATTTCATCTTTATGGTGAAAGAGAAGAGCCATATGTTTATAACCGGACCGGATGTCGTGAAAACTGTTACGCACGAGACGGTGGAGAAAGAGGAATTGGGTGGTGCCTATGTGCATAGCAGCAAGAGCGGTGTGACGCATTTCATGTGCGATACGGAGGAGGAGACGCTGATGAGCATCCGCGAGCTGCTGAGTTTCTTGCCATCGAACAATATGGAGGATGCGCCGTCTGTAGCGTGTTCCGACGATGTCCGCCGTGAAGTGGAAGCGTTGCAGGAGGTGATTCCCGATGATCCGAATGTCCCCTATGACATGAAGGACGTGATCGAACCGGTGGTCGACAACCATTATTTCTTCGAGGTGATGCCTCATTTTGCCAAGAATGTGGTGGTCGGCTTTGCACGTCTGGGAGGCCAGTCGGTCGGGATAGTGGCGAATCAGCCGGCTTTCCTGGCAGGTGTACTGGATATCGATGCATCGGACAAGGCAGCCCGTTTCATCCGTTTTTGTGATTGCTTCAATATCCCGCTTGTGACATTCGAGGATGTACCCGGCTTTTTACCCGGTTGCCAGCAGGAGCATGACGGAATTATCCGTCATGGAGCGAAGATCGTTTACGCTTATGCCGAGGCGACGGTTCCCAAGATTACGTTGATTACGCGCAAGGCATATGGCGGTGCTTATATCGTGATGTCGAGCAAGCCGACCGGTGCCGATATTAACTTGGCTTACCCGATGGCGGAAATCGCTGTGATGGGGGCCGAGGGAGCTGTCAATATCCTGTACCGGAAAGCGGACGGAGAGGAAAAGGCGCAAGCTATAGAGGCATACAACGAACAGTTCTCGAATCCTTATCAGGCAGCCGAACTAGGATTTATCGACGAGATCATCATGCCTCGTCAGACACGTTACAAATTGATACAGGCACTTGAAATGGCGAAAAATAAAAGCCAGAGTAATCCGCCCAAGAAGCATGGTAATATGCCTTTGTAGATCAAGGATGTCGATTTGAATAGTATAATAACTAACATGGTAAACAAAAGGATCATTCGACAGAATCAATGGAATTGATTAGCGGAAGGCTTGCTTGGGAAAGTAGGCCTTCTTACTTTTGTACCCGCATTTAATAGAGAAAAGACAAAAAGAATGGAAAAAGAGGTTTTGACTGACCGGGAGGTTTTGTTATTACGGAGAAAACTGGACTTATTGCTTCGTACGGGAAAATTGCTGATGGAGAGTGCGGCGGATACGAATCGCATCGAACGGAACATGAAGCGTGTGGCAGCTTTCATGGGGATTCCGGAAGAAAAGCTTCATCTGGATATCAGATGGACGATGATTATGGTGAATGTGAGTGATGAGACGCATTCCTTTTCCAAGTTTCAGAAGTGTGAGAAGCATGGCATCAATATGACGACCATTACGGAGGTCAGCCGTTTGTCGTGGAAGGCTATCGAACAGGACTATTCGTTGGACCGGTATGAAGAAGAGCTTGAGCGGATTGCGCGTAAACCTCGTAACTATATGCCTTATCTGGTGGCGATTGGTGCCGGGTTTGCCTGTGGTGGTTTCTGTAAGTTGTTCGGCTGTGACTGGATTGCATTTTTGTTCGCTTCTATTTGTGCATTTGTCGGATTCCGTGTCAGGGCGCGTTGTATTGAGTTCGGGATTAACGTGTATATGAGTATTGCGATTGCGGCGTTTGTAGCGACCTGTTTGGCATACGCTTCTTCTTTTTCGGGGCTGTCGTCCACACCTTATCAGCCGTTGCTGGCTTGTGCTTTGTTTATCGTGCCAGGTGTGCCGTTGATCAATTTTGTGGATGACATGATCGATAATCACCTGCTTGTCGGGATTACGCGGGCAGCCAATACAATGATGATGATCGGGGCAATGACGTTCGGGATAGCTTTTGCCATGCGGGTGCTGGTGATGAATGATATAGAGATCGACCATAAGTTCAGCGAGTTGAGCATGGTGCCGCATGATCCTTATTATATTTATGCCATCGCGGCGGCTATCGCGGCTATGGGGTTTTCGATGATCTTCAATATCCAGCGACGTCTGCTGTGGGTCGTGGCTTTAGGGGGGATCATTGCGGTGTGTACTCGTAATTTCGTGAACTTCGAGTTGGGCTATGGTCCGGTGATCGGCTCGTTTATGGGAAGTTTTGTCGTGAGTCTGATTGCGGTAAAGGCGGTCCATTGGTTCGATGTTCCGAACCATGTGCTGACGATTCCGTCTGTCATCCCGATGATTCCGGGGGTACTGATGTATCGTTCGTTGTTCGCCTTTATCAACCTGCATGGGGTGGTTGGCGAGGTGACCAATGCTTTTGCCAACGGGATCAATTCGGCTCTGATTATCCTGTGTATTTCTTTAGGTGTTGCCGTTCCGAATATCTTTGCCCGACGTTACATCGCTAAAGACCGTCAGCGTTATCTTGAAGAAGAACTTGAAAAACGCCGTCAGCGTGGCAAGTTCATTGAATGGTGAAGAATTTTATGAATTATGATTTTTTATCGCTCATAAATCATAATTCAGTTCCAGGCAGATTGCCTTATTGGCTTTTAGGGAAGCTTTGACGTCGATCAAGCGTTGATTGCTGCTGCCACGAAAGAGGAGGCTTTCATCACGTAGAGATTGTTTGAATTTACCGTCTACCAGGACGTCGATGTATTTGAGTAGTTCTGCCTGTTTCGGATTGTTCAGGAGACGCTCGAAAGTATAGCCGGTATAACACCAGATGGTTTTCCGGCTTTTTTCTTTGATCGCCTGTGCCAGTTTAGTGAAACCTTCCGGCTGGAACATGGGGTCGCCGCCGCTGAAGGTCACATTGGCAAAGTCATCCGCTAAGACCTTTTTCAGGATTTCTTCTGTCGGTACTTGTTTCCCTTTTCTTATATCCCACGACTCAGGATTATGACAACCCGGACAGGCGTTCGGACAACCTGCCGCATAGATCGCGGTCCGGAATCCCGGACCGTCGACTGTTGTATCTTCTATGATATCAATGATGGAAAGCACGTTGTGAATTAATAATTAATAATGAAAGATTTGGCTTCATTTTTCACTATGAACAACCCGGTCGTTCAGTTCTGACAGTTTCGCCTTGTTCCAGCGGTCTGTCGTTCCGACCAGGTAGCCGGTGATGCGTTGGAGTTTGTCGAGATGGGTGCTGCCGCATTTCGGGCATTTTTCCAAATGGGTCTCCGCATTTTCGTAGCCGCAATCGAGACAACGGTTGCGATTGTGGTTGACGGAGCCGTAACCGATGTTATAACGGTCCATCATATCGACAACTTGCATGATTACTTCCGGGTTGTGGGTCGCGTCTCCATCCATTTCGACATAGAAGATATGGCCTCCGCGTGTCATCTCGTGATAGGGAGCTTCCACTTCCGCCTTGTGGCGGGCGCTACATTTGTAATAGACGGGTACATGGTTGGAGTTCGTATAATAGTCGCGGTCTGTGATGCCGGGCAACGAACCGAATTTCTTGTGGTCACGACGGGTAAACTTACCTGACAAACCTTCGGCTGGCGTTGCCAATACGCTGTAATTATGCTGGTATTCTTCCGAAAACTGATTGGCCCGGTTACGGATGTAGCTGACGATTTTCAACCCTAACTCCTGCGAAGCTGCATCTTCGCCGTGGTGTTTGCCGGTGAGGGCGACCAGGCATTCCGCCAGGCCGATAAAGCCGATCCCCAATGTTCCCTGATTGATAACGGGTGCGATTGTGTCGTTCGGCTTCAGTTTCTCGCTACCCAGCCAGAGAGACGACATCAACAGCGGGAACTGTTTGGCATATGCCGTTTTCTGGAATTCCATGCGCTCGTGCAGCTGGCGGGCGGTTATATCCAGCATATGGTCGAGTTTGGCAAAGAACTGGGCGATCCGTTCTTCCTTGTTTTCGATGTGCATGCATTCGATGGCGAGGCGTACGATATTGATCGTCGAGAAAGAGAGGTTACCGCGTCCGATAGATGTTTTCGGACCGAAACGATTCTCGAATACACGTGTGCGGCATCCCATGGTTGCAACCTCGTGCATATAACGTTGTGGGTCGTCGGCACGCCAGCGTCGTCTTTGATTGAATGTGGCGTCGAGGTTGAGGAAGTTGGGGAAGAAACGGCGGGCGGTCACCTTGCAGGCGAGCTGATAGAGATCATAGTTGCGGATCTTCGGGCAGATAGCTGACGCCGCGTTTCTTTTTCCAAATCTGGATAGGGAAGATGGCTGTTGCACCGTTGCCGACCCCGCGATATGTGCTTTTCAGTATCTCACGAATGATACAGCGTCCTTCGGCCGAAGTGTCCGTTCCGTAGTTGATGGAACTGAATACCACTTGGTTACCACCACGGGAATGGATGGTGTTCATATTATGAATAAAGGCTTCCATTGACTGATGTACGCGGCTGACAGTCTTGTTGACGGCATGTTGGATGATACGTTCATCGCCGCTTAATCCTTCGAGCGGACGATTTACATAGTCGTCCAATTCCAGCTGATAGAGATGCGAATAGTCCTGCCCGTTCAGTTCTTCCAGGTTCTTGATTTCCTCGATGAAACTATTGCGCACGTAAGGAGCCAGATAGAAATCGAATGCTGGGATTGCCTGGCCACCATGCATTTCGTTCTGGGCTGTCTCGAGTGAGATGCAGCCTAAGATACTGGCTGTTTCGATGCGCTTTGCCGGGCGTGATTCTCCATGTCCGGCTGAAAATCCGTATTTCAGGATGCGGTCCAACGGATGCTGTACGCACGTGAGGCTCTTGGTCGGATAATAGTCTTTATCGTGGATATGTAGATAGTTGTTTTCCACCGCCTCCTTGACCTCTTCGCTCAACAGGTAATCGTTGACGAACGGCTTGGTTGTTTCGCTGGAGAACTTCATCATCATGCCGGCAGGCGTGTCGGCATTCATATTGGCATTCTCGCGGGTGATGTCGTTGGATTTGATATTGATGATCTCCAGGAACATATCGCGCGTTTTGGCTTTGCGGGCGATGCTACGCTGATTGCGGTACGCAATGTATTTTTGTGCAACGTCCTTACGGCTACTGTTCATCAGCTCCAACTCGACAGCATCCTGAATGGCTTCGACAGTCATCTGTGTGTCGCCTTTGAAAGAAATATGATCGGTGATCTGGCGGACCAACTCTCGGTCTTCTCCGTTTTCAGTGTGCAACATCGCTTTACGGATAGCTGTTGCTATCTTCTCTTCGTTGAATCCGACGATACGTCCGTCACGTTTGATAACTGTCTGAATCATGATAAATCTATTATTGAAATTTGTATGTTTTTTATGTCTGCAAAAGTATATAGTATGACAATATGGTAAACCTTTTTTGGAAAACTTTTGTGTAGTTAAAATATGTCAATCTATTTATTTATAGCTATTTGTTTTGGTGAATTGGAAAACTTTTAAAAGTTAGTTTGTTTTTAAGTTTCCCAAAAGTGTACACCATCTTAACTTTTTGTGTATAATATGGAAAACTTCTGAAGAAAGTGTTAATGTGAAAAAATAATTTGGAAAAGAGATACACACTATACTTTTTTGTCTAATTTTGCTTTCGAATCGGTTCCGTATGATCAAATCGGATGATACGGATTAAAAGGGAATCAGGTGAAAATCCCGGACAGTCCCGCTGCTGTGAAGCTCCGTTTCAACATCCTGAAACTACTTTTGCCACTGGTTTATGGTTATAAACCGGGAAGGCTTCAGGATGGGAGTCAGTCAGAAGACCTGCCGTTCATTAAAGGCTATTCTTTCCTCGTGGGTTAGGAGAATGGTTCGAAAAAGTTTTTAATTTCATAAATAGTAAAAAGATGGAAAAACTTTGCTCGCGTTGTGGCACAAAGTTTGTTGACAATATTGATTTATTGTCGGGTGACTTTGCAACTACTGGCTTGGACCAGTATCAGAAAACCTTTATCAGGGTCTATTATAAAAATTGCCTTTGTCCGGAATGTATCGGGCATATTCGGGACACGTTCTATGCTTTCGACGTTTCTCCGGTTTATCGTAAAGATCGATAGGATATCATGGAATGGATTAAAGAACTACTGTGGGGCGAAGGGATAGGACATTCCCTTTTGTTGCTCGCATTTACGGTTGCAGCCGGTATCCAGTTAGGTAAAATCAAGGTCTTCGGAATCTCGTTGGGGGTTACGTGGGTACTCTTTGTCGGGATCATGCTCGGACATTTCGGTTTTTATATCCATCCTGCCGTTATTCATTTCTTTCAGGAATTTGGATTGATCTTATTTGTTTATTCGGTAGGTATGCAGGTCGGTCCAGGATTTTTCTCTTCGTTCAAGAGAGGGGGAATGACGTTGAACGGGCTGGCTTGTGGTATTGTCTTCTTAGGTGTGGCCACGGCTTTGGTGATACACTTCGTGGCGAACATACCGATCCCGACGATGGTCGGGATTTTGTCCGGGGCGGTCACTAATACGCCGGGACTCGGTGTAGCTCAGCAGGCTTATACGGATATGACGGGAAGTGCGGACGAGAGCATTGCGCTGGGCTATGCCGTTGCCTATCCGTTAGGCGTAATCGGGATCATTCTGGCGATGCTGTTTATCCGGTATGTGTTCCATGTCAGTTTCGATGATGAAGCGAAGAAGTTGGAGGCAGAGAATGATACGCATGCGGAAGCCATCCCTGTCTCGTTGATCGTTAAAAATCCGGCAGTGTTTAAGAGAAAGGTGATTGAGTTGGCTGCTTTGCTGGAGCATCGCGAATTTGTCATCTTGCGTATATGGCGCAAAGCGACTAATAAGGTCGAGATTGTAACTGGAAACACCGTTTTGCAGGAAGACGATAAAATCTTCGTCATCACGACCGAGCATGATGCGGAAACGATTAAAACATTTATCGGGGAAGAAATCCAGATGGACCGGAAGCAGTGGATTCCGGCGGAGAGCCAGTTCATCAGCCGCCGTATCTTGGTGACAAAGCCGGAACTGACAGGTCGCCGGTTTGGGGATTTGCAACTGCGTCGCTTGCATGGTATCAATGTGACGCGTGTCAACCGTGCCGGTCTTGAATTGGTGGCGACACAGGGATTGCAGTTGCAGGTGGGCGACCGGGTGACGGTTGTCGGAAGCGAATTGGCAGTCGACAAGGTGAGTGCTATTTGGGGTAATTCCATGAAGCGGCTGAACGAGCCGAACCTGATTACCATCTTTATCGGGATTGCATTGGGAATCGTCTTGGGAAGTATACCGTTTTCTGTTCCGGGAATTCCGCAGCCGATCAAGCTGGGATTGGCAGGCGGACCGTTGATTGTGGCGATCCTGATCAGCCGTTTCGGCTATCGTTACCGACTTGTGACCTATACGACGCAAAGCGCCAACCTGATGTTGCGCGAGATCGGGATCACGATGTTCCTCGCTTGCGTCGGACTGAATGCGGGAGGCGGATTTATCAATACGATCGTGAATAGAGGTGGGTTTATTTGGATCGGCTATGGTTTTATCATCACGATGCTGCCGTTGCTGGTCATCGGGTTGATCGGGCGCTATTACTGCAAACTGAATTATTTTACGTTGATCGGCTTGCTTGCCGGAAGTACGACCGATCCGCCTGCGCTGGCCTATGCGAATGCAACGGTGGGAAACGATGCTCCGGCTGTCAGCTATGCGACGGTCTATCCCTTGACGATGTTCCTGCGGGTACTGACGGCACAACTGATGATTTTATTCTTCTATACATAATATAATAGTATTGTTATTTGTTGTTAGAATATTGTTCAATAGTAATTAAAGTAAGAAGCTCCGTCGAAGTGATTCGCCGGAGCTTCGTGTTTTTTAGCGGACAGCCGGACGTTGTTACTGTCCTCCCATAATATCCAGTAGTTCATTGGTAATGGCCTGCTGGCGGGTTTTGTTATATTGCAAGGTCAGTTCTTGGATCAGGTCGTTGGCATTGTCATTAGCCGTTTGCATCGCCATCATACGGGCGGCATGTTCGGATGTCGTCGTGTCGAGCAACGTCGTATAGACCGTCAGGTTGAGCAGCTTCGGGAAAAGCAATGCCTGAAGGCTTTCCGGTGATGGTTCCAAGATGTAATCGATTGCCGGGACGGTGTTTTCAACCGGGGCCTGCGGCAGGGTGACCGGCAGGTAGACTTTATGGGTCAATACCTGTGTCGCCATATTTTTGAAATGATGGTAAAGCAGTTCCACTCGGTCGGCCTTGCCCGAAGAAAAGAGCTCCATCAGCTTTCCGGCGAGGCGGACAGCCTCTTCGAATGAAGGTTTCTTTCCTAAATGCAGGAAATCGTCTTCGGTGGCATAGCCCGCCTTGTGCAGTTCGTCAGCGATCTTTTTCCCGATGGGGTAGAGACAGACAGAAATGTGTTGTGCTTCTAATTCGTGCAGACGGGCGGATAGCTCTTTCCATACGTTGGCATTGAACGTGCCGCATAATCCGCTGCTGGATGAGAAAACGGCGATAATGACCTGCTTCACCTCGCGCTTTTCAGTGTAAGGTGATTCCAGGTCACATTCCGCATCTAAAAGGCCGTTTAAGATGGAGGAAAGCTTGTTTGCATAGAGAAGTGTGTGTTCGGTCAGCGTCTGGGTATGATGGAGTTTCGCCGAAGAGACCATTTTCATGGCTGCGGTGATTTTCTGTGTGCTCCGGATAGACGCGATCCGGACTTTTATTTCTTTTAGTGATGCCATAATCCCCTTTTTTAATTGACAATTAGGTGTCGCTTGTTGTAATTATCCATTGTCAATTGTTAATTGTTTCGCTGTTTCTTCCAATTTCTTCCGGATATTGTCATCGATGGTTCCGATTTTCAGGATGTCCAGCACGTCGTGCTGGTGTGATGTGTGTAGTTCGCGCAGGAATTCCTTTTCGAAGTCGTGCACTTTATCCAATGGGACTCCTTTCAGCAATCCCTGTGTACCGCAGTAAAGGATGGCGATCTGGTCTTCGACAGGCATCGGACTGTATTGGGGTTGTATCAGCAGTTGTGTGTTCTTTTGCCCTTTGTCGATCGTGAAAGCCGTTACGGCATCCATCTCGCCACCGAATTTGGAGAATGATTCCAGTTCGCGGAACTGTGCCTGATCGATCTTCAGTGTTCCGGCCACCTTCTTCATCGATTTCAGTTGGGCATTACCACCCACACGGGATACCGAGATGCCGACGTTGATCGCCGGGCGGTTCCCTTGGTTGAAGAGGTTGGTTTCGAGGAAGATCTGCCCGTCGGTAATGGAGATGACGTTCGTCGGGATGTAGGCCGATACGTCGCCCGCCTGTGTCTCGATGATCGGCAGGGCAGTCAGGGAACCTCCGCCTTTCACCTTGTCCTTCATACTGTCCGGTAGGTCGTTCATCTGCCGGGCCACTTCGGGTTGGTTGATGATCTTGGCGGCCCGTTCGAGGAGACGGGAATGTAGGTAAAAGATATCCCCCGGATACGCCTCTCGTCCGGAGGGACGGCGCAAGATCAGGGATACCTCGCGATAGGCGACCGCCTGTTTCGAAAGGTCGTCGTAGACAACCAAGGCGTGACGTCCGCTGTCCCGGAAATATTCACCGATGGCGGCACCCGCAAAAGGAGCGAAATATTGCATCGCTGCCGGATCGGATGCTGTCGCGCTGACAACGATCGTATAATCCATCGCGCCTTTTTCCTGCAACGTGTTGACAAGTGAGGCGACGGTAGAACCTTTCTGCCCGATTGCTACATAGATGCAGTAGACCGGATTGCCGGCTTCGTAGTTGCCACGCTGGTTGATGATCGTGTCGATGGCGATGGAGGTCTTTCCGGTCTGGCGGTCTCCGATGATCAGTTCGCGCTGTCCGCGTCCGATCGGGATCATCGCATCGACAGCTTTGATACCGGTCTGCAGCGGCTCGTTGACCGGCTGGCGGAAGATAACACCCGGCGCCTTGCGTTCGAGCGGCATCTCGCAGGTTTCTCCTATGATTTCCCCTTTTCCGTCAATAGGGTTTCCTAGCGGGTCGATTACACGTCCGATCATACCTTCGCTGACATCGATGGAGGCGATACGTCCTGTACGTTTGACGATGTCACCCTCTTTTACTTGGTCTGTCGGTCCCAGCAGGACAGCTCCCACGTTGTCCTCTTCCAGGTTCATCACGATCGCTTCCATCCCGTTGTCGAACTGCAGGAGTTCGTTAGCCTCGGCGTTGTCGAGACCGTAAATCCGGGCTACGCCATCGCTCACCTGGAGCACCGTACCCACTTCTTCCGTCCGGATGCCGGTACTGATCCCTTCCAACTGTTGGCGCAGGATGGCGGAAACTTCACTCACTTTTATCTGATCTGTCATACTTCTTTCTGTTTTTATCTGTTTTCGAGTAACCAGCTACGGATGTCCCGTAGCTGTGTCGCATAGCTGGCATCTATCCGGTAATTCCCGATACGCAGGCGGAAACCGCCGATCAGTTCCGGTTGTACGATGCCGGAAAATTCGATGGTGCTGCTTGTCTCTTCCTTCAGCTTGTCCTGGAGGTGTTTTTTTACCTCCTCGCTTACCGGAACTGCGGTGTCGAACTGCACGCGGGTGATGCGTTTATCTTTCCGGTACAGGTGGATATAGATATGTGCCATGAAGAGCAGGAGGCTTTCCCGTTTATGTTCCAGTACGAGGTGCATGAAACGTTCATATAGGTTGGAGATCTTTATGCCGCCTGCTGCCGTCAGCAGCTTGAGTTTTTCCTCTGCCGGGAGGATCGGATTGCCGAGGGCGACCCGCAGTTCCGGTTCGAGCGAGAAGCTGTCTGCCAGCATCTTCATATCATCGTATACCCTTGTTTCCTGTCCTTTCTCCTTTGCGAGGGAGAAAAGGGCTTTCGCATATCGGGAAGAGATTGTTCCTATATCCATACGTTACGATTTACAAAACGATACCTCATCCAACAGCCGGTCGATGATTTGTTGTTCCTTGTCGCGGCTGATCTTTTCTTTCATCACCTTTTCTGCTATGGCGATCGAAAGGTCGGCAATCTCGGAACGGACTTCACGGATTGCTTTCTCTTTCTCCTCGCGGATACGCCGAGCAGCCTCTTCCACCTGCAAACGGGTTTCAGCGGCAGCTTTACGGTGAGCTTCGTTGATGATTTGTTCCTTTTCGGCAAAGGCTTCTTTCAGGATGGCATTTTGCTTTTCCTTTGCTTCGGCAAGTATCCGGGCTCCCTCGGCCTGAATATTTGCAAGCTGTTCATTCGCCTGGCGAGCCGTTTCAAGAGAGTTGTCGATGTAGGCCTTCCGCTGTTCCACTGCCTTGATGATGACAGGAAATCCGTATTTGGAAAGGATGGCAAAGACAATCCCGAATGAAACGATCATCCAGAACAGAAGTCCCGAATCCGGTGTTAATAATGACATAACCTGTTACTTTTTATTGGAATAAAGCCAGGAAACATACCACGATGGCAAACAACGCCACACCTTCAACTAAAGCACCCATGATCAACATCGAGGTACGGATTTCGCCCGCAGCAGACGGCTGGCGGCCGATTGCTTCGACAGCTCCTTTTCCGATCAGACCGATACCTATACCTGCACCGATAGCGGCAAATCCCGCTCCGATTGTTGCTCCCATCTTCGCTATGCCCATTCCGGCAGCTGCTTGTAATAAAATAGTCGATAACATAGTGTTTTAAACTTTAAATTAGTAACCTGATATATTTAATCTTTAACCTTAGCCAGACCAATGTAATTAGCTGACAATAATGTGAATATATATGCTTGCAGACAAGCCACCAGCAATTCCAGGCAGTTCATGAACGCGCAGAACAGCACCGAAACGATCGTTATTCCGAAATTCACCAGCAACCCCATCGATACCGTAATAAAGATCAGGCAGGTGAACGCGAGGATGATCGTATGTCCCGCCATAATATTGGCAAACAGACGGATCATCAAGGCAAACGGCTTGGTGAATACGCCGAAAAACTCAACGAAGGGCATGATCGGTAACGGCAGTTTCAGGTAGATCGGTGCGTTGGGCCAGAATATCTCTTTCCAGTATTCCTTTGTCGCAAACAGATTGACAGCGATAAACGTACATCCCGCCAGGACAGCCGTAACTGCAATGTTGCCGGTGATGTTGGCGCCTCCCGGAAAGATCGGGATGATTCCGATCAGGTTGTTGATCAGGATAAAGAAGAAAACTGTCAGCAGATAAGAGGAGAATGGCTTGTACTCTTCTTTGCCGATCGATTCCTTGATGACACCGTCCTGTATGTAGGAAATAGTCATTTCCATCAGACCGGTAAACCCGCGCGGAACCTGGTTCGGATGTCTCTTGTACCAACGAGCGGTCCGCAGAACTACGAACAGCAGGATACCGCAACTTAGGAACAGGCTGCAAACATTCTTGGTCAGCGACAAGTCGATTGGTCGTACCTCTTCTCCGCGACTGTTCTTTTCCACCACCTTGCCGGCGTGTTCGCCTTCGGTGGCAATATAATAGTTGTGATGCACCTTGCCGTGATGTAAATGGTGGGAGAGGAACATATCCCATCCGCGCTCTTCATTCCTGACTAGCACCGGCAGGGAGATGGCGATCTCCTTTCCGTTCCATTCGGTAATATGCCAGGTGTAAGCGTCCTGAATATGCGAAAAGACAATATCCTGGACATCGATGCCTTCCTTTTGGGTATCTGCATGGGCCGGAGACAGAAAACAGAGCCACATCAGCCACACTGTCCATATCAACCTGTTATTTTTGATATTGTTCATCATTTTCCTTTTTCTCTCTTTTCATTCTTTTCTTTTCAAACAGATAAACCGTATACGTTTCCAACCCCAAATAGATAAAATAGAAAAGCATCAGGGTGAAGCCGAACATTCTCAAGTTTTCTCTGACCAATGCGGCATAAAGCCATAGGAAAACGACGGCAAGAGTGAATTTGCAGAAACGGACTACCATGAAAGCGGTAATCGTTACATCGCCGTTCTTTTTTTTCTTCCGGTCGAGTATATAGGTCATTGCTATTGCCATTACCCAGTAAAAGATCGGAATAGAAGGATACCATTTGAAATAGTGATCCGGCCAGATCGTGTACAATAATCCTCCTAACGTCACACCAATGGCAACATTGATAAATGTAATCAATCCCATCAGCTTAAATTTTAACCATCCAGTCATGTCGTATACTTTTTTATTCGATACAAACAGATATGTCATCCTCCTTCACCTCCGCGAATCCGCTCTTAATGGCCTGTTCGCCTCTTTTGCCATCGTTTTCATATCGGATGGTTCCCTCTCGGAGGGCGGCTATCAGCGGGGCATGATGGGGGAGGATATCAAATGAACCGGCTGTTCCCGGAAAGGAAACACGTTCTGTTTCGCCGTCGAAAAGAATGCCGTCCGGTGATACAATTTCCAGTCTCATATCCGTTTTAGTTTGCTTGTTCTGCCAATCGCTTTGCTTTTTCCATTACGTCCTCGATCGTGCCTACGTTCAGGAAGGCTTGTTCGGGGATATCATCCGTTTCTCCGTCCATGATCATCTTGAATCCTTGGATCGTGTCTTCGATGGAAACCATGACGCCCGGCACGCCGGTGAACTGTTCCGCTACGGAGAACGGCTGTGAAAGGAAACGCTGTACACGGCGGGCGCGGTTGACGGTCAGACGGTCTTCGTCGGAAAGCTCTTCCATGCCGAGGATCGAGATGATGTCCTGCAGTTCCTTGTTGCGTTGGAAAATCTGCTTCACACGCTGTGCCGTTTCGTAATGTTCTTTACCCACGATCAGCGGGTCCAGGATGCGCGAGGTGGATTCCAGCGGATCGACGGCCGGATAGATGCCGAGCTCGGTGATCTTACGGCTCAATACCGTCGTGGCATCCAAGTGGGTGAAAGTCGTTGCCGGAGCCGGGTCTGTCAAGTCGTCTGCCGGCACATAAACAGCCTGGACGGAAGTGATGGAACCTTTCTTCGTGGACGTGATACGCTCCTGCATGGCTCCCATTTCGGTGGCCAGTGTCGGTTGGTAACCGACGGCGGATGGCATACGTCCCAGCAGGGCGGAGACCTCCGAACCGGCCTGCGTGAACCGGAAGATGTTGTCGATAAAGAAAAGGATGTCTTTCGTCTCCCCTTCTGCCGCCAGGTCGCGGAAAGACTCGGCGATCGTCAGTCCCGAAAGGGCCACTGAAGAGCGGGCTCCCGGTGGTTCGTTCATCTGTCCGAACACCAATGTCGCCTGCGATTGGGAGAGTTCGTCATAATCGATCTTGGACAAATCCCAATGTCCCTCTTCCATGCTTTTCTTGAAAGCTTCCCCGTATCGGATAACACCGGACTGGATCATTTCGCGCAACAGGTCGTTGCCTTCGCGCGTACGTTCGCCTACACCGGCAAAGACGGAAAATCCGTTGTTTTTCTTCGCGATGTTGTTGATCAGCTCCATGATAAGGACTGTCTTGCCTACGCCGGCTCCTCCGAACAGGCCGATCTTGCCTCCTTTGGAATAAGGTTCGAGCAGGTCGATCACCTTGATGCCGGTGTACAAGACTTCACGGCTGGTGGTCAGCTCTTCGAACTTGGGCGGTTCACGATGAATCGGAAGGGACCCTTTCTTGTCGAGTTCGGTCATTCCGTCGATGGGGTTTCCCGTTACATTCATCAAACGCCCTTTTACTTGGTCGCCGACCGGCATTGTGATGGGCGAACCGTATGAAACGGCTTCCATTCCTCTCCGTAGTCCGTCTGTCGTATCCATTGCTACGGTGCGGACCGTGTTTTCCCCAATGTGCTGTTGGACTTCTACAATCAGAATCTTTCCATTGGGGCGGGTTATCTCCATTGCGTCGTGGATGCGGGGAAGCATTATCTTTTCTTCCTTGCCATTATCGAAATGAATGTCCACGACCGGACCGATAACCTGTGAGATATAACCTTTTATTTCTCCCATACAATCTCTTTTTTTCCTTAATCCTATTCAAATCTTCGGTTGCAATATTACGAATTATGAATTTCCGAAAACCGGAAATATTACTTTTTGAGTCTTTTTGTACTTGGTTAAAACTGGCGGATGATGTGATCAGTTCCAAAAAAAAACAATATTGTTCGAGTATGGAACAAAATATGAAAAAAAAAGTGTTTGTACAAATAATTGAAAATGAGTGAGAAGATGATCTGGTTTGTCTTGGCTACCGATATGGACTGGGAATGTTGCTTTCTGTTAAAAGGTACTGATGGTATCAAAATTTACCTTCATGGAATGTGCGATTTCTTTACGGCCGGATCTTGTTTTCTATTGCATCTAATCTGTTTTCGACGTTGTCGTGTATATACTCGACATTGTCGAAAACAAATTAGTCGATAATCTTTTTGTCGATTTATGCAGATGCGTAAAATGTTAAATGCAGTATAAACATCGAAAATCCGGTGGCTTTTTCTACCTTTGTGGCCGGATTATGGTGTAACCGTACGTGCTTCCGCCGACGGTTAGTAAAAGGGAATCCGGTGAAAGTCCGGAGCTGTACCCGTAGCTGTAAGTTCTGAAACCCCGGCAAATCTTGTTGCCACTGGCGAATCTGTTGATTCGCCGGGAAGGCTGCCGTTAGACTGGTAATTGTCGATTATCCATTGTCGATTGCCAATAGAAAAGGGGAGAACAAGCCAGAAAACCTGCCATTATCCGGTATCCGGTTCCTCGGGTAAAGGGACTGATGAATCGAAAAGGTATGCAGAATTTGTTTATAAAACGATTGTCAGGTTTGTTATGTGCCTGGCTGTTCCCGTTTGTCGCTTCGTATGCGCAGGTGGACACGACGACCTATCACGAGCTTTCGGGTGTCGAAGTGCTGGGAAAGGTACGCCCTTCCGTAACCCGCGAGAGCACGCCGCTCCAGGTAATGGACAAGGCGGGGATGGAACGGCTTGGCGTGCAGGATCTGTCGGAAGCGGTGAAACGTTTCTCCGGCGTGACGGTGCAGGATTACGGGGGCATAGGAGGGTTGAAGACGGTTTCCGTCCGCAGCCTCGGCGCCAAACATACGGCTGTCAGCTACGATGGGGTGACAGTCACGGACGCACAGAGCGGTCAGGTGGATATCAGCCGCTTTTCCTTGGACAATGTTGATATGATCTCCCTATCGATCGGCCAGGCTGACGACATCTTCCAGACGGCACGGATGTATGCGTCGGCGGGGGTGTTGAGTATAAAGACAAGTCGGCCTGTATTCACTGATCGTTCGTGTCATCTGAAAGCACAAGTAAAAGCTGGTTCGTTTGGTTTGGTAAATCCTTATTTACGGTATGAACAGAAGTTGGGGAAGTGTTTGGTTGCAACGGGGCAGGTTGATTGGTTGCATGCAGATGGACGTTACCCTTTTGTTATTCAGAATGAACAGAAGAAGGAGTCGGGAAAAAGGATAAACAGTGATATCCAAACATTGCGTACAGAATTGAATTTGTTTAGTGATTTAGGTAAAGGAGGCGAACTGAATCTGAAAGGTTATTATTTCGATTCGGAGCGAGGATTGCCGGGGTCAGTTATTCTTTATAACGATTATGCAAAAGAAAGGCTATGGGACAAAAACTATTTCGTGCAGGGTTATTACAAGAAACAATTTGAATCTAATTTTTCCTTGCAGGTGCAAGGAAAATATAATTATTCTTGGAATAAATATGTAGACTTTAATAACAATTATACAGAGGGGAAACAGGAAGATCGCCATACTCAACGAGAATACTATATCTCGGTAGGAGGATTATATACACCAATTGAGCACTTATCTTTTTCTTTGATTACGGATTTCTCCGTGAATACATTAAAGAACAATCTGCCGGCTTGTCCTTTCCCTACCCGATATACCTCTTTGTCTGTGTTGGCAGCGCAATATAAAGACAACAGATTGACGACAACAGTTAGCTTACTGAATACTTTTATCGCGGAGAACGTAAAAACAGGGGATAAACCTTCTGATCGTAAACGATTATCACCAAGTGCCAGTGTTTCATGGCGGATTTTACCAGAGCAGAATTTACGGATACGTGCTTCGTTTAAAGATATTTTTCGAGTGCCAACTTTTAATGATATGTATTATTTGAGGATTGGAAATACCAATCTGAAGCCGGAGAGAGCAACACAATACAATATCGGGATGACATGGGGAGATAGTCCTTCTTCGTCATTCTCTTATTTAAATCTTTCGGTAGATGGTTATTATAATCGTGTGAGAGATAAGATTGTTGCCCTTCCAACCCTTTATATATGGAAAATGATGAATATGGGTGAAGTGGCAATTAGTGGAATTGATGCAAACTTGTCAGCAGAAATATCTTGTTTTGATTTTGTCAGTTTTCTGTTACAGGGTAATTACACTTGGCAAAAAGCGATTGACATTACTAATGAATCTGCAAAGAATTATCGGGATCAGATTCCTTATACTCCCAGACATGCAGGTTCGGCATCTTTATCAATACAAAATAAATGGTTGAATGTCTCTTATCTGCTTTCTTGTGCGGGTGATCGGTATTCATTACCTCAAAATATTGAGGAGAATAGGATAGATAGATATATAGAACAGACTATTTCCGTCAATAAAGAGTTTAGCCTTCGTAATTTTAAACTCCGTTTGCAAGGAGAAGTTCTGAATGTCGGAAATATTAACTACGAGATTATAAAATATTATCCGATGCCTGGACGATCATATAGAATATTAGTATCATGTTATTTTTAAATGATTAATTATAAAGTAAGAAGAATGGAAAAGAAGTATTTATTATTTGCGTTATGTTCTTTAATGACCATGTCGTTTATTTCTTGTGATAATGACGATGATCCGAAACCAGAGATTCCTGCTGAAAGCTCTACTGCAGGCGTTTATTTTTTGAATGCAGGTAAGCTGGATAGTAATAATTCTACATTGGATTATTATAATCCAGAAACAAAGGATTTGATCACTAAAGTTTTTGCAACCGAGAATGGTCGTGGCCTTGGCGATACGGCAAATGACATGCTTATTTATGGATCCAAAATGTATATTGCAGTAAATAAATCTGCAACAATCGAAATAACGGATTTATCTGGTAAATCTTTAAAAACAATCAACCCCAAAGATGAATCTAATGTACCTCAGCAACCGCGTATGTTAACGGCTGCGGGTGGAAATGTTTATGTGACATTGTTTGACGGACATTTGGCTTGTATTGATACGACTTCGATGGAAATCGTTAAGAAAGTGAAAGTTGGTCCTAATCCGGAGGGAGTTTGCGAATTGAATGGAAAATTGTACGTGGCAAATTCAGGAGGTTATAATCTGGTGCAAGACTCTACACTGTCTGTAGTCGATATGAATACATTTGAAGAGATTGAAAAGATTGTAGTAACAATCAATCCGAAAACGATACAAAAAGATGATAGAGGTAATTTGTATGTTTTATCTTTAGGAAACTGGGGAAATATCGGGAATGAATTGCAACGCCTGAATGTTGCGACTGGTGATCGGGAGGTTATTGTGGCCAATAGTCAGATCGTTTCAACTTTATGTAATGATAAGATATATGTTTATAGTGCCAAGCAAGAAAATTGGGTTGTTACAGGTTATGACTTCAAAGTATATGATATTGAAAAAGGAAAGATAGAAGAAAAGAGTTTTATTACTGATGGTACAAAAGTGGAGAACACTTATTGTATGAGTTCTGACCCTGTTACCGGAAATGTTTATATTGGAACTTCTGATTATACCAGCACGGGTGATATGTTTATTTTCTCTGCTGAAGGAAAGTTGGTCAATCAAGTTGCTTTATCCGGTTTAAATCCGATGGGGGCTTATTTCTTGACAACTCAAAAGTAAGAGTATTTTTTAATGAGATATATTGCTTGTCTATTATTGACTTTTTGGGTTGTGGCTTGTTCACAACCTAAAAAGTCCCATTCCGAAGAATCCCTCTCCTCCGACACCATTCGCTACGCCCAAGGTTTTACAGTGCATCATTTCGATGGTTATACGGCTGTTGAAGTGAGCGATCCGTGGGACAGCACACGTTTGTTGCAACGGTATCTTTTGGTTGACCGGGAACGGCCTGTTCCCGGAAATCTCCCGAAAGGGACGGTCGTGCAGGTTCCGGCGCAGAATGTCGTGGTTTATACATCGGTGCATGCGGCTATTATCGACCAGTTAGGTGAGACAGGGCGGATCATAGGTGTTTGCGAGCCTCGTTATATGGACACCCCTGCTATCCGGGAAGGGCTGAAAGCCGGACGGATTGCCGATATGGGAGAGGCGACTGCCCCTAATGTGGAATTGATGATCGACAAAGGCGCCGAGCTTGTGATCGTTTCTCCTTTCCAGAATAGCGGTTACGGACCTGTCGAGAAACTGGGAATCCCCATTATCGAAGGGGCCGATTATATGGAGTCGCTACCTTTGGGACGTACCGAATGGATTCGTTTCTACGGGATGTTGTTCGGCAAGGAGGCGTTGGCCGATTCTATTTTCAGGAATACGGAGAAAAACTATCTCGATCTGAAACGGTTGATTACGGCCGATATGCCTCGTCCGACCGTTATCTCCGAAAAGAAGTTCGGTTCTTCCTGGTTTATGCCGGCGGGAGAAAGTTATATTGCCAATCTGTATGCCGATGCCGGAGCCGATTATGTTTTCAAGGAACTCCCCGGAGCTGGAAGTACGCCATTGGCTTTCGAGACAGTGCTCGACCGGGCTATCCATGCCGATATGTGGCTGATTAAATATAACCGGTCCGAAGACATGACCTACGATGATCTGCGTGCCGAATATACGCCGTACGAAAACTTCGACGCCTTTAAGAACCGTCGGATCTATTCCTGTAATACGGGGCTTGTCCCTTATTATGAGGAATTTCCTTTACATCCCGATTACTTGTTGAAAGACTTGATCTGGGTTTTCCATCCGGAATCGTTGCCTGGTTATACTCCTCGTTATTATCGGAAGATGCAGGACTGGCCGTAACGAAACAACAAGGGGGAAATTCTTCAATGCGGGTATTTCTGCATAAAAGTTCTTTACAAAAACAACTATCATACTATCATATGTGAATTCATATAGTTGTAGACTAATATGTTACACTATGATAGTGGCTGCTCCCAACTATCATTCAACTTTCATTACTATCATGGATGAAAACTTTTAATATGTTTTATATCAGTGGATTGTTGAATATTGAACACATACAGGCATCATATACAAAAATAGGTCTCAAATATGTTAAAACAGCCCGTTTTTTTATAAAGACAAGTTGTTTTTTTGACAAAAGCAACTATAAAGGTCTTTTCAGGCCCGGGTGTAGGGACACGGGAGGCCCGGGTGAGGGATACGGGAGGCCCGGGTGTAGGGGATGTGAAGATCCGGATCTCCGTGAAACCGGAATAGGGATGTGGAGTTGTTTATCAGCCTTGTCCGAAGAAATTTTGTACCTTGTTTTTACATTTAATCTAGCGGAATGGTGGAATGCTGCCGAGTATTGAGTATTATTGATTGGGAAGAATATAAAATCCCCCCGTACTCTTTGAAGCGAGCCGGGGGATTTTCAGTTTGGCATTTTTATTATAGGGAGTTGTTTAAGTTATCATGCCCAGCCGTTCAACATTCCGTAGAAATACATGGGTTTCAGGAAATAAACTTTCAACAGCCATGCAGCCCAAAGTTCCTTCGATGTGTCAAGCATCGTGAACGGGAACGAATTCTTCGCTTCTTTCTTATAGTCGAACTCGCACAGGAGTACATGCCCGTAGTCCGTTACGATCGGGCAGGCGGCATATCCGTCGTATTTCTCTGCCGGCTCTTTGCCTTCCATCAGCGAAATCAGGTTCTTGGCGGCGATAGGCACTTGCTTGCGGATGGCGGCGGATGTCTTGCTAGTCGGGATTCCGGCTACGTCTCCTAAGGAAACGATATTCGGATATGTCTTGTGTACCAGCGTTTCTTTGTCTACCATCACCCAGGCATCGGCGGCCAATTTTCCTTCCGTCCATCCCAAGCCGGCTTCCTTTACGAAATCAGGAGCAGACATCGGCGGCGTGAAATGCAGGAAGTCATAATCTTCTACAAACGGTGTGTAGACTTTCTGATCGCCCACTGTTTCGATTTTCTCGAAATGAACCTGCTTGGCAGCCGTGTCTACGCCTTTCACGCGTACATTCAAGTTGATAGGAATGTTGCGCTCCTTGTAGATTTCCAACAAGCGGGGAGTGAAAAACGGCACGTCATACAGTTCTTTGGATGCAGTGTAAAAATTCAGATCCACAGTCTCGCGTGTATCCTGCTTGCGTGTATAATGTTCTGTCAATAAGCAGATTTTCTTGGGAGCACCCCCGCATTTGTGCTTGGTATAAGTATCTGTGTAGATTCCACGCCCGCCTGTCTTGGAGAATTCCTGTATGGCTTTCCAAGTCTTTTGTGCACCTTCGAAGTCGTAGATGCTGTGGGCGTTTCCTTGTCCAAGTGTTGCTTGCGTTATACCTTCCACCTTTTCCCAGTTGATTTGGATTCCGGGAGTCAAGACCAGGAAGTCGTAGGCGATCTTTCCGTTATTTTTAGTCGTTACCTGATTCCATACGGGATCGACGGCAGCAACAGAATCTTTAATCCATTTGATATCGCTGGGCATACAGTCCTCTTGCTTTCTCCAGACATCATCCGGTTGGTACACACCCGATGCGATCAGGGTGAAGCCCGGTTGATAAAACTGACGGTCACTGGGATCGATCAAAGTAATATCCGGCTTGTCCAGCCAGCTCTTTAAACGGGCAGCCATACTGATACCGGCAGCACCTCCGCCGATAATTACAATTTTACCTTTGGCTTTGCTTGAAAATGCTTTTGCCTTTTGTGTACTTGCAGCGGTCAGCAACCCGGCCATTGCCATTAGTTTGAAAAAGTGGCGGCGGTCGACACCTTTCTTTTCAAACGCCTTTAATTGATCTTCCAGTTCGTGTTTCATCATGTCTAAAAAATTAGATTTTAGTCACAAAGAAAAGATAATCCGCAGGGGCGTACAAAGAAAGGACTACTACATAGCTTGCGCAAGTGTTTTGAGTGGAAAGAAATACTACAACATTACTTTCTCATGTTCTTTTATGTTGTGTATAATTAGTTGGTATATAATTATATATAATATATTGGTTTCTGAGAAAATATTTTCAGAAGCCCATTAGGAAATCGACAAGATTTGTATCCCCTTCCAGCTCCAAACGCTTCCTTAAACGGTATCGACGCAGCTCTATCGCCCGTACGGATACGTTCATGAGGGACGCGATTTCCTTTGTGGAGAGATTCATGCGGAGCAGACAGCAAATGCGGAGATCGCCTGTCGTGAGATCACTGTATCGCTGCCTGAGGCGGTCCGTGAAATTCTGGTGCGTACTGTTGAAATAGCTTTCAAACAGTACCCAGTCCGCCTGGTTGTTCAAAGTCTCTTCCATCAAAGTTTTCATGCGGATGTAGAGTTTGTTCGGATAACGTTCACCCAGCGTCTCCTTCTGTTTTTCCAGTTCTTCCAACAGGCTTTGGACGGCCTGGTTACGTTTGACAAGGGCTGTAGTTCGGAGTGTCAGCTCGTTATTTTTGTTTTGCAGCTCGGCTTCGAGCATCTGGTTTTTTATGAGTTGCATCTGCTGTTGTTCGGCCTGCCGTTCGGCTTCGGCTTTTTCCTGTTCTTCCTTATGCAGGTTTCTCAGGTTGTAGCGGAGCACGGCCTGCACGAGGAACCAGACGAGTGCGATATAGACCAGCCACGCCCATACGGTGTTATACCAGGGAGGACGGACTTCGATGGGGAGTGTGAGTTCGGGATAGGGTCCCTTGATGACATATTTGCGGACCTTTAGTTCATACCTCCCTTCCGGTAATTGCAGGAAAGTGATTTTTCCGTCGTGTTGCCAGGCAGACCAGTCCGAAGATACGCCTTCGATCTTGTAACTGATCTGGTGGTTGGAGGTGAATATCGTGGTGCCTGCCCAGACATTGAATTCCTGGAAGTCGTGTGGGAGAGAAATGTGCTGCGTGTTGATCGGCAGGCGATGGATGCCGGAAGCATCGACATATTCAAGTTCCGAAATCTTCAGGGGAGTACAGCCCAGACTGTTGCCGATCAGTTCCCGGATGTTGATCAATAAAGCCCCTTGCATGGCGGAGACCAAGACCAGCGAATCGTTTAAAGGGATGATCTGTTTGCCCCTCGTTACGAGGTTCATATTGTAATTGTCGAAGAGCAGGCGGCATTTCAATGTCCCGATGCCGTCTGCCACATGAAACAATCCGGCTTCGTTTCCGATGGAAAGCCAGTAGAGGTCGTCACCGGCCGGGTAAACGAGTCCGGCTTGGGCGAATATTCCCAATGCTTCCGTGTTCCGGAATAATTGCTTGATGTCCGGTACGGGGGCTTTGTCGGTTTTGAGATAAGGTTGTGCTTCGGCTTCGTTTACGGGAACGAAAGGACTTGTGGCTCCTAATGAGTGTTTGAAATAACCGAGGTTGGTCTGGATATACAATTCTTCGCCATCCAATCCGGCATTCGCCAGTTTGCCGATCGCGCTTCTTTTCCCTAATAAGGTGATCGGGGGATCGAAAGAGATTTGTGATAATCCGTTGTCGAGCGCCACCCAGATTTGTCGTGTGTCTTGTACGCAGATAAAGCGGACGATGTTGTCTTGTAGCTGGTTCTGCAGAGACAGATGTTGCAGGATCGTACCGTCGGAATCCGTGATATATAATCCTTGTGTCAGGGTGCCGATGAAAAAGAGCGTTCCGTTGGTCGCGAAGGCGCTCGGTTGTGCGTCCTGTATTTCTTTGGGTAAAGTAAAAGGTGTTTCAACGGCTGGTGGGGTGAAGCGGACTTCTGGCGGAACCGTGTTCAGCGGGCGGTATCGAAGGGTTCCGTCCTTGTCGTATGTCCAACTTCCCAGCATCGTCTCGTTGCGGGTGTAAATCGTGTCGTTGTAGTTGGTTACGCCGGTCACCTCTTCCTGGCCCGGTAGTGAATAGAGCCTCCAGATATTGCCATCGAAAGCAAGCAGGCCGGAATTGTTGGCGACATACAGCATGCCGTCGGGTGTTAGCGAAACGCCCCAGTTCTGGCAACTCGCCTTATAATCGTCGACCGTATAATTTTTTACGAATACATAGGGAATGGCTACTGACGCGCACACGGTGTGTACCGTGAACAGGAAAGAAATGAGAATGATCAGCAGTCTGTACATAGGTCTATTATGAATAAAAGGGAAGTGTGTCAAAATCTCCTTGTCCCCTCACTTGATGCGGGGCCGCAAAAGGACAGACCTTATCAATCAGATTTTTATAGGGTCGGTTTTAATACGCTCCCGCGTTAAGCGCGGGAGCAGGATAGTTTCGACACACCTCCCTGAATTGTGCTGCAAATATACTTAAATTCTTATTTATTTGTATTCCTGCCAGCTCTTGATCTGGATGCCTTTTTCATCCATATTGCAGAAAGCGCTGATGAAGGCACTTGCCAAACGGGCGTTGGTGATCAACGGAATGTTGTGATCGATCGCCGCACGACGGATCTTGTAGCCGTTGGTCAGCTCGCGCTTGCTGTGGTCCTTCGGTATGTTGACAACCAGCTCGAACACGTGTTGGCTGAACATATCCATAATGTTCAGGTCGCCCTGTTCGTCCGGCCAGCAAACAGCTGTCGCAGGGATACCGTTTTCATTCAGGAATTTAGCTGTTCCGGCTGTCCCGTAGATGTTGTAACCTTTGGCTGTCAGCATGTGGCACGGTTCCAGCAGTTCGGCTTTGCTCTTGGCGGCACCGGAAGAGACTAACACGTTCTTTTGCGGGATTCTGTTTCCGACAGCCATCATGGCAGAAAGCAGTGCTTCGTCGAAGTCATCGCCGATACAACCTACTTCACCTGTAGAGCTCATATCCACGCCCAGTACAGGGTCAGCCTTGTGCAGACGGGCGAATGAGAACTGCGAAGCCTTCACGCCGATCCAGTCGATGTCGAATGCGCTCTTGTCCGGTTTGGTGTAAGGAGCATCGAGCATGATACGGGTAGCCGTTTCGATAAAGTTGCGTTTCAGAACTTTGGATACGAACGGGAAGCTGCGGGATGCACGCAGGTTACATTCGATTACCTTCACGTCGTTGTTCTTGGCCAGGAACTGGATGTTGAACGGTCCGCTGATATTCAACTCTTTGGCGATCATTTTGCTGACCTTCTTGATGCGGCGGGCTGTTTCGAAGTAGATCTTCTGTGCCGGGAATACCAATGTTGCGTCACCGGAGTGAACACCGGCAAACTCGATATGTTCGGAGATGGCATATTCAACCACTTCGCCGTTCATGGCTACCGCGTCGAATTCGATCTCTTTCGCTCCCTGCAGGAATTCGGAAACGACTACCGGATATTCTTTGGAAACCTTGGCTGCCAGGTTTAGGAATTCGATCATCTGTTCCTTGTTGTGGCATACGTTCATGGCTGCGCCGGAAAGCACGTAAGACGGACGGATCAGAATCGGGAAACCTACCTTTGCGATAAAGGCGTCGATTTCTTCCATGCTGGTTAACTCGGCCCAACGCGGCTGGTCGATACCTAACGTATCCAGCATCGCGGAGAATTTATGACGGTTTTCAGCACGGTCGATCGACAGCGGCGAAGTGCCCAATACAGGGACGTTCTGACGGTACAGCTTCATCGCAAGGTTGTTAGGAATCTGACCGCCGACGGAGACAATCACGCCGCGAGGGTTCTCAAGGTCGATGACGTCAAGCACACGCTCGAAGGACAATTCGTCAAAATACAGGCGGTCGCACATGTCATAATCCGTGGAGACGGTCTCCGGATTATAGTTAATCATGATGGATTTGTAGCCTAACTTGCGGGCTGTCTGTGCGGCATTCACCGAACACCAGTCGAACTCTACGGAAGAACCGATGCGATAAGCTCCCGAACCTAAGATCACGACACTCTTGTCGTTCGGATAGTAAGAGATATCGTGCTGGCTACCGTCGTATGTCATATACAAGTAGTTCGTCAGTTCGGGATGTTCCGAGGCGATCGTATTGATGCGTTTTACGCTCGGCAGGATACCTAACTTCTTACGCAGGTTACGCACGCGGATGTTTTCCTTTTCCATGTTGCCTTCCGGATTTTCAACATAGCGGGCGATCTGGAAGTCGGAGAATCCCAGGCGTTTTGCTTCTTTCAGCACATCTTCCGGCAGGTCCTCGATCTTATTGTAGGCAGACAGTACTTTCGTATAGTCTACGATGTTTTTCAGTTTTTCCAGGAACCACGGGGTGATTTTGGATAGTTCGTGTATGCGGTCTACCGTGTAGCCTTCTTCAAGCGCTTTGGCTACGGCAAAAATACGCAAGTCGGTCGGGTTGGCCAGTGCGTCGTCCAGGTTGTCGAATTCCACGTCGTTATTGCCGACGAAGCCGTGCATGCCCTGGCCGATCATGCGCAGGCCCTTCTGCATGATTTCCTCGAAACTCTTACCGATCGACATGATCTCGCCGACCGACTTCATGCTCGAACCGATCAGACGGCTTACACCGACGAATTTGGTCAAGTCCCAACGTGGAATCTTCACGATCATGTAGTCTACTTCCGGTGCTTTATAGGCAGAGTTAGGGGTTCCCATTTCGCCGATTTCGTCAAGGCTGTAATCCAGCGCCAACTTGGCTGCCACGAATGCCAGCGGATAACCGCTTGCTTTGGAGGCAAGTGCGGAAGAACGGCTCAGGCGGGCGTTTACTTCGATCACGCGGTAGTCACAAGTCTCGGAGTTGAATGCGTACTGAATGTTACATTCGCCGACGATACCTAAATGGCGGATCGTCTTGGTCGAAAGTTCTTTCAGCAGATCCAGTTCTTTGTCTGTCAGTGAACAAGTAGGAGCGACAACGATACTTTCGCCGGTATGTACGCCTAACGGGTCCACATTTTCCATGCTTACGACCGTGAAGCAGTGGTCGTTCTTGTCGCGGATTACTTCAAATTCGATTTCCTTCCAGCCTTTCAGCGATTCTTCCACCAATACCTGGGGAGAATAGGCGAAAGCGCTTTCTGCCAGCGAACGCAGTTCGGCCTCGTCCTTGCAGATACCGCTACCCATACCGCCCAATGCGTATGCGGAACGGATCATAACCGGAAAACCGATCTCGTAAGCTGCCTTTACGGCGTCTTCCAGGTTTTCGACAGCGTGGCTGACCGGAGTTTTTACTGCTATCTCGTCAAGTTTCTTAACAAACAGGTCGCGGTCTTCTGTGTACATGATTGCTTCGACCGAAGTTCCCAGTACTTTTACACCATATTTGGCCAGTGTTCCGCTGGTATACAGTTCGGTTCCGCAGTTCAGGGCAGTCTGTCCGCCAAAAGCCAGCAGGATACCGTCCGGTTGTTCTTTTTTGATCACTTCTTCAACAAAATAAGGAGTGATCGGCAGGAAATACACCTTGTCGGCTACCCCTTCTGATGTTTGAATGGTTGCAATGTTCGGATTGAGCAATATGGTGCTGATTCCTTCTTCTTTCAGCGCCTTCAATGCTTGTGAGCCAGAGTAGTCAAATTCTCCGGCCTGTCCGATCTTCAGGGCACCCGAGCCCAGAACAATCACCTTTTTGATACCACTTTTCGACATAGTAATTTGGGTTGTTTAATTTATTGATTTTATAGAATGTTATAATTGTCTTACGAGATCATAAGGCACAAAAAAAATGCGTTAGTAAAAATAACTAACGCATCCTATATAACCAAATGATAATCCTTTAAAATAAAGAAATGAGCTTCATTGTCCGACATATAACCGGAAAAGTATGCTGGATTATCCTTATGTGCCTTCTGTGTCATGAAACTCTATCTTCAAAATTTTGGCAAAGATAAGGCTTATATTTTAAATATGCAAGAGGTTCAGACTGTCTCTTTTTGGTCTCTTTTTGGAAAAACACCTTTTAGGCCGATAGGACAATCGTGTCAAAAGATTCTTTTCCGACTATCTTTTACTAATTGTCATTTTGACAACCTAATCAGGGTATTTACTATCAAATAGAATGTTAAAAAATATTACCCTTGCGGGGAATTTCCAAAAGATGCCCTACTAATTCAAATTAGATGGGATAGAGGTATCGTTTTGATAATTTTATTTTCCTATTTTTACCTCATCAATCATTCAAATAATTCTGATATTATGAATAAGACGTTTTATTTTATTTATTCGCTGGAAAAGGAGGGGGTGCGTTTGTGGAACGGTAATCAGGACGGGCAACGTTGGGATGTCTTCCGCTATAATAACTTTGTACATGATACGTTGACGGTGAACGGAGAGAAACACCAGGTAAAAGGAACGGTCCCGATCCTCACACGATGGAGTTGATGAAAGAAGGTAAGAAATTACATGTGATTATCGACAGCCCTTCGGCTTCTGTCTTTTCGGTGGTCGATAATGTCCCGTCTCACAGCTACGATGCTCCTCTGTGCCCGTTGCTTGTCGTGCTTCGGATTGGTCACACATATTGTTGACAATGTACAAACGGCTGGCATACAAAATATTTTAATGAGAAACGATAATCTCTATTTGAGTGGTAGGAGTTAAGGTTCGGGCTGTTTTTTCAATGTGAAAAGAGGCAGATAGAGGAAGATCCCCAAGATGGACATGGCGAGCCCGCCAATAGTACCGGCGGCCAGTGGGAACCAAAATGCTTCCTTATCCGGGCCTAACATGAACGGAATGAAACCTAAGATGGTCGAAACGTCTGTGAGGAAAATGGGGGTGATTTTCGCATTCCAGGCTTTCAGATATGCTTTGTAGGGAGACATCAACGGTTTACGTTGCCGGATTTGGTGGTATTCATTCAAAATGTAGATGCTTGCATTGACGGTTATACCGCACAACAAGACGAAAGAGGCAAATCCTCCTTGGTCGAAATTCAGTTTGAACCAATAAAACGTGAGGAATACGCCGATGTAGGAGATCGGTATGACAAAGATGACGGCCAACGGCTGTTTCAGCGAATTGAACAGGATACTGGTGGTAAAGAAGATGATGACGATGATCAGCAATAACAGAAGATACTGTTTATTGTCCTTTTTGTTCCAGTACCAATAAGCACTTTCCGACTTGGCTGTATATCCCATCGGCAATATGGCATTGATTTCTTTCAGGTCGCGTTCCTGTATTTTGTTCCCTTGGTTGGAAGCTCCGATATACTCGTATTGTAGGCAGAGGCGATATTGCTGATTTACCTTGCAGACCTTCTGTGGCATCTGTCCTTTTTCGACGCTGGCAAGTTCTGCTAATTTGTATGGCTTGCCGTTGATCGCCTGTGGAACATACTGCATACTCCACACATCGTATTCATGTGATTGACGGGAGGATAGTTTTAACTTCTCCATCTCTTCGTTGACGACAATCGTTCCGGTATAAATGTCTTTCCCGAAAACGGGATTGATGGAGGCGAAAAGGTCAATCGGCTGTATGTCTTCTTGGGCCAGCCGGGCTTTGTTGAGATTGAAGTAGAACTCCTGATAGTCGTCTTTCCACCACGAGAATTCCGAATTGATCAGCACTTCCTTGATGCGACGGTGAGTGAGTAACTTGGCTTTCAGCCGTTCTGCCCATTCGTACAGCTCGTCATAATTGTAACCGTACATCTCGATGCGGAAAGAACCGGCTCCTTCACGCACATCGTTGCTGAATCCCTGGTCTTGTAAACCGTAGACTTGCCAGCTTCCTCCTCCCAACTCGAGTGCTTTGCTGACAATCTTGCTTTTCAGAGTGTACGGAAAACCGCTTCGTTCGCTTTCTTTCGTGAAATAGATGCGGATGCCGGCTTGACGTGCACTATATACATTGGTCTGGAACTGCCGTATCTCTTTGAAGGTGCTGAGATAGGCTTCCATCCGTCCCATCAGGGTATTCATTTGTGACAAGGTTGTCCCGTTCGGGAGCGATGCGCTGACAGACAGGACTGTTTCTTCGTTGTGGGTGAAGTAACTTCCTTCATATACTTTCTGGACGAATAGGCGCAGGGTTCCGCCCAACGCCTTATCGATGATGGGTTTGATTTTTTCCTTATATGTATCGTTAGAGGCGAATTGGTTATATTTCTCGATCAGCAGGGAATCTGTTGCCGTGTAGACCTTCTTCTTGTCTTTCGTGTCATATTCGATTTTTTCCGGTAACAGGAAAACCGGAATGCCGAATGCCAACAGTAAGATGAAACATGCCAGTTTTTTCCAGCCGCAGAGGAAGTTGATCTGCCATTGATAACACCGGTTGCAGTAGACGGGGAAACGTTTGAGAAAACGGTTCGTCCTTTTCCTGATCCGGTTTTTCCATGTATGTCCGGTCTCTTCTCCGAATAGTTTCTTTTTTCTGCTTTTTTTCCATTCCAGGTTCAACTTGTCGATTAGGGCGGGAACCAGAAAAAGTGCGATCAACAAGGAAACGCCTAAATTGATGATGACGACAGCTGCGAAATCCTGCAGGTTGAGGCGTATCTTTTCATCTAAGAAAAAGATGATGACCAGCGCACCCATTGTAGTCAAAGTGGCGGTCAGTATGGACAGGATTGCCTTTCGGTTATGCCGGTTTCGGATATGTTCTGTCATGACGATTGTATTGTCGATCACCAAGCTGAGCGAGATCGTGACACCGGCCAGCGAATAAAGCTGCATTTCCAATCCTAACAGATAGTAAAGGATGACTGCTATGCAGAGGTTGATCGAAAGGCTGACGATGATCAGAAACAGATATTTTAACTCGCGTGTGATCAGCAAGACGAACATAAGCAGGATCAGGACGGTAAGGCCCGTACGGACATAAATCTTGTTCAGTTCGTCCCGGATGAATTCGGTCGCGTCATAGCTGGTATGTATTTCATAGCCGGGAGGAAGCAAGGTTCGGATATGTTCCATTTCGGCTTTTACCAGTTTGGCAAGTTCCAGCTGGTTTGCCGTCTCCTCGGCGCGGATGGACAGGTAGATGGAATTCAATCCGTTGATGCGGTAATAACTCTGCGGAGCCTCTTCCTGGCGAGTGACTTTTAGCAGTTGGTCCAGACGGATCAGTTTGCCGTCTTTGTTCTGGACGGTTATGAGCGAGGGGTTGAATCCATCAGTTTCGTTTTCAGGAACCAAAGCGAGACGTATCCACTGGCTGTTTTGTCCTTCTTCACGCGAAGTTGCCAACTGAGTTTCCACATTCCCGGTCCCTAAGAATTCTTTTTGATAATACTGGCTGATCGCTTTCTGTATATCCGGGATGCTGATACCTAACGTTGCCAGCTGACGGCTGTCATATTCCAGTCGCCATTCCATCGGGGTGGCACCGCTGACATCGATGCGGTAGATGCCGGGAATTCCGCTCAGGCGAGGTTTTATCTGATCTTCGGCAAAGCGTTGTATGAATATGGGAGTGGCTGCCGCATTCAGCGTGTAGCTCATGAAAGGCCGTGCCTCCTTGTCGTCCGGCCGGCTCATTTCCAGAACCGGATAGCTTAGTCCGTCCGGTAGGCTGGGCCATGTCTGTCGAATGATGGTTGACGCTTCGAAACGCGCGGCATCGATATTGGTATGTTTGTCCAGTTCGAGTGTGACATATCCCCATCCGTTGCCGGAAGTGGAATTGATCTCCTTGATTCCCTTGATGCGTGCCAACATTGCTTCGAGCCGCGAGGTCACTTCCATCTCTATCACGCGTGCTGAATTACCCGGCATATTATAGTTGATGGTCAGTCGTGGCAGCGTACGCGACGGAGACAGCTTGATCGGCAACAGCGGTATGAAGGCTATTCCCGCCAACGCCACACAAAGGAAGGTGACGATGATGGTGAAAGAGGATATTTTAGGAGATGTACTCATTTATTTATTTTTGTTACAATCCGTACTTATACTCGAATTCGTTCGAAAGGGAAACTCCCGTTTCGAAGTCATGCAACGTTAGTTTGCGGATCTTATAATAACTCAGCCAATAGTTCTGTAAGGCCGAAATATAGTTCCGCTGCGCCTCCTGCTGGCGGTTCAGCGAAAGAGTGAGGCTGTTGATGTCTGCTTTTCCGATCATGAAGCGCTGCTTGGTTTCGCTATAGGCTGTCTCTGCCAAGTCTACCGCTTCTTCGGCACTCCCGATCAGGGCTTGCTGGATATTGAAGTCGCCGACTGTCATGATCACGTCCTCTTCGACTGTCAATTCTTTTTGTTTGGCGGATGTTTCTGTGACAAGCAGGTTGTTCTTGGCGATATTATGCTTTCCCTTTCGTACGCCCCAATCCACCAACGGAATCGAAACGGACAAAGAAACGATTTCCTGCTGTTGTAGGTTCTTGTAGGCATCCTGTATGTTCTTGGATACCTGGTTGAACCCGATACTTGCATTGATCTGAGCGTTAAACATCGCTTCTTTCTTGGTCTTGTCCACCTGTTGCTGAGCTTCTAATATTTGCTGGCGCAGTTCCAGAAAGGTCGGGTTGTTTGCACGTGCCAGTTCGAGAGCCTTGTCGACCGAGATTTCCATATTGCGCGGGCGGCTTGGTAGGCGCAAGCGTATTTCCGTATTCTTGTCGAAGTTCAGGTAAGAGGCGAGGCTGAACATGGCGCGTTTCAAGGCGATTTCTGCATTCTTCAATGTATTGCGTGCGTTTACGGCATCCAATTTCAGTGTTAACAGGTCCGCCTGGCTGATAGATGCGATCTTATGCCGCTCCTGCCCTGTCCGATATAGTGTGTCGGTGGTGGCGACATTTTCCTTGGCCAAGTCGTATTCCACCTGTGCCATTGCCAACGCGAAAAAATAGGTTGTTGCTTGCTCGCTCATTTGTTCTACATTATGTAAGAGCTCTTTCTTGGCCTTCTCGTATTTCAACGGCTCGATTTTGCGTTGCCATTTGAAGGCATTGTAGCCCAATAATGACTGTTGATAGCCGATGCGGATGGGGACAGTGGAGAATTGGTTGTACGTCTCGGAACCGAAGTAGCGCATATAATCCAAATCCGTATCTAAATAGAAGGTACCTCCCAAAAGGTCGAAGTTTTGTTCGATCTCCAATTGTCCGCCGGCATAGAACCGTTGTTGCTTTCTGTAAACATCGATATCGGCTTCCGAATCATAGCGTTGGGTGAAATATCGCTGGTATTGTGCCGGAGTCAAGTTCAGGGTCAAACTGGGTAGACGACCTGCCTTGTAGGTCCGATATTCCCAATATCCGGCCAGATACATATTCTTGTACCGGAAAGCGTCCAGCGAACTGTCTGCGGCCAATGTGATAGTCCGTTCCAATGTCAGCGTGAGTTGCGCCTTTCCTCCGAAGACACATACAAGCATCAACAACGTGATGAGATATCTATAAATGAATTTCCTGTCCATAACTTCCGATTTTCAATTTTTAACTTTCAAATTCCCGATATCATGTTTGCGATAAATGAGCCAGTATATCAGTGGTATAACGAAAAGGCTGACTGCCGTACCGATCAGCATAGCCGAGATCATGGCGATGGAGAGGGGCTTTTGCAGTTCGCTGCCCATGTCGAATGTGAAAAGCAGCGGAACCATTCCGAATATAGTCGTTAATGATGTCATGATAATAGGGCGCAGGCGTCGCCGTCCGGCCTCGTGTATGGCCTCCATAAGCGGAACTCCTCCTTTACGGAGTTCGTTGATGGCATCCAGTTTCAGGATGGAGTCGTTGATGATGATACCGCAGGTCACGACGATACCGATGGCACTCATCAGGTTCATCGTATGGCCGCATATCCACAGAACCAGCAAGGAGGCGGCCACGTCAATCGGAATTTCAAGCAGTACGATGAGCGGTTGCAGGAAACTTTCGAACTGGGCTGCCAGGATGAAGTACATGAGCAGGATTGAAATGAATAAAATCACAACCAACTCGTTCAGCATCTGCTGGTTGGAGAAGAAACTGCCTGAAAAGTCAATGTCCCAGTCGGTATCGACCTCTTTTTTCACCTCTTCCATCAACAGGCCGGCATTGTCTATATCATAGAAGCTGAACGGAATGTATTCTCCGTTCTTTCCTGCCGTGATTGTTTTCAGGTCCTCTCCCGGAGTGACACGCACCAGCGATTGCAGCGGGATATATCGTACGTTGCCTTCCTTATCGGGAACCGTGTTTACCAATGTTTTTTGCAAAACATCGTTGATCGTTTGTCCCTCACCGGCCAATGTGATTGGAAGATATTGTTGGTAGGAACGGAGTGTTGCAACTTCATTCTCTTTGAACGCCGTTTTCAACAACCTGTATACTTCGCTATAGCTAACGTTGTAAAGCAGAAGCTTCTCTCTGTCTATCGTGATGTTCAACTGGTTGTCGAAAGCGATACCGACAGGTGTATGCCCAGTCTTTGCTTCGATTTGCTGTTCAATCTTATGCAGTACGGAGGCTTCCGGTGCTTCGGTCTTATTATGGGTGTACAATTCGGCGACAATGTCGGCTTCACCTGTCACAAACAGCTTCTCAAATACCGTTTCGGGAGGCGAGAAGGATATCACTGCCATCGGGTAATGTGTTTTGACCCATTTTTCCACCGATTTTTGCAGAGGAGCGATTCCGGTCGGTTTATCCGTCTTGAAATATAACTCGCTTTCGGAAACCGACATCTCGCGATCCCGGTTCAACAGGAATTGCTGCTGCCCGACATAGGCTGTGTGTTCTTGCACCTGGTCGTCGATAGATGCGAATAACTGACTGACACGGATTCTGTTTTCATCGATATGGATGTTTTCGTTCCATTCCACATGTGCGATCAGTTCGTTCTGGTCAATCTCCGGCATACGGCTTTTGGGTATTTCGTAAAACAGGAAGGCACAAAGCGGGAGTGTGACGAGAATGAAAATCAGGCTGGCTGTTTTGTGGCGGAACACGAAATCCACTCCGGCATCGTAAAAACGGTCCAAGGTATGTTCTTTCACTAAATTGTTGATTCGTATATTGAATCTCTTGAATTGGATGTCCGGAATGCTGTATACCAATTTGTAAAGCACCGGCAGCAGCATGATTCCCGTAAAATAGGAAACCATCAACCCGACGGTGACGGCAAAGGCCTGGTCGAAGAAGATGGCTCCTGCTATTCCGCTCATGAACACGAGTGGGGCGAACACGGCGATTGTCGTGAAGGTGGAACTCAGCATCGGAGTGATTACCTCGGTCGTCCCTTTGTTACAAGCCTCTTCCAGCGAGTCCCCGCGTGTCCTGTATTGGGCGATATTTTCCGTTACGATAATGGCACTGTCGATCATCATGCCTAAAGCCAAGATCAGCCCGGATATCGAAATGATGTTCAATGACATATTGAAGAGGTAGAAGAAGAGGAAACTGGTGATCAGGCTCACTACCATACTGAGTCCGATTACTGCCGGGCTTTTGATGTCTCCTAAGAAGAGGATGGCCACGATACAAATGAAAAGGAATCCCAGCGACAGGTTCTGTTTCAGGTTCGAGATGGTATAGTCCAGTAATTCCGTCTGGTTACGGCTGATGCTGAAATCGATGTCCGGGTAGACGGAAGCGAAATAATCCGTCACTTCCGCCAATGCCTCTTTCATGTTATCCATATTTTCATCCGCTTGCTTGATTACGGCCAGTGTTACCGCCCGTTTCCCGTTGGAGAGGGAGACTCCGGTCTCTTTCTCCGGCACGACGGAGATGCGTGCCAAATCTTTCAGTTGGAAGATATGGTTATTTTTCCGGATATAGATATTCTCGACATCTTCCGGTGTGCGCAACAGTGTCGAGAACTTGATATTGTACTCGTAATAGCCATCGCGTACGGTCATGCTACCCGGTTCGATATTGTTGGATGTCAGTGCCGCCTCCAGGTCGTCAAGTGTGATTTCCGACATTTTCAGCAGTTTCATGTCCGGAACGATCTGCAACTGCCGTTTCAGAACTCCCGTCACATCTACCATCGCCACTTCGGGCAGTTGTTCGATCCGGCGTTTGATCACTGTTTCGGCAAATTGGCAAAGGTCGAGGAACGCGTCGTTTTTTAGTTGAGAGTCGTTTTGTGTAGCCGTTTCCCCTTTCCCCTTTCCCCTTTCATCTTTTAAAGTCAAGTTCAGGCAGAAGACCGGAATGTCGGTTGCACTGGCTTTGATTACCCGCGGACGTTCTACTTCACGTGGCAGATAGTTCATGGCTGCGTCTATCTTCTCGTTGACCTCGATGAAAGCCAGGTCCGTATTCGTTCCGAAATCGAAGTTGAGGCGTATGATGGCAGCTCCGTCACGTGTCTCGCTATGGATATCACGCAGGCTGGCAACTTGCATCAGTTGTTGGCGGATGGTTTTTACTACAGTGTTCTCCAGTTCGCGTGCCGAAGTATTCTGGCCGGACACCTGTACGGTGATCTCCGGAATCGCAATATCCGGCAACAGCGACACCGGAATGGTGAAGTAGGTAACCAGTCCCACGATAAAGCAAGCCGTAAAGGCCATCAATACCGCGATAGGGCGTTGTAGTAGAAACTTTATCATGTATTAGAACTATGATTTATGATTTGTAAATTATGATTTATGAATTGTCCGTTGTCAATTGTCAATTACCTTGACCGGTGCCTCGTGGGCCAGATTGATGTTGCCGCTTGTGACCACGATATCCCCTTCTTTCAGACCGTCGACAATCGTGTAGCTGTCTGAATTTTCCAACCCTGTATGTACATAGTTCCAGTATACTTTGTCTTCCGTCAATGTGAATACAACCTGTTTGCCGGATCGGAGTACGACAGCACTTTTGGGAACGACCAGCTGTTTACCCAGCGAACGGTGGATGTTTATGCGTACATTCATCCCTTCGAACAACTTGCCTTTGTCGTTTACGGCCGCTTTCACCTGTACCATCCCGTCTTTGTCTACCAGCGGGTTGATTTCGGATATGCGGCCGTCAGCCGTGACTCCGGACAAGGCAAAAGGAGCTACCTCTACACGATCGCCTGTTTTGATAAGCGGCAGTTCGCTTTCCAAAACAGTGAAAGCCGCTTCCAACGTGCGGGTATCGATAATGGAACAGAAAACATCGGAGGTAGAAGCCGTGTTGAACTGTTTGGCGAACAGGTTAGCGACGACACCATCGAAAGGGGCAGTCAGGACCGCGTTCCGTTGTTCGTATTCGGCAAGCTGCCAAGAGATCAGTGCCTGGTCATACCCGCTTTTTACCTTGACTAACTGCATGGTTGCGGGTGGTACTTTTGTCGAATCTTCCAGTTTGTAGCCCTGTCCGATCAGTACGTCCTGCAATTCCAGTTTGGCACGTTCGAGTGCATCTTTGGCTTGCGCTGTCTTGTTGGCGAGGCGGAAGGTAGAGAGCTCTGCAAGTTTTTGCCCTTTCGTCACACGGTCGCCGTTCTTCACATAGATCTTGGCGATCGGTTCTGCCGATTCGAATTTCAGGTTGACGAAGTTTCGGGCAGACAGTTTGCCGTTGCTGATCAGTTCGTGGTTGAAATCAGTAGTAGTCAACGTCATCACCGTCACCTCGTTTATCTCGTCCGGCAGAACAGTTTCTACGCTTTCTTCGGAATCTTTCTCTTTCTTTTCACCGGAACAAGCCATCATCCCGGTCAGAATCAGTATGGCAAACAATTTGTAGTATTTCATATCTTATTGTTTTTATCAAAGTTGTTTTGCAAATATACAAACATATTTTAGTTACGATCTATTCGTAATTATTTTTTTCTAATATCTTTTTTATTTCCGTTCTCATTTCCCTGACAGCGGAGCTTTCGACCTTCGGTTCTTTGGTCAGCACGGCACCGGCGGCCTCCCGGAATTTATCCTCCTGATAGAACTCCGGCTCTGCATATAGCTTGGCCAACAGATAGTAAGGATACAGCCGTTCCGGAAGTATTTCGATGCCCCGAAGCAGTTCCCTTTCCGCTTCCCGGTAGTCACCGAGCGACTGCCGGTTCTTGGCGATCATGTACCGGATCATCGGATCTCCGCTCAGCCGCTTCGCCCGTTCCAACACCCGTATCGTTTCCGTGTATTGTCCCGTCTTGCTGAGGCATTGCGCCTCTTCAAACAAAAATTCCGGTTTATGCTTCAACTTGTCATGCAAACTGTGATAATCTTCCGCAACCGATTCATACGCCTTGTTGTTATAAAGCATCTGTATCCGTCCCCACTGCCGATATGCTTCATAGTATCCTTTCTGCCCGATAAACAGCCCCGCGGCCGTCAATGCCAGCCAACCTGTCAACCACTTCTCCGTGAGAATCCGCCTTCTCCGCGCCCGCTGTCTCCCTTCTCCCGTTACGCATATCGCCCCCAAAAACACCAGTGCCACCCAAAACGACGGCAACTGCAACGGATAGGACGACACGGCAAACACCGCCAGCGCCAACACGCCACCGGCCGCTCCATGCTGCCTGTTCCGGATCCCATGGTACACCATGCTCCCCAACCATGCCACGAACACGATCAAACCTCCGATCCCCTGTTCCAGTCCGATCTGCAGGTATTCGTTGAAGGCATATTCGGGGCATCCGGCTACCCGTTTCTCCTTGTCGGTCGCCTCCTCCGTCTCGAAATATTCTCCTTGCATTTCTGCATACGCTTCCGGAAATCCTCCCAGGCCAGTTCCCGTAACCGGATGTCCGGCGATCGCTTTCCCCGTCACTTTCCACATCAACAACCGTCCGTCCGCCGAATCCCGTTTCAGGCCGTATAGCCCGGCAAAAGCACAACCGGCCGATAAGATTACCATTGCGGAGAATGGAACCGCTCCCTTCTTATACCTGTTATATATCGCTTTCGTCTTTTCCCATCCGATCCGTTCCGCCCAGTACACCCATCCGCAAGCCACAACCGCTGCCATCCAGGCCGACCGGCTCATCCCGGCAGGCAAGACAATCAGGATCGCCCCTGCGCATCCCCAACCGAAATAGTGCATCCCCTTTTGAAACCGCAACGCTGTCCACAGGCCGACCGGCAGCACGACCGCCAGATACCCGGAGTAGGGACCCGGATTGAAGAATGAACCCGTCAGCCGGAAAAGCGAATGGTGGGAATAGGCATGACCATGCAATTGCTGCATGCCCCAAATGGCTTCGACCAGTCCGGTGAGCATCAGCATAAACAGGAAAAAGAACTTCAGGCAAGGAGCCTCCGTAAAAAAATGGCGCAACAGGAACCACAAGACGATCAACTGCCCTCCGAAAAGCAGTTTTTCGGGTTCGGGATCGAGCTGCCAGTCATACGTCGCGAGTGTGATCCCGGCAAAGAGGAGCAACAGCCCGTCCGGCAGTGAGAATGAAATGCTCTTTTCCCTGCCCAACCCAATTGTTCCGATCGTACCGATTGCCAACAGCGCCATCGACAGGTGCAACCAGAAGACTTTTCCCATCACGATGCCATTTGCCAATGCACTGTCGCTGACGAGCGGCGTAGCGGTCAGCATTGCCCCGAAAACGGATGCCAGTGCAATCCGGATTCCATGCCTATGCAGTTGGAGTTCCATGCCAGTGTATTTTATTTTCATGCTTATCCGTTTTTTACTTGATTTTCTTCATGAACCGTTCCCATCGGAAGTTCCCAGTGTACGGATCGACCGACTTCCAGATGAAAGCCGCTTTCCCGACGATGTATTCTTCCGGTAGCAGTCCCCAATACCGGGAATCCTGCGAATTTTCTCCTTTGTCGCCTGCCATGAAGTAATAGTTTTTCTGAAAACGGTATTCCCGTATCGGTTGTCCGTCCAGCCAGACCGTTGAATCCCTGTATTCTATAGCCGCTTTTTGCTCCCATGCGATCAGCTTGCGGTATAAGGCATAGCCGGTGCGGTCCATTTTGATCCGGTCACCGGCTTTCGGAATATAAAGCGGCCCGAAATCCCGGATGTTCCAGCCGATAATGGAGTCGAACGGGAATGCCTTGTAGATGCCATTGGCGAATTCTTCCGGTGGCGTTTGCCTGATCCGCTCCTGCGAGTCGAGGTTTCCGAGCGGTTCACTCACGCCGTTTATCCGGAATCTTCCGCTGCGGATGGAGAGTGTGTCGCCGGGTAAGCCGATGCACCGTTTGATGTAATATTTCAGGATGTGCATCTCGACCTTGTCCCATCCGTTCGGGTGTGGGAAGTTGAAGACCAGCACATCGCCCCGCCTTACTCTCCGAAATCCCGGTACGCGGTGTATTGCGGTCTGTTCCAGCCGCAGTGTCGCATTAAGGTTGAACAGCCGTGCGCCAAGCGTCGGTTTCCAGACCGCCACGAAGTCCCCTTCCGTCAGCTCCGGCTCCATCGAGTCGCTGGGGATGCGGAAGGAGGCGAGGAGGAAGACTTGGCAAAAAATCCAGATAGAGGTCATAACGAAGATAACCAAAAACGCATTCAGCAACCAATCGATGATTTTCTTTAGAAATCCCATGTCCTTTTCAGTTGTCCGTTTTCTATAAATCCTACTCTTTGTCCCAAAGCCCGATGAGGTGTTGCGTACCATAAAAGGGCGTTTTCCGGTATATGAGTATAAAGTTGTGTCGTATCTGAAGTAATGCTGTCGCATGATATAGGAACGAAGTATTCTTTCTCGGTATCCCAAAAATGCAGGTTGTTTGGAGCTTTTCCCTTTTTAAATCCAAGCTCTTGTGTGACAGTTCTGCTTTTATCAGGTATGAATTTCCTGATGTGTCCTGATGAATCGACCAGAAATGGTGCGGTAATGTATCTTAACACCTGTTCTTTGCCACCTTCGGCTATGATAAATATGTTATTACCGACAACATCTTTAAATTCACAGACAGCATCGGTCTGCATGCCGATAGCGATAGGCTTCCATTCATAGTAATTGTAAGCACATAAATAGACAAGGCTTTTTGCTGAGGATGGAGTTTTATCAGCCTCGATACTCAAATCCAAAACAGGATAACCGTTTTCTGCCGTAACATCTTTTAATAACGGACTTTTTAGGTATGTGATATAATCATCATCCGTCAGTGATTTTTTGAAATCGACTTCAAATAAGTTACGGTACACTTTGGCGGGTTTTAAGTAATAGGTGGTTGCAAGTTTTTGCCTGTATTCATCCGGTCCGACATAAGCGGGACTGAAATCGTAGAACTTGTCATCCTGTAGTACGGCACACCAGCTATGGCCCAAATCCATTTTCGTCCAGGTTGTTGTCTGAACGACGATTGGAATGCCGACAGCCCGCATAGCCATTGTCGCAAGATTGCATAAAGCATCACATTCTCCGATACCGGCCTGAAAGGTCTCTTCTATGGTCGGATAAAGCGGGTGTCCGGTTTCTTTATATTTCAGATTATCCATGAAGTTTTTGTTTATGACCATACAGGCTTCGAAAGCGTTTCGGGTTTTCCCGGAATCTATCAATGGCAGGTAATGGTCCATTAATTCCCGTCTCATGTCGGATGTCGGTTCCACCTCTGCCCGGTAGGGAAGTATATAGCGGCAAAAGTCCTCGAACGAAATATCTTTAGCCCAAGGTTTTTGCCAAGCTTGAAAAGCCAAGTCTATATTTCTGATCAAGAAATCGCCATGTAGGGTTTTGATATCATACACGATCTCTTTCCTGATCGTATATCCTTTTTCCTGTAAAGAATCACAATGCCTTTTTACGGCTTGGTTATCCGTGAAATTCCGAATGTCGGGTACATACCGCTTGCCTTCAGGCGATACGAAATATTCCATCCGTGAAAAGTGGAACGGCATGTTCCGGATCAAAAACCGGGCTGCATCTAACTTCAAGCTGTCGTTTTTGTAATGTTCGAGCACCTTTTCCAGCTCCGCCCGGTTTTCCCCGGCCATGGACAAGGCCTGTTCCAGACTGACACCTTTTGTCTTTTGTATAGTACAAGAGGCCAGAAGACTTAATATCATGAATAAGAAGCATGTTTTCATGGACGGTATGCCTTTTAAATTAACGTTCGACCAGGACGACCACGGGGTTATTCCCGTTTTCGGGTATTTCGTAATCGATCAGATAGTTCCCGTCTGTCGATATGAAATGAGGGACAAAAGTACTTCCTTCCTTGAATCCGTATGAATTGTCCGGATAGATGACCTTTTGATAAAAAGCTTGTTTGGCATTTTTGTCGTAGCTGTAAGTGTACGGATCAGTTACATCATGGTGCGCCAGATAAATGATGCCGTCTTTCTCTCCGATGGCGGCAAGCGCGATTTTACCGTTGAAGAAGTCCCATTTTTTCATCAGTTGTTCAGCTGTACAAGCAAACATGGCTTCTTTGGTCGCTTTAAATTTCCCTAACTCGACCACAGCGTAAGGAATCAAATTCAAGTTTTCATCAATCTGATAGATCGTGTCGTTGAATACTTCTTTGAAGGCTGGGACAATGCCGTCAAACGCTTTCATTTCAGAAGGTATGCTATATACGACCATTGGCGATGCAGGTTCGAGTTTTTCCGTAACCGGGATCGTTTTAAAGGCTGTAGTGTCCCGGAAGAAGACAAACCGTATTTTCTTTTGGCCGGTAAAATTATCGATATGACCTAAGAATAGGTCTGTATTAGGAACTATGAAGAAATTCATTGTATGCTGTATTTTGGGCTGAAACTTTTTTCCTAAATATTCCCCTTGCCAGTTGTAAAGTGTGAAATCGTAATTCCCGTCTACGACAAACAGCGTGTCATTTCGCAAAACAACACCAAACATCTCTTTATATTCACCTTCCTTATTCCCTTTTTCCCCGATGTTATACTGATATTTCCCATCTTTATCAAATAAAGATAATCTGTCTGAATGAACCACTAATGTTTTTTCATTGTCCCATATAATCTTTTGGATGGATTTGACTTGGACGGAGTCGTTGGTTTCCAACTGTACGTATCGAAGATTTGTCGCCCATTCACTTAGTTCTATTTCCTGTGCTTTATTTTTGACTAAGGGACGAAAATCGATTCGATAGAATTCTTCCGAATCGGCAGGCCGTGCTTGCCGATCTCCGCACGATACCAACAATAGGCAGAATAGAGGAATCCATGTTTTCATCATGTTGTTATTTTAATAGGTTGCTAATATCAAACCGTATAATCGCCACTTCCGGCTCTTCGGTTGCGGCATAAATTGTTTTTTCATCTTCGGAAACGGTAAACCGGGCTAAACTTCTTTCCGAACGTAAATTTTTCAGCAAATTGCCTTGGTGATCAAACACCAGCATATTTCTGGGTTTTATGTTTTTCCGATTGTTCCGGTCATACTTTTGCCCGAAATAACTACAGAATATATAATTCTTTGTCATTTTTACATCTGCAAAACCTAATTTCAAAAGAGTTAAGTCTAATTGATCCTTCTTATAGATTGGTTGTTCTGCGCAAGCATCCCATAATATTTTGCAAGTGCCATCTGCTTGTTGCTCATAGCAGGCGATGTAACCAAATGATGCCATTGTAGACACGAACTTATTTCCATACGAACTGACTGAGCCTCCATAAGTAACTAATGCTTCACTTTGATAGTCTTTATCCGGAATATTCCCCATGTTCCCGATTGTGTTCAACTCTTTATCCAGTACAATTATAGGCTGGGGCATACCAACGACGACCGAACCTACAAAATAATCCTGATTAAGTACCTTGCCGAATAAGATATTTTTCTCATTACCTTTCAAGTTTATTGTTTTCGCTTCCGGTAATTCTTCTGCATTTAAGATTTCATGCCATGAATATGTCCTCAGGTACATTTTTGCTTCATCATAAACATATACTTCTTTACCATTTTTTCCCCAATAGACGGGTTGTACAAATTCTTTAGGTCCGCCACCGAATAGACCAATTTGTTTAATTTCTTTGCCATTATTAGCATCAACTATTCGCATAAAGTAGTCACCTTTAGTGGCAAAGAGTAATAATTTATCATCTATGATATCTATTGACCAAGGATAATTCATAAAGAGTTCATAGGGATAGTCAATCCCGCAGACGGGCGTCTCTTCAGGTAGTGTGAAAATGCGATATTGTTTTTCACTACAAGAGGTGAAAAGAAAGCATAAAATAATGATGAATAGACTTTTCATGATCATGTTGTTTTAGGAAAAGGTGCTGCCCTGTTAAATTGAAGCAGCACCTATAGTTTATAAATTATAAACCGCAAGCAGGATACATATTATAATATGTATGTCCATTTGACAAGCAAGTCATTGTAGTGAAGTCATCACAACGATCACTTGCTTGTTCTCCTCTTGCCAGCGCTTCGACATTTTCCAACGCCAAGTCCGACAATTCCACCTCCTGTTTGTTCTGCTGGTAATTCCAGCCTGCTGCTGCGGCGATCGCGACAAAAGCGATTACGCCAAAAAAATTCTTTCCCATTTTCATATTATATTTAGGAATTTATAGGTTTATAATTAGTTTTGAACCTTTTGTCCGGTATCTTTTCCCGGACAGGTGATTCCAACCTCTTTCCAACCACAGCGTTACATCGAAGTCGAACAACCGTGTGCCGAGTGCAGGTTCCAGACCGGCACAAAGTCCTCTTCGACCAGTTTCGGTTCCATCAAGTCACTGTTTTATTTTGTATAAAAGTAATATAGGATTATCGTCTTTTTTTGCCGCTAAAATGAGATCCATAAGGATTTTATTATTTTGGCAACTATCCTTGTTGTTTTGATAATAATCAATTATAGTATTAGGATCAATATCAACTACAATATAATTTTTATATTTTGTCATTATATATCCCTTTTTAAAAAAATCAATAGCAGTATTCGATGGTTCGCTTTTTGTTAATCGATAAGTGCTTTTTGTCGTATTGTCATATATTATTGGAAGTGATCCGTTAGGGAATACTCCGAATGCACAAATATTTTCAATAAAGACAAATTCACCATTGAAAAATGTATGTGTATTTGCAAAATCAATATAGTCACTGTTTTTTATTGATTCTGTTATTTCAGGTTTCTTGTCTCCCTGAATTGTATATAACGCTTTAATTTTATTGGGAAAAATTTGATATATTGTGTCTGATAAATTAGGATTATAGTAAATGTTTTTGCCATCTTTTTTAAGGTGATCCGCATGTGTAACAAAATTAAACCAAGTATCAATGTTAGTAGGAAAATTCGAATACTCTATTTGATTATTAGAATTTGATACTACAAGTGTATTTTGAATATTACTCTTATAACCTTCATAAACTCCGGAAGTATTGGCATAAACAAGATATTCTTCCATATATTCCATATTCTCACCTCTATAAGTAAGTTTTTCAGATCTGATATGTTTTGCATTTTTGTCATAAAATAGCAACTCATTCTTCATCGCATCAACAATAACTATTTCGTTCCCATCTTTGGATAATGTAAGGTGTGTTAAATCAGAATATTCTCCAGGCCCTTGCCCAACTCGACCTATTTGTGTTCTAAATTGTCCATTAAGATCAAATATAAAAGCGGACTTAGAGATAATTTTATCCACAACAATAATAAAATCATCTAAAAACAATAGATTCGTTATAATGCCAATACAAACATCATCACTCGTTTCTAAATGAATATATGAATCATATTCCAGTACTTCTTCTATGTTTTTTTCTTTAGCTTTATTTATATCAATGCATACAATGTCTTTGACTTCTATATTGTCAGAAACACTCTTATCACTACAAGAGATCAAATTAATAATCAAGATAAATGTTAATATAAAATCTACATTTTTTTTCATATCCTTTCATTATCAAGCAGACGTGCCAAAATTCATTTCATGGTTGCCCAATTCTCCTCATTCGAATTATCCTATGATGACAGAATAATGAATTTTGACACATCTCTATTTTTACATATGCTTAACAAGCACTACCTGGTCCTAAACAAATATTCTTGTTTAAAACGGAATTATATGTGTAAGCTTTATGATACTCTCCATTACCTCCTTCAGCTTGTTGTGCCAGCGCCTCGACATTTTCCAACGCCAAGTCCGACAAATCCACCTCCTGTTTGTTCTGCTGGTAGTTCCAGCCTGCTGCTGCGGCGATCGCGGCAAAAGCGATTACGCCAAAAAATTTCTTTCCCATTTTCGTATTATATTAGGAATTTATAGGTTTATAATTAGTTTTGAACCTTTTGTCCGGTATCATTTCCCAGATAGGTGATTCCAACCTCTTTTTGTTGTTTTCTACAAATTTACTACTTTTGCCACTACCTCCTTCTTTATTTGTTATTGAATGAGGAAAAGTCCGGGAGTTTCTGCTAACACGTTTGCAAGGCGGTAGACAGGAACTCCTTTCTTTTCATTTATGCTAATTCCAAAAAGAGACCGATTCAGATGGTAATTTTTAACAGGATTGCCTTTCAAGTCGAAAACATAGATATTTTATATCCGGATTGCAGCAATCAGTACCAGTCTATTTTTTTATCTTCATCATAAACGAATATTCTTTGTTGCTTTCCCTGCGAGCATTTAATGGCTAAAAGGGCTTTTTTAGGCACATTTTCAAATTCGATAAAAACATCATTCGCTGTTTTGGTATTGATAAGTTGCCAATCATTATTATTCCAATAGTATAAAGAATACTCCAATCCTGGTTGAATAGAATTTCCATCACAACGACGAATATACGAAATTTTGGATATATTTACTGGCCGGCAAAAATCAAAACCGACCCAACTATTTTCTCCTTTCGCACTGAAATTTGTCAATTGATTACCATCTGCGATATTAACAACGTCATTGTTTTTATCAAAAATCGAATTTGTATGCTTGATAATGTTGCCTTGAATGATCGAATCATGTTCATCATAAAAATAAATTTCAGCCATGTCACATTGACTTGTATCAGAAGATGTAAAACGCCAATATCGATATTCGGCATTTTTATCAAGAAACACTGTGCCATTTGTTAAATTCCCCTGAGGTAATTCCGCTATTTTCGTTGTATGATCAAATTCCTTGTTTTCAGAAGTTTCAATAATTCCTCCTGTTATTTTTTTTCTAATAGAAAATACATTATCTCCCAAAGGATATTTTCTGTTCAATCTAATCGTATGAAAAGCAGAAGTGTCTGGTTCTATAAATTGGATATGTTTCGAAGCAGAAGCCAAAAACGGTTTACTGATCGGAATAGCATTGCCATTAGAGTCATACGCCAAGGCGATATAACAGGTATTCAGTCCCATTCTTTCGAAAACCACATGACTACCAGCTATTTTTCCCCAATAGACAGGAGTCCAATTATTTCCGTCATAGATGGCAATAAATGGAGATTGTCCACTCTTCAATGATTCCTGCAACGGAATACGTATGTCAATCGTGGGCATATATTCAGCGGTAACATCTCGTATAAACATATTCCTGAGTTTGGGTGGGATATATTTCTCAGTTGCGATTTTCAGATACTCTTCATTGGGTTTGTACACATTGCGGAAAATCTTAGGGACTTTCAAATATGGATAATGAACTGTGCCCGGATCTGTCGTATGGGGAGCAAACTCCAAGTTTCCAAAACGCGTCGTATAAACTGTATTCCAAGAATGTCCATTATTACCTGTAGACCAATTGGGCGTAAAATCATAAGCGACAGGAATTCCTTTACTACGCATGATTAAGACAGCCCCTAAACAATACGTGGCACAATTAGAAAAAGGAAGTTTCAGTATGATATCAGGATCATAAATCGGAAGTGTCTTTAATAATCCAAAACTTTGAGGTGTGTTTTTCATTTGGTTATTCACTTCTGTTGCTGCAAAAATTGGATTTCGTTTATACTCGTCACACAAATATGCCAGATCAATATCTCCTTTACAAATATCGTAATAGGCATTCCTCCATTCGGTAAGCGGCTGCCCTTCAAAACATTTATAAGGTAATAGATATTCACAAAATTGTTCGAAATCCAGATGTTCGGCCCATTCGCATTCTCTCCATTGTTTGAAAGCTTCATCGATTGACTGAATAAGAAACTCCGAAGTGATAACCTCTATATCCCGTTTCTGTTTATATTTACTTTCAAATCTAAGACGAAGCGATTCGATATGTTTTTCTTGTTCAAGTTTGTCTTCTGATAAAGCAACGACAGAATCAATGGCGTGATAATAGTCCTCAATGCCTTTATCATAAGAAGTATGGTAAGGCATGTATCGAATCAGGTATTGGGCTGCTTCCAGTTTCTGCCGATCATCCAGTTTTGCGTAGTGCGACAAAACCGCTTCAAGCTCCCCTCTGTTTTCTCCGGCTTCCCGCAGAGCGTATTCCACATCGGTTATTTGTAAGCCGCAAGCAAAAAGCATCAAGTAGAAAGGCAACGAAAAAAACAGATATTTTGTAGTTGTTTTATATTGCAATCTCATATTCATTGTTTTAGGGGAGAAACTATATTTCAATCATTCTTTATCATGACAGGATGAAAGATATGCACTTCTAAATCTTCGGAAATCTCTTGATCTGTAATTTTATCTACAAAAAAAAGGATTCCATCATGAATCTGACACCAGCCTGTATAAGGATTGAATGTGTTTATGGGCAGTTTGATTTCTTTTATTTTATTAAGCTCATTATCAAACAGACATAAATAAAAATCCCGTTCTCTGGATAATAATTCCAGGTTTTCGTTTTTACCGAAATCAATGGCATCCACATGCAAACGGGCATACATATCACATGTCGGAAGATACATGATATCAAAAAAATGAGGATTTTCAAATCCGTGTCTTTGCCATTCTGTATAATCTGTTTTTGATTTACACTTTTGAGCTTTATTGGAAGTGTAATCGCTATCAGCTTTGTACATTTTTCCAGATCCTGTGTTCAAATCGATCTTGTAGAGATGTGATTCTATCGGATAATTATATAAAATGTAATCATCCCGAAAGTTGACATTCGGTTCACTCATGTTCGCATACCCTTTGCTTATGTCTGGTTCCGCAATAGATGGAGATAAATTGAAAGTTTTTACCTTTTGGTTTTCTTCGAGGAAAATTTCTTTTACTTTGAATCGGGGTGGCGAAACAGACCTATCTTTTACCGTGCATAGCAGTGACTGGTGCAGGGCATTGTAATACAAACGAATTGTAGACATAGCATGATTCGTATTTATGATCAATTCCTCGTCTTCTTGCAAAGAATTACGGATTTGAATACGTTTCAACACATTCCCTTTCGGATCAATCAGGAATACGGATTCCGATTCATCAGCAACCCAAATGGAGTCTTTTTGATATGCAAAAATTCCAGTTAAACGAGTTATGGCGTTAGGACCACTTGCTTGTAACGGAATTTGAATGATTTTTTTCTCCAGAAGATCGATACAATCCAAAGCATGTTCCTTATGGTTATATCCAATCAATATATGTTTAGCACCTACTTGTACCGAAGAAGACAAATAATAGGACTTTAGTTGTAATACGTCAGAAGGAGGGAAAAAAAGTTCCTCCTTCTGTATTTCAACTAAGTCATTATCAACGGTCTTTATATTTTCTCTTCTCTGAGAGCAAGATATACTAATGCAAATTATGCATAAATAATGAAATAGTAATTTGTACATGGTTATCTACAATACGTTGGACCATAACATTCAGGACGTTCACTGTCTTTAAAACGGCATTCATTTCCGGAACTTGATGGACATGGAAACAAATGATAGTTTGATTTATTCTCATCCCAAGCTAAAGCCTCGACATTTTCCAATGCCAAGTCAGAGAGTTGAACCTCATTTTTGTTTTGCTGGTAGTTCCAGCCTGCTACTGCGGCGATCGCTGCAAAAGCGATTATGCCAAAAAATTTCTTTCCCATTTTTGTTTTATTTTAGGGGTTTATAAACTTATGGTGATTGGTTCTACTGTTTGAAATCGAAGATCAAAAGCAATGGATTATCATCTTCCTTTGTTGTATTTATTATACTTCCAAATGGCTCAGACGGTGTGTATGTATTCCGCCATTCAACTACAGAATAGGCTTCCAATGGAACAACGATAGAACCATCCTTATTTGCATGATAAATGAATTGAGATATAGGGATCGTCAAACCCTTGAAATAAACATCATCTTTAATTGTACCGAAAGTATTCGATGATTTATTCTTATGGTCGAATAATGTCAATTTTTTATTTTTCTGATAGAAACTACCGAACATCGTGAATCGCTTATCCCTTATAAAACTATAAATACCATAGGCATAAGATCTTTTATGCAAATTGTCGAAAAAATCTTTAACGTTTTCATATTTCTTATCACTGAAAAAAGATGCAGGTATATTTTTCCCTTTAAAATCGATATAGAGGAGCGGATCCATATTTCCGCCTTCAACAGACTTGTAAATAGTATCATTGATCGGTTGAAAAAAATAAATAGAATCATGATCTTGATAAAAATTGTGATGAGCGAATATGAACAAGTATCCTGTTTGGTTTTTATCTACTTCTAAAAATGCGGAATCTTCTTTCCAATTTTTAATCCGATGCAATTTGTGACTTGTATCAAATCCGTTATATAAAAAAAATGTATTATTCACTATCGGCGAAATAGCTTGTGCATAGTACTTGAGATGAAATGTTGAAATACTATTTCCTGAATGATCATATGTTATTGTTTTTTGTTGATTCCTGTCCAATATTATAATATTTTCACCGTCTATCACAAAATCTGAAATCCCAGAATATTCATCTGGAGCTTCACCTCTTTTCTCTAAGCAAAGGGCTAATTCTCCTTCTTCGGAGAAAGCAAAAAGAGTTAGTCCATCAGAGATATAAATTTTATTATTTTCACACTTAATGTTCTCTATTTCCCCCATAAGAGTATCCGTCGGAAGCTTGAGCATTCGAAAATTCTCAAAGTATTCTGACAATTTCAACTCTGTATCTGAAGCTATGTCTACTTCTATGGCAGGAACGGATGTAAGCCTCTGTTCCTCAGGAAGGCAACCGAATGTGATAAAGACCCAACAAACAAGGAGCCAGACTCTCTGTTGATCATGAAAAAAAATAGACTTTCTCATTTGAAATAATTTGATGATTAGAAGTATTCAAAAAGATATGCCAAAATTTATCTTATAAGACATTATCTGCGAATTAAATTCTGACATATCTCTAATATTAACATTCTAACAAGCTGGTGATTGAGTACAGTTATTACCGTTTAAAGGAGTACAACAGTATTCTCCATTCGCCTTTTGAGCCAATGCCTTATTGTTCTTTCCACTTTCATTTCTTGCCAATGCCTCGACATTCTCCAATGCCAAGTCCGACAGTTCAACATTTTGTTTATTTTGCTGGTAGTTCCAGCCTGCTGCGGCGGCGATCGCTGAAAAAGCGATTACGCCCAAAAGTTTCTTTCCCATTTTCGTAATTATTAGGGATTTATGATTTTATTATTAGTTTTGGATCTTTTGCCCGGTATCATTTCCCGGAACAGGTGATTCCCAACCCTTTTGTTGTTTACTCCAAATTTACTACTTTTGCCGTCACCTCCTTCTTTATTTGTTATTGAATGAGGGAAAATCCGGGAGTTTCTGCTGAAGTTTGTGAGTCGGTAGGCAGGAACTCCTTTCTTTTTCCCGTTAATTGCTTTATTTGACTGTTCCGATAAAACTCAACATCAGCGAGTTGTTCGGAATATTTCCATAAATGTCTACCGTTCGGTAAAAATCTCCCGGCTGTTCCGCTTCGTAGCTGACCGTGACCGTTCCGCTCTCTCCCGGTTGTAGTTCTTTCCAGTCGCAGGTCGCTTCGGTGCAATCGCAAGAGGTGGTGAAGCCTTTCAACTTGAAGACGCTTGTTCCGGCATTTCGGACGGTGACCGTTTGCTTCTTGATGGTTCCCTCTTTGACCGTTCCTAAGTCATATTCGGCTTTGTCCGTTTCGAGGGTTGTTTGGGGCAATGCTTCTTGATGTTGCACACCGGTGATCTGTTTCAGATACAAATCCCTGACTGCCAGGTTATGCACCGGGTTGCCGATGACTTTCACCTTGTTGTCCTTGTCCAACAGGAAGGTCTGGAAGGTAATCTCTTGCGGAAATTGGTTTAACTCGTCGAATCGATTGTTCCGGTCGATGCAGACCGGGCGGTCGAAGTTGTCGCGTTTCAGGATGTACCGCAACTCACGGTCGTCTTTCGACTGGAAGACGAAGATGAACGGGATGTTGCCGTTTGTTGCCGAATCGACATGAGCGATCAACTCTTTCCATTTCGGCAATTGCAGTTTGCAGCTGGTACAGCCGACCGAATCGACATAAACCAACACTTTATATTCCGCATCGGGAATCCGGTAGTCCACCGGCTCGGTGACGAAACGGGTGAACACCATTTCCTGCGGGAAGACGATCTCTTTCCCCTGCCATTCCTGAATGAGGCGGGTGAATTGCTCTTTCTTGTTTTCCTGACAGGAACAGAATAAGAGAACAGAAATGCTTACTATCAGTATCTTGGCATTCATGTCATTATATTTTTATTGTAACAACCGGATTGTTCGTATCGGTTGTTGTTCCTGTTATAATTCCTTCCTTTTCATTTATGCTAATTCCAAAAAGAGACCGATTCAGATGGTAATTTTTAACCGGATTGCCTTTCAAGTCGAATACATAGATATAGAATCCACCGTCCGGCACCTCCTTGCCAGCCTGGTATTGCTTGATTTTTTCTTTGAACGTAATTCCATCAAATGTAGCATAGATATACCGATCTGTGATTTGTACATCATTGAATCCTTTGATCCCTTTGGGAATGGCTTCACCGTCTTTTGATGTAAAAAACGGCTCCCCGTTGGAACCATACAGAACCGTATGAAAGCCTGTTTTTAGGTGATGGATTTCGAGCACTTCTCCCAACTGGGTTGCCTGTACCACTATTCCTCTTTGTGTGTCGTAGTCCATAAAGCTACGCCAAGCCTGTGCCAAGGCTGCCGGATTTTCCAACCGTTTTTTGTCTTCGGTCGGAATCGTCCCGATGCTACGAATGATTTGTCCATTCATGCCGATTTCATGGAAACGGTGTTCGCCGGTATAGTCATCGACCAAGAAACCCGTCTCGGTTTTACAGAAATCAAGTGTGCGCAGCAACCGTTTGTCTAACGAAACGGTTTCAATACACACGATTTCCCGTGCAGGCACATCAATAGACCAACGGGTGATCTGCATCCGGTTGGCGTCCAACACCCATACGGAGTCTGCCGAACACAACCGTACGCGATCGGCTGAAAGTAACTCCTCCGGCCCATCCCCTCGTTTCCCGAAAGGAGCGACATATTTCCAATCGGGATAAGTAAAGGCGTGGAGATAATGGCTATCATTGTGCAAGTCCAACAGAACGGCTAACCCGCCTTGAATCTCCACCCGGTAAGGATAGCGGAGATAGACGGAGTCTAACGAATTTTCCTGCGTCAACACCTCTTCTGTTTCCGGAAAAGTTGTATAACGGGAATAATGGCCGGATGGACGATCTGTACATGACACCATGGTGAAGAAAAGTCCTATACAAGATATGTATATAGGAAACTTCATCTCAACCCTTCAAATTTATATCCTACTTTTTGTCCTCTGCAATCAACGTCTCCGGAATTAAAACACATTATATTGCCGGAATCTTCACCACTTGCCAACGCCTCCACATTGGCAAATACAAGATCGTTCAACTGAACCGATTTGGGTTGAACATACAAATAGCCCAATACAACAGGCAGACAGATAAGCATACCGTACATCGCTTTTTTACATTTTTTCTTCATTTCTTTGTTTATTAGATTATCTTTATATTTGCAGCAAACGTAATTCGAAATGGCGAATTTGCCAAACGACTTGATTGAAAGTTTATTGAAGTCGTCTTTTTGTGCGCTTTTCAATAAATTTTCAATATAATAAGTTGCATATATGAAGAAAAATGATACAAAATTTGGAACATTAGGGCTTATTTGGACACTTTTTATGCTGATTGTGACATATGCAGTGTTCATGGAGCGAAAGAAGAATGTATGGCAAGAAGTACAATCTGCTTTTACAAATGCCATCCAAAAGGAGAAAAAACAATTTGTCGAACACCGCTTGACATTATATGATAAGCAAAAATCACCCAATGATATTCCGTTTGAAGAAAAAATAGAGTGGGCAAATCAAGCTTGTTTATTCTGCATGGATTCTAATCGGCATCGCTTGGACAGCCTTTTCCGAGTGGAGTTAGATGAACGGGGAATTTCGTTACAATCGCAGGTTTATTGTTCATTCAAATCAATGCTTGCCACCGGTGGCAAACAAGACGGTTTTCTGCAAAAAGCGGTTCTGGTAGATGAACGAGTTTACCGAAAAGACTATGATGCAAGCAATCAAATCATTTTATGCTCATATATCCAATCGCCAACCGGATGGTTGTTCAACCATTGGTCCAACAACCTGTTGGCTGTAGTCTATCTGACAGGTATGGCTGTTCTTGTTTATTTTCAAAAAAGAAAGAAAGTCTCAAAAGCGGTGCAAAAGAAAATCAGTTTCTCGCAGGAGCAGGGTGTTTTGAAGCAAGGAGAAATGACCGTTCAATTAACGGGAGACAGTTTGATCTATTTTCGTTGCTTCTTAGATAAAAAGGAGTATTTTTTGACGAAAGAAGAGATATTGGCTGAAGTGTATCACGACAAAACAGCAGAAATTACCTCTCTCAATCGCAGCAGAATTTCTCATGCGATAAAGATTCTGCGCGACAAATTAGAAAAGTTCGATTCAATAAACATAGAATCCATACGTGGGCAAGGCTATCGTTTGGTCGCTTCGGATTTGGAAATCGTATAGGTATCTTACTTGTCGCTCTTATTCCTCAATCATCCCCCCTCGATATTTTTCACCCACACTTTTATCAATCCGAGCCTATTTGAATATGTTAAATCATACAATATCCCCCCGCTAAACAGTAATGTTCTTTATTTGTTTGTATTTCAGTTGTTTATGAGAATCTATATTTCTTGAAAAATATTACCCTTGCGGGTAATTTGAAAAATATGGGGTAGAAAATCAAAATAGATGCGGTAGAGTTTCGATTTAGACGACTGGGTATTTTGAAAATCTATACAATAAGGTGTGGGATGACAATAAGGGGGAGGAAGCATTCGTACACCCCCTTCTTCTACTTCTCGATTGGGGAAACCTAACTGGTAAATGCCGAATTCTTCATCATAACTTTTAATGGTCAGATATCCGTTTCGATAGATGACCGGGATAGGGTGCGACGCGTCTGCATAGGTTGCCCCAGCATCCGGACTTGAAGAAATGCGCTATAAATAATGGGGGTTTATTATATTTGTGCCAATAATAAACTTCAATTGTTTTTAATAAAGATTCGGATTATGAGGTTTTTTTCGGGAATACGGGAACGTGTAGATGCTATTCTTCATGATGAAAAATTGAAGAGGAAACTGTATGTTATTATCTTTGAATCAGATACCCGGATGGGTAAACTGTTTGATACCTGTCTGATCGGGTTTATTATCGCAAGCGTATTGGTCGTGATATTGGAGAGCATACGGTCTTTTTCATACCATTATACGCTGGGTTTACGGATATTGGAGTATGTCTTCACGGCTTTCTTTACTTTTGAGTATCTGGTTCGTATCTATTGCTCGGCGAAACCCCGGAAGTATATTTTCAGTTTTTTCGGGATTGTGGATCTGTTGTCGACATTGCCGGTCTATCTGAGTTTTTTCTTTGCCGGAACTCGTTACCTGCTCGTGATCCGTGCATTCCGGTTGATTCGCGTTTTTCGTGTATTTAAGCTGTTTAACTTTTTGAAAGAAGGTAATATGCTGTTGAAATCGCTTCGGATCAGCGCACCGAAGATATTTGTGTTTTTCTTTTTTGTCCTGATCCTGGTGACTTCGATCGGTACGATAATGTATATGATAGAAGGAAATCAGCCCGGTACGCAGTTTAATAATATTCCGAACAGCATCTATTGGGCGATCGTGACGATGACGACTGTCGGCTACGGAGACATAACGCCGGTAACACCTGCCGGACGTTTCCTGTCGGCGGTCGTGATGTTGATCGGTTATACGATTATAGCCGTCCCGACGGGGATTGTATCGGCTACAATGGTCGGTGAACAACGTAAAAGGAGCCGGTTGGAGTGTCCGCATTGCCATCGGACAGGGCATGAAGAGGAGGCCGGATATTGTAAATATTGCGGTTCGAAATTGGGGCGGCGGGAGATATAAAGATTCGGAATCTGTCAAAATAATTATTATCTTTGTCGCCATTTGATATAAATAATTAAGAAAGAAATGGAAACAGTAGTAAGCGGCATTCGCCCAACGGGTAATTTGCATCTGGGGAATTACTTCGGAGCAGTAAAAGGATTTTTGCAAATGCAAAATGAGTATAATTGCTTTTTCTTTATTGCAGACTGGCACTCGTTGACTACACATCCGCATCCCGATAATATCCGTAATAGTGTAAAGACAATTCTGGCTGAATATCTGGCTTGCGGCATCGATCCGGAAAAAGCGACCATCTATCTGCAGAGCGATGTGCGCGAAATTCCCGAACTGTATCTGTATCTCAATATGAATGCCGGAATCGGTGAGTTGATGCGTACGACCTCTTTCAAGGATAAGGCACGCCAGCAATTGCACATCGACCGTGTCAACACCACGGAAGGCGATGTGGAAAAGGAAATCTTCAACGAGGGGAACAAACATAGCGTAAGCGCCGGTTTGCTGACCTACCCGACTCTGATGGCGGCCGATATCATTATCCATAAGGCTGTGAAAGTGCCGGTAGGGAAAGACCAGGAGCAGAATATGGAAATGGCCCGCCGTTTTGCCCGCCGTTTCAATGCGACTTACGGAGTCGAGTGTTTCCCGGAACCTGCCTCTTTCTATTATTCCAGCAAGGCGATCAAAGTGCCCGGATTGGACGGATCCGGCAAGATGGGGAAAAGCGAAGGAAATGCGATCTACTTGATCGACGATGAAAAGACAATCAAGAAGAAGGTGATGAAAGCTGTGACGGATGCCGGTCCGACGGAGCCGAACAGCGTGAAACCGGAACCGATTGCCAATCTGTTTACAATGATGGAAATCGTATCGGCGAAAGATACTTTCGATTTCTTTAATGAGAAATACAACAATTGCGAGATCCGTTACGGAGATTTGAAAAAGCAATTGGCTGAAGACATCAATAATTTCTGCGCCCCGATTCGCGAACGTATCTTGGACATTCGTTCCAACGAAGACTATTTGGCGAAAGTAGCCCGCATGGGGGCCGAAAAGGCAAGCGAGAGCGCTGCGAAAACGTTGCGTGAAGTGCGCGAGATTATCGGGTTCAGAGGATAAGTATATTCCGGATTACTATATTAGAGGTACGGATTGAGAGTGGAGTAATTTGACACACTCTCAATCCGTTTCTTTTTTATGTACGCATGAAAATGATAAGGTGCGATATAATTTATTAAAAACATAATAAAGAATCTGAAAATCGGATTATTAAGTGAAAAACTACTTTACTTTGCAGTGAATAGAGACAAATAATAAATGTATGGCGGCAATATCTGCGGGAGAGTTTGAACGTATTTTCAAGGAGCTGTATAAGCCCCTGTGTTTGTTTGCACTCCGTTTTACAGAAAAAACGGAAGATGCCGAGGATGTCGTGCAGCAGGCTTTTGCCGATGTTTGGGATAAAAACAGCCATAATGTGGTTATTGCTAACTTTAAGTCCTATCTCTACCAGGCGGTACGGAATCGTTCCCTTACGCTTGTCGCCCAATCTTCCGATACGTTACAGATGACAGAATGTCTTGCCGATATAGAGGACCTGTCGGAAGAGGAACAGATCTATCAATCGGAACGGGATGCGCGCCTCTGGGCGGCTATCTACGAACTGCCTGCCGAACGGAAGAAGATATTTCTGCTTTCCAAGCGGGACGGATTGAAATATCAGGAGATTGCAGAAGAGTTGCATATTTCCATTAAAACGGTTGAAAACCAGATAGGAAAAGCGTTAAAGACCTTGCGGGAAACGGCTGTGCGGATTTATTGTTTCTTTTTTTCTTGAAATGAATAGGGGTTTTTTCAGATTTCTTGTCTTAGTGATAGAATGGTTAAAATGTTTTGTTTCACTAATGATTTTGTGTGATGAACGTCGGTTACGATGCTTCTTTAAGCAAGGAATATGACTATGATTCAGTCGACTTGAAATATCATACCTTCAGCTTGTCTGTCGGGTATAAATTCAAATTAGGAAAATAAAAAATGGAGAGTGCTGTGTCAATTGTCCATTGTCAATTGAAATGATGAACAACGAGCAAGATGATAGATTTGAAAAACACCTTCGTTTTGTAGCCAGGCGCTACAAAGAGGGAAGTTTGGATGAGGAGAAGGCTTGGGAGCGGTTTGCTTCCCGACAGGGAATCCGCCGCCAGGTCGTTTTCCGCCGTTATTGGATGGCGGCTGCCTCTGTTATGCTCTTGCTTATTGGATTCGGCACTTTTTATATGAAAAAGCGGAATCATCCCGAATGGGTGTCTGTCGTTACTGCATCGGGACAGCTGAAAGATGTTTATTTGCCGGATAGTACGTTGGTATCGATGGCCGGAAATTCGACGCTCCGGTATGATGTGAAGAAATATGGAAAGGAAAGGCGTGTAGTGGAGATGACCGGAAAAGCTTTTTTCCTGGTGAAGAGGAACGAGACATGCCCCTTTTCCGTTTATACGGCTATGACGGAGGTGACGGTTTTGGGTACCAGTTTCCAGATAAGCGAACAACCGGGAATGACGGAAGTCGATGTCGTGACGGGAAAAGTGCGTTTTGCTGCCGGGAAGGAGCCTGAACCGGTTATCCTGACGGCGGGAATGTCGGCCTCTTATTTGAATGAAAAGAAAGAAATAGATATCCTGAAGGAAGAGAATCCGAATCATCTTTCCTGGAAAACGAAGCAGTTAAGATTCAACGATACGCCTTTGGAGAAGGTGATCAGGGATCTGAGCGAGTATTACCGGGTGGAGATCACCAACAAAGTGGATTCGCCGGATTCCAGGCTGACCGCTACATTCAACGATTTGCCTCTTGACGAAGTCCTGCTGGTTATCAATCAGACGTTAGATATCCGACTGGTTCCCCGGAAGGATAAGTAAAAAAAGAACTTATGTATCGTGTTTGCCTATTTGTCATCGGGATTTTTTCGTTTTTCCCGTCTTATGGATAAAATGTCAATAAAGATAAGATGAAGAAGTTAATGTTGAGAGGATGGTTTACCTGTGTTTTTGTGTGTTTGAGTTGTTTTTTGATGTCTGAGAGATTGTTGGCAGAGGTAAACGGTGGAGATGAGGTTCGAACGGTTACATTGAACATGCGGAACGTTTCTTTGAAAGAGATTCTGACAGAGATCGAGAAGCAGGCCGGAGTGACTTTTTCGTATGAATCATCTTTGTTTAAGGAGTTTCAGAAGACAAGTTTCAATGTAGAAGATGCAGCACTGGACGATTGCCTGGCACAGCTTTTTGCCAGCTATCCGCTCGTGTACAAGAGGACAGGAAACATTGTCGTTCTGAAACACAAACCCAGGCAGGTCACGATCAGCGGTTTTGTGCGGGATAAAACTTCCGCAGAATCCCTGGTCGGGGCTTCTGTGTATGATGTGAACAGTCTGAGTGGTGTGGCAACTAATGCATACGGATTCTTTAGTCTTTCGTTGTCAGTGCCGTCGGGAAATAATGGTATTCCTGTCCGCTTGCAAGTTTCTTACATTGGTTATGAGAGTTGTTCGTTTACCCTTTTGGCATTGCAACAAGATACGGTTTTGGCAATCGATTTACAGCCTAATGCAGCAATCGGGGAAGTGTTGGTGACCGCTTCGGAAACAATCCGTCAAACGGTCCGTAATACGCAGATGGGGGCTTTGGAGATAAATCATGCCACTATCCGTGCGACGCCAACTTTGTTGGGAGAAGCCGATATTATTCGTACCTTACAATTGACTCCCGGAGTGTCGTCCGGGACGGAAGGTATTTCAGGTTTGTATGTCAGAGGTGGCAATTCGGATGGAAATCTTTTCCTGATCGACGGAAATCCGGTCTATCAGGTGAACCATATCGGGGGCTTTTTCTCCGCGTTCAATAATGAAGCGATCAAAAGTATGAATTTCTTCAAAGCTGGCTTTCCGGCCCGTTACGGTGGGCGGCTTTCTTCGGTGGTGGATGTACATACCAAGGAGGGGAATATGAAAGAGTTTCATGGAAGCGCATCTTTAGGGCTGGTTTCCGGTAACTTGAACTTAGAAGGGCCGATCTGGAAGGACCGTACGTCTTTTAATATTGCGCTCAGACGTACTTGGTTAGATGTGTTGACTGCCCCGGCGCTGGCGATAGTGAATCAGAAAAATAAAAAGAAAGGGGAACGTATTAATGTCCGTTATGCTTTCCATGACCTGAATGCCCGTATCGACCATCGTTTCAGTGACCGGAGTAGGATGTACTTGAGTCTTTATAACGGAAATGATGTCTTGAAAGTAGGAAGTGAAGATTTTGCTTATTCTGAATATACAAACGAATATAGTAATACGATCGACGACTATATGCGTTGGGGAAATTTGCTCGCTTCTGCCGGGTGGACGTATGCGTTCAGTAATAAGTTATTTGGGAAATTGTCCGGCTTTTATACGCGATATCGTTCTAAAATCAAATATAAAGAGGAATATGTAAACGGTAAGGAAGGTGATTCCGAATATAGGTATTCTTTGGACGAGACGACCAATGTGACAGGAATCACGGATTTTGGTGTTCGTACCTCGTTCGATTATCGACCGGTGGCGGCGCACCATATCCGTTTTGGCGGTGATTACCTGATTCATTATTTTCAACCGGAGTATAACCGGATGAAAGCATTGGACAATAGTCTGCCGGATTCTATGCAGATCGCTAAAACCTTTTCCGACGACAAGTTGTGGGTACATGAACTGGCTGCCTATGCTGAAGATGATTGGTCGATTTCCGATGCTTTTCGTTTGAATGTCGGGCTTCGTTTCAGTCTGTTTAATATTGATAACAGGACGTATACAGGTATTGAGCCACGTGTTTCTCTGCGCTGGTTGCTTTCACCGGATGTTAGTTTGAAAGCTTCTTATTCCCGTATGAATCAGTATGTGCATCTGATCAGTAATAGCTTTATGGATTTGCCGACCGATTCCTGGATGCCGGTGACTAATAAATTGAAGCCGCTTGTCAGTGACCAGGTTTCTTTAGGTGGTTATTACAATTGGAATCAGCTGTTGGATTTTTCTGTTGAAGGTTATTATAAACGGATGAACAATTTGTTGGAATATAAGGATGGTTATAGTTTGATCCCTTCATCCGTTTCATGGGAAGATAAGATGGCTTCAGGTGAAGGACGTGCCTATGGAGTGGAGTTCATGGTTCGTAAGCAGGCCGGAAAGACAACCGGATGGGTCGGGTATACGTTGGCGTGGGCGGATCGCCGGTTTGACGAAATAAATAAAGGTCGGCGCTATCCTTCCCGTTACGATAATCGCCATAAATTGAATATTGTTGTCATGCATAAACTCTCCAAGAAAGTAGAATTGTCGGCTGCCTGGACCTATTCGTCCGGTAATTATACGACATTGTCGCTGGAAAATTATTATCCGGGTAACCATCTGCACCAACCGGGGGAAAGGCCTTTCTGGGGAAATGGGATTGGTGAAGATTATTATGACCAACGTAATAATTACCAACTTCCTGCTTACCATCGTTTGGATGTGGGTATTAATGTATATCGTCCCAAAAAGAAAGGGCGTATGGGAATTTGGAATATCAGTATTTATAACGTGTACAGCCGGATGAATCCTATTCTGGTTTATAAAGGAGATGTCAAGGAGAGTACCGGAGCTGGTGATTATGGAAATCCGAATGTTACCTATCGGAATGCATTCAAGTCTATCGGTATTTTCCCGATCATACCGTTGGTTTCATATACATATAAATTTTGAAGGAGGAAAAAGATGAGATATTATATCTGTATATTGGTTTTGTTGTCGTTTGTCTTGTCCGGTTGCGAGAAAGAGATAAATCTGGAACATATGCGTCCCGATCCCAAACTGGTGTTGAATTGTCTGGCCGTACAAGGCGATACATTATCGGTGGAACTTTCCCGTACCTGGTTTTATGCGGATAATAAGGTCAATGATATTTTTGTGTCTGGTGCGGATGTAAAACTTTATGTGAACGATGTGTTCCGGGAATCATTGGCCGAAGTTGTCGTAAAGTATGAAAATCTTGATATCGAAGCTATTCGTTACAAATCTTCATCTTATATGCCTATGGCAGGTGATCGGATACGCCTTGTGGCTTCTCGGAAAGGTTTTAAGGAGGTGGAGGCAGTGACGGAAGTCCCGCGTCCCTGCTGTGTCTCGGACTTCGAACTTCAACAGGAAAGTGTAAGGGATACTTCTGAATGGTGGAATAATACATATATACATTTGGCCCAGTTGAATACCGTGTGTTTCACTCTTCACGACGAACCGGGTGAAGACAATTATTATCTGATTTATTTCCGTCAGGGAAATATTGGGGGAGGAGAAAACGATACCGTTTACTCCTGGCATTCTTTTAGACCTGATTATGGTAGTGAACCGGTATTTGCTGTTCAGAACTCAGTTTTAGATCAAATTTTCGGATATGATGGTGTGGGAGGCTATAACGGACTCGCTTTTTCAGACGAATTGTTCGATGGGAAAAGCTATCAGTTTAAGATCCCTTGGAAAATAAGTCTTAGCTATACTCCGGATACTGATTATACCCCTTACAAATACCGTTGTTATCTGTATTCCGTTTCCCGGTCCTATTATAACTATATGAAAACCATGAATGATTTGTATGAGAGTGGCTTTGTCGGCGATCTGGCGGAAATAGGCTTTGCCGAACCGGTCCGCATCTACTCGAATGTGGAAGGTGGGACCGGTATCTTGGGAGGCGGCTGTTTGGAGTTCAGAGAGTTTACAAGTGACTGACCAGGTCCACGCAGACCGGATAATGGTCTGAAATCCCTTCCGTCTCTATTCCGTTGTGGATGCGGGCATCGAGGCAACGGGAAACTAAGGACGGAGAAACCAGAATGTAATCCAACCGTTCGCCTATCCCGTGCAGACGAGTGTCGCCGTGTTGCCATCCGTAGAGGAAAGCGGCCGGGAATGTCGTCCGTTTATCGGCCGGGACATACAGGCGGCATATGTCGGTCAATCCGATAGACAGGAACTTGGATAGAACCGAATAATCAAACCGTCCGTCACGCATATTCCGGTATGTTTCTTGCTCGGCATCCCATTTCTGCATGTTTTCTATGAGTTGGGCGTGTGTTTCCACCCAATCGGCATCGAAAGGAGAATAGGCGTTGAAATCTCCCATGACCATACAGTTGTCCAACAGGTTGTCCTGTATGTAGCTTGTCAGCATCTGTGCTTCTTTCAGCCGGAATTTCCAGTCGTGAGGGCTGAGATGGGTGACGATCATATCCAACCCATGCGTTTTTACGTGCAGCATACCGTGCCAGAAACCTTCCACTTGTTTCTTCACGACTGTGATCGGTTCGTTGGAGGTGATGCCGACCGGGTATCCTTCTTCTTTCACGATGGCATAATACTTATGCCCGTATTCGGAGGCCAGTTGCCCTAAGTCCTTTTCTGTAAATCCGACCAGTTCGGTCATGGCCAGAATATCCGGTTGCTGCCCTTTTATCCAGTTGATAAAGTTGGCCCGTCGGGAAGCATCGTGTTCGAAACCGTTCCAGATGTTATAGGAGATAACCCGCAGTTTTTCTTTTCCCGCCGGTTGTCCGTTGCTTGTTACGGGCAATAGCGATATGAACAGTAAGGTATAGAGTATATGAAGTCGTTTCATGTTTGATTGGATTGAATGGTGCTATTTAGTCAGAGTAAAAGTAGCCAGTACTGCCTTATGATCGGTTGGCCAGACGGCAAGCGGTTCGATAATCGGATCCGAGGTTTCTTCTGTTACCCGTTCGCCCCGGAGGATATCGCCTTTCGGACCGACGATACTTACGTCTGTGAGCGATAGCCCTTCAAAAGGAGCGTACAGGATGAAGTCGATGCGGTCGCGGTCATCGGCTTCCGGTGACCAAACCAAGCGTTTGAGATCGATATCCTTGCAGTCGGCCGGACAAGTGAATCCGGGATATTTGACCGGGTCCGGGTACAAACTGCGGTAAGTGTCAATGAAACCTGCTTCGGCCAGCATCATGGAGCAGTCCCAGGGGACGACAGTCCCGTGGTGGTCGAACAGGGCTTTCGTCGCTTCTGTCCAATCGAGGTGCGAAGGTTCGTTGAAGTCACCGCCCAAGATAACGATGCGGCCGGCTTCACGGTCTTTTTGGGCTTCCGCTAAAAAGTTGGCTATTGCATCGTCGCGTACGGAAGCCTTGTTCAGAATCAGGATAGAATCGATGTTTGTCACCGGTTCTTCCTTTTCCCAGGTATTTCCGTCGTATCCGCGTACGTCATAGTAGGCGCAGTTCCGGTAATCCAGGTGAGCCGTATAAACGGCAAATTCCTGGCCGCCTTTCTGGGATACAAGCCGGTATATGCTTCCCCGGTCGTCATTCAGGGGGTAGACTGTTGTACTGTCCGAAATCGGATAACGGCTTAGCAGACCGGAGTCTTCGGTGTAGAAAGAGTAATAGGTTTCCCCTCTCTTTTTCAGCGCTTCCACGATCCGGTCACAAAAACGGGTGTTACGATAATTGCGGACTTCGCTCAGGGTGACGAAGTCCGCATCGCTACGGACGATCTCGTCTGCCAGAGCTTCAAAGCCGCCTTTCACGACTGTCCCTTCTTGCCAGATATTAAACTGTAATACTTTGAATGTCTCTGTTTTCTGGCAGGATGACAGCCCGAAAACCATAAGTAGGAGCAACAGGAGTGTTGTCTTGATTCTCTCTTTTCTCATGTCAGTATGTGTTTTTGTCTACTATTTTTTTATGTTCAGTTACCGATCCGGAACGTCCCGACCTTGCCTGCCGGGTAGAACATGAACTGACGTTCCATCTTTCCGCGGATCGGATTGTATTCGTAGTTGAGTCCTACACCGACTTTGAAGCCGCTGTCGTTTACCTTGAATTCGAATGCTCCGCCTACATTTGTATGGTTATAGAACGGGTTCATCAGCATATGCGGGTTGTTTCGTTCGTTATGGTCGTAAAACGTATATTGTCCCCATCCTCTCACCGTCACCCGGTCGGTCACGTCATAGCTGGCCATCGCATTGAACCCGCCCATGAATTTTGGGGAAGGATTGAACGGAGTGAAATAGCGTCCGCCGAAAGCGCCTCCTGACAGAGAGAACCGGTCGTGTCTCCATAGCAGTTCCGTATTGATCCGAGTAAGGCCGCCTACACCGGGCCATGTGTATTGTTGGCCACTTGTGATAAAGGCCGCTTGTTCGCTGACGGGAACAACCGATATTTCGTGGAAGTCCAATGCCATCGGCGAGACACGTCTTAACATCGGCGTGTACGGATTGAAGAAAGGCTGAAAGGCGGCAGATGAAATGATCATGTCCATCGGGCGTTCTTGTTCATATGCGGTTTGGAGCGGAAGGTCGGGAATGAATTCACGCAACTTGGCCTCGATCTGTTGCCTGTCCGATGGCATGAAACTTTTATATGCTGATTTGGGCAGGTTCAAGTCGAAAACTGCCCGCTTGGGTACTGCTACCATTCGTCCTTCTTTGGTTCTGATCCAAGTCAGATCGGATTGGGCTTGCAGGCATAATGCGCACAATAACAATATGATTAAACTGATACCCCGCTTCATACGACAACTTGTTTAGGTTCTGCGAAGATAAAAATAATTTTAGGATTTGCGTATAAGTAATGAAAATATGAAATTGTATATGAAAAATTTGAGAATAATATCAGAGATCAATCCTTTACTTTATGTATGTGTTAAAAATTTCCCGTTTACAGGGAAATGCGGATATAAAATGTGTAAAGTCTTGTGATTTTTTCACCAATCAGGTACTTAAATTGCCGAACACCCTCTTCTTCCCGCCCTGTAGACCCGGATGTACAGTCCCTCTCTACCCGGGTGTACAGAGGGGGAACATCCGGGTGTCCGGAAGATTATTCTATCAACCGCTTTATTTCTTGCAAATGCTGTTTTGTTTAAACCTGAAATAAAAGACAAACAGATACTATGTCCGACCATAAAATGTTTATCACCCAATGGCCGGACAACATTTAGAAAGGAGTTTCAATATCCCAACTCGAAATCTCGGTCTATGGCAGGGACACCTTCGCTCATCCATTTAGGCATAGGGGCACCTTGCAGGTAATGCTGGAAGAACTGGAACATACGTTTCTGGAAATCGATACGGTTCGCCATACGCGTCGGCCAATGGGGTTCACCTGTGTAGTTGAGTAGCCAGGCTGGTTTTTGGAGACGTTTGAGGGCGATGAAGTATTCGATTCCCTGGTACCATGGCACATGACCGTCCGCATCGTTGTGCATGATCAGGATCGGGGTTGTCACCTTGTTCATGTTGAACAGGGGAGAGTTTTCTATGTATTTCAGCGGCATTTCCCAAATGTTCCCTCCGATGCGGCTTTGCCCGTGTTCGTATTGCATGGAACGGTTTAGCCCCGACCCCCAGCGGATTCCTCCGTAAGCACTCAACATATTGACTACCGGAGCACCCGATTCGATTGCGGCAAAGAGATGGGTGCGGGTGGCTAAATAAGCGACCTGATAACCTCCCCAGCTATGGCCTTGTGCACCGATCGCTTTTTCATCGACATACCCTTTCGCAATCAGGGAGGTGATCCCCGGCATCACGCAATTGTAACAACTTTCACCCGGATAGCCGTCTATAAAACGCACGTCGGGGTTGAAGATGATAAAGCCGTGGCTCAGGTAGAACGGATAGTCGATCGTGGAGCGTCCGGGACTGGGCATATGGTAGCTGTGAAGTGTATGGGCATTGCGTTCATAGAAGTTCACGATTACCGGATATTTCTTGTTCGGATCGAAATTCGCCGGTTTATAGATGACACCCTCCAATGGCCGTCCGTCCAGAGAGAGCCAGGTTGTGAGTTCGGCTGTTCCCCAGATGATCGAATCTTGCTGGCAGATACCATCCGTCAGCCGGATGGATTTGCTGAAACGGAGGTCGGACAGTTGGATGTCAGGATATTGTGCATATGTTTCCTGCGTGTAGATTACGGCATCCGCGTTTCTGGCTTTCGACAGAGCGGCCAGTTTGAAGTCGCCTGCCAACAATGTTTTGGGGGCAGCCGGTTTGTTCAGACGTGTGGTGTAATACCCGGAACCTTTGGTGACTTCGTTGAAACCGTTGAGATACTGAGGTTCAGTCAGGTTGTACGATCTTTTTTCCCGGTCCAGTTGGATCAGCGAATAGGTGATCTTCTCTTTCCGACCGTTTACAGTCAGGTTGACGGGAGAGGAGGAGGCTGTCGGGCTGAACTGCCAGATATCGTAGCGGTCCCGGATCAGGATGGCCTGGTCGTTGTCTGTCCAACCTGCGATTCCGTGTGGGGAAGGATAATCCGGAACATCGTTATCTTCATTCCAGGCGATAAAGGTTTCCGGTGTAGTCAGACGGTATTCTTTTCCGTCGGTCATGGAACGGGTGTACCAGGAGCTGTCTTGTTCCTGATACCAGTAGGCGTATTTCCCTTTCGGGGAAAAACGTATGTAAGAAGGACTTTTTTCCTTGATCAGCAGTCGTTCTCCGGTTTCCAGGTCGATCGTATAAATGTCGTGGAATTGTTTGGCTGTCCACATACTTTGTGTGCCGTATGGTTTTGAAGTCGAAAGAAGAGCCAGTGGGGCATTCCCTTCATCGGCGGTCTGCAACGAGGGGAGTTCTTCGGTTGACAGTTGGAAAAGATGTTTGGAACCGATGTTGTAGACAGCCGTATAAGACCGTTTCAAGTCGGACGCCTTGTTGAAAGACTGCTGTGTGTATTGTACCTTTTCATCCCAGTTCCACACTTGTACGTCCGGTCGGTTCTCGTCCAGTACTGTTGTGTCTTTCTGACGAGGTTCCGGAGCTGTACCGAAGAACAAGCGATTTGCGTTTGTGGAGAAATGGAGAGTCCCGTTTTCACTGATTATCCACGATGTGGGGAAGGCTTTGTCTCCCCGTTCCGCAATCAGTTTGCCGGGAGTATTGTCCTCTGCCAGATACAGGCTGCTCCGGGTTGAGGCTGAGTCTTTGTTTGTGCAGAACAGATAAGCGAGTTTGCTGCCGTTTTCATTGAATGCGATTTTTTTGAAGACTCCTCTTTCTGCAGATATCCGGTTGTTCCCTTTCTCCGGAATATAGGTGTATAAAACAGAATCGGATACGACATACAGCACATTTCCCTTTTTTGCAAACCCGAAATCACTTACAGCCGGAAACGAATCTTTTTGCATCCCGTCGAGCGAACGGATGTAAAGAGTGGAATCTTTTTTACTTCCGCGTTGATAAGCCAGCCAATCAGCCGTTTCCGAGAGTTTGTATGTTTTGAGTGAGTCAATCGTTTCATCTCCGCCTTTCAGCCGGGAGATGATAAGGCTGTTCATCGGCATTTTATCCTTGCTGGTTTTTTTTATCTTCTCGGTTTCTACCATTTCCAAGGAAGGAACTTTTGTTACCAACAAGTATTCGGATGAAGCGCTGAACTGTGCAGTCGAAGCAGGTTTGAAAGTCGCTTTCTCTTCTCCTTTGTCGTTATATAACAGCACGGAGGCATCTCCCCGCCAAGGCTCCCTTTTGCAGAAGACCCATTTTCCATTATCGGAAATACGCTGTTCGGATATACGTTCCCATCCGACCATCTCTTCGAATGTCATCGCTCTCTTTTCCTGGGCTTGCACTGACAACCCGGAAGCCAATAATAAAAGGCTTATGAAATGTATGGAGTAATTCATTTGTATGTGAGAATTGTTTTAATTTGCAATATTACTCTTTTTATTTGAAAGTAAAAAGTATTTTTGCTACCTTGTTGGTGATAAAGTTTGTTATGAAAGATCGGAATGGCAAAATGTGGTTTGTTCAGTAGTCGTTGTAGTTCATGCTGTATTATATATATTAGTAATGGTAACATGAATGCTGATTTTTCGTATGTTTGCAGTATGTATAAAGCATCAGACGTATGAAAATGAAAAATAACGCTCCTCGATATTGGTATGTTTTTTACAATGACCAACTTTTGCTGCAAAAGAAAGCCGATGGTTATGCAATCCCTTTTATGAATGAAGCACCCGTGGCAGTAACCTGCTCGCTTGCGGTCGAAATGCAGGACGGGACGATGGCGATGGTGGCCTTTACCGATGTACCTTTAGTAGAGACGGACGTTTACCTGCCGATGGGACTCCGGGCCTCTTACGATCATCTCGGCCGCTACTTTTATGACCAAGCAGGGAAGGCGTACGAGATTGTATATTGGGATCAGCACAGCCGGTTTTGTCCTGTCTGCGGAACGCCGACGGAATTGAAAGGGCCGATCATGAAGAAGTGTCCGGATTGCGGGAACGAGATGTTTCCGGCAGTATCGCCTGCCATTCTTGTTTTGATCCGGAAAGGAGAGGAAATCCTGTTGGTACATGCACGCAATTTCCGGGGGACGTTTCATGGACTTGTGGCCGGTTTCCTGGAGACGGGTGAGACCTTGGAGCAGTGCGTGGAACGTGAAGTGCGGGAAGAAACAGGTTTGACGATCCGTGACATCACTTACTTCGGCAATCAGCCTTGGCCTTATCCAAGCAACCTGATGATCGGTTTTATTGCCGATTATGTCAGTGGAGAGATCAAGTTGCAAGAGGAGGAATTGAGTTCCGGTTCATTCTTCTCGAAAGATAACCTGCCGGAGATACCGCGTAAATTGAGCTTGGCGCGGAAAATGATCGACTGGTGGTTGGAGAGTTGAAAAATAAATCATAAATCACTTTTATATTATGAAACAAACGACTTTGTTTATCTTTTGCTTGTTGGCGATGGTGTTCGTGGTAGAAAGCGCCGCCTCGCAGGTGACACGTGCTCATTACGAGCGTGCCGACACGATCTTGAAATGTTCCAATCGGGTTTATTCTCCTGCTATCCATCCCGAATGGATAGACAGTTCTCACTATTTCTGGTATAGGAATCATGAGAAGGAGGGAGATTTTTACTATCTTGTCAATGCAGAGAGTGGAAAGAAGCAACGTGCAGCAGATAAGAAAGGATTGGCGGTTTTCTTCTCTAAAAAACAGAAAGGGCTGGCTGAGTCCTTGTTGAAGGAAGAGGAAAAGGAACCGGACCGTTGGCACCGTCATGGAGAAGCTCCGGTTCCGGTTGTCTCGCCTGATAAGAGATGGGAAGCCTATGTGAAAGATAACAATCTCTATATTTCTCCTGTCCGGGATGAGAAAGAGAAGGATAAGCCGAAAGAAGAGATTGCCCTGACGATGGATGGTACGACTAACTTGCGTTATGATGCTTGGTCGATTATCTGGTCGCCCGACTCCCGGAAGCTGGCGACAGTGAAGGTACGCGATGTGCAGGAACGCCGTATCCCGTTGATCGAATCCAGTCCGTCCAGCCAGAAGCAACCGATCCTGCAATGGCGCGATTATGCGAAGCCGGGCGACGTGTTGCCTGTTTATCTGCCTGTCCTTTTTGATGTGGAGGCACGGAGGCAGGTAGCGCTGGATGTCGCTCCCTACGAAAATCAGTATTATCTGAACTTGACAGGCTGGCGCAAGGACAGTCGTGCCTTTACGTTCGAGTTCAACCAGCGTGGCCATCAGCGTTATGTGATTGGTGAAGTAAGTGTGACCGATGGTTCTATCCGTCATCTGGTGGACGAGCGGACAAAGACTTTTATCTATTATTATAACAACTACCGGTATGATTTGGATGACGGAAAAGAATTGCTTTGGATTTCCGAACGGGACGGATGGCGTCATCTTTACTTGATAGATGGTACGAACGGGCAGGTGAAACGACAGGTGACAAAGGGTGAATGGGTGCTCCGTCAAGTCGATTATGTTGATGAGGCGAACCGGATTGTCTATTTCACTGCTTCGGGCTTTAATAAAGGCGAAGATCCCTATAACCTGCATTACTGCCGGATTAACTTGGATGGCACAGGCTTTACCGATATGACTCCTGAGAACGGGAACCACCGTGTGACTTTCTCTGCCGACCGTTCTTATTTTACCGATGTCTATTCTCGCCCCGACCTGCCGCCTGTCAGTCAGTTGAAGCGGACTTCGGATGCTTCTGTGGTGGCCGGATTACAGAGGTGCGATGTGAGTGCGTTGCAGGCGGAAGGCTGGCAAATGCCGGAAGTGTTCTGCGCGAAAGGGCGGGACGGGCAGACGGATATCTGGGGGAACATTTATCGCCCGATGCACTTTGATGCTTCCAAATCCTATCCGGTCGTAGAGTTTATTTATGCCGGTCCGCACGATTCGCATGTGGATAAGGATTTCAAACCGGCCCATCATCTGGTCTCCAAATTGGTAGAACTCGGCTTTATCGTCGTTTCGATCGACGGTATGGGAACGTCCAACCGCTCGAAAGCTTTCCATGATGTATGTTGGAAGAACCTGAAAGATGCCGGTTTCCCGGATCGTATTGCCTGGATGAAAGCGGCAGGTGCGAAGTATAAGTACATGGATCTGGAACGTGTCGGCATCTATGGCTGGTCGGCCGGAGGGCAGAATGCGATGGCGGCTCTGCTGTTCCATAATGATTTTTATAAGGTTGCGGTCGCCCTTTGCGGTTGTCATGACAACCGGATGGATAAGATCTGGTGGAACGAACAGTGGATGGGCTATCCGATCGATTCCTCTTACAGCGTCTCCTCCAATGTTGACAATGCTTACCGTCTGAAAGGCAAGTTGCTCCTGATCAACGGTGAACTGGACGATAACGTCGATCCGGCTTCCACTTTGCAGGTCGTCAGTGCCTTGATGAAAGCAAACAAAAACTTCGAACAGCTTTACCTGCCGGGTAAGACACACAGCCTCGGCGGTCCGTTCGAAATGCACAAAATGCACGATTTCTTCGTCAAGAACTTGTTAGGGCAGGAACCGCCGGAGTGGGAATAACCTAACGGTTCTCTATCTCGTTCAGCCAGATTTCCAGGCAAACCTGAGGAAATAGTTCCATTGTTTCCTGCACGGTGGTTGATGATTTCATCCGGTTGGCAATCTTATCAGCTGTATTGGGATAGGCTGTTTCGATCAGATCGTTCAGAATGAAAGAGAAGAAAGGTGGATTTCGCTTTAGGTAGCGGTCCATTAGCAGGTAACAGGTAGCGGGAGAGGATGACAAGACTTGATTTTTCAAATCGGCATACTCTTCCGTTTCCATATATTGATAAGGTGTATTTTCCAATCCCATTTCATCGCATTTGGTGAGGAAAAAATTAAATTTTTCATTGAACAATTTTTTCTCTGTGCGGGAAGCCATCTTTATCCCTGTATTGATGCGGGTACGAAGGTCAGGTGTTACCTTGAAAACATCCGGTTCTGAGTAGTCTTCATTGCTGCATGCTCCTAACATGGCAATGATGAAGAGTGCTAACAACGTCGTTAATAGTTGTATTTTTGTCATAATCTGTTTCTGATTAATGTTTCTTGTATAACTATAAGACGTTATATGATACCGAATTGTTGCAAAATAATACGACTTTTTTAATAAAGTTCCTGCTATGGAGGTTTAGTTTGTCGGAGCAGAAGAGATTACGTGTATCGTATCTTTTAACTGCAACGAGTCCTTGCGTAACAAAAGCGTATCCTGTCCGGCTAATTTCGGATGATCGGTTGCAAGTTTTTTCTTTTTCTTGATGATATCTGGAGTGGGTAAATTGTTGTAATTCTTCCATGTCCCGTCTCTTTTAGCATTACGTTTGTGTATATGTGATTTACGGCTGGTCATCTCAGCCAGATCAAAGGACATGCTGCCGGGAGCCGTGATCGGATTCCGTTTGACTTCATCGAGCATATATTGATAGACCGGCAGTATTTTTCCGGGAGGAGGAGCGTATAGCCAAAAGACACCTGGTGGGAGGTCTTTCAATGCTTTTTTACGGTGTGCCGAGTCCGTTTGTATGTATTCGGTAAAATCTTTGAGGATAGGTAACGGAGTTACTGGCGACATCTTCATGTTGGACGCCGGTTCATCCAAGTTTATAAAGGAACCTGATTGAATCGCTTTCATAGTCTCTGGATTCAGTTCCAGTTTTTCTTTTCCGGATAGAACATTCTGAAGCCAGACGGAATCCTTTTTTGTCCACTGCTGTGCAGATATATAATCGACACCTCTCAGACAAATCAACATCACTATAAGTATCTGTTTGTGCATGTTACATTATTGCATCATCTCTTTTGCTTTTAACTCTTCATCTTTCAGTGCATAGGATGAACCTGCTGCTAATGTGGTAAACAAAGCAAATAGAGTGCTCATTTTCATAAAAGACATATTAATATAAAGAATTTGTAGAGCGAATATAAAACAACTTATGGTACTGTATGATATAATTAGTGTAATTTGTCTTATCAATTTAAAATGTTAATTGTTTTTGGGATGTGTTGACTTAATTAATTGTTACTTTCCCTTTTTATTGTTCTTGCTTTTCAATTATTCTGTTTATAATTTGTTTTCGATGGTGACGGGAGAGTGTTCGGACGGCTTCTTGAAGTAATATGATGTTCAATAAGGTATATAAAAAACGGGATTAAAAACTTACCTTTGCAGGCATATTATGGAATATATGCAGGAGAATCATATCAAACGAGAATTACAACTGACAGCAGATGGTAGCCATACGCTTTTTATCCCAGAAATGGACGAACACTACCATTCTGTGAACGGTGCCGTACAGGAGTCGCGCCATGTCTTTATCGAAGCCGGGTTGCACCATTTGAAATGGAAGGAGATCACCGTTCTGGAAATCGGTTTCGGCACCGGGCTCAATGCCTTTCTGACTTTGTTGGATGCAGAGGCATGTCAACGGAAAGTACACTACTGTTCGGTTGAGCTTTATCCGCTTGGTACAGATGTGATCGAGTGCCTGAATTACGGAGAGAAGATCTGTGCCGGCCGAAAGGAGGCTTTCCTGGCCCTGCATCAGGCGGAATGGGATGAGGCGGTTCGGATTACGGATTTGTTTACCCTTCATAAGATACTGGGAGACAGCAATACGTGTGCTTTTCCAGATCGAATCGACCTGATCTATTTCGATGCGTTTGCCCCTGATAAGCAGCCGGAGATGTGGAATCAGGAAATCTTCAACCGGTTGTATACCCATACGACCGAAGGTGGTGTTTTGACGACCTATTGTGCGAAAGGTGTCGTCAGGCGTATGATGAAAGAAGCCGGATATTCTGTTGAAAGAATACCCGGCCCCCCTGGAAAGCGCGAAATGCTTCGTGCTATTAAATTATAAAAGAGCTTCGATTTTAGATACGAATGTAGTTTTAGGAGCAGCACCTACCTGTTTGTCCACTACCTTTCCGTCTTTGAAGAAAAGAACGGTCGGGATGTTGCGGATACCAAATTGTGCAACCACGTCGTTGTTGTTGTCTACATCCATTTTACCGATAGTAACACGGCCTTCATATTCGGTAGCCAGTTCATCGATGATCGGGCCGACCATGCGGCAAGGGCCACACCATTCTGCCCAAAAGTCAAGGACCATAGGCTTACCAGAGTTTACCAACTCTTCAAAATTTGCATCTGTAATTTGTAGTGCCATATCTTTAATTATGAATTATATATTCGAATTTTGTGCAAAAGTACAAATTCTTTTATACCGTACAAATACTACCCATTAATTTTAAAATCCATATTATCGTTCGTTTGCAAGAATTCGACCAAGTTGCGTGTGACATTGAGCCGTATGTTTTGTGAGAAAAAATTCTGTATGATATTATGTTCACCGTCAACCACCCTGAAGTATAACAGACTCTGGCCCGGATTGTTTTTAATCAGGGTAGACAGTTCGTTTATGGTCGGTTCGTCCAAATCGTGGATCGGGACCGTGATGCTAATCTTTTCGATCAGACGGTCTTTCTCTTCCTGTAGTAGCTGGATGGATCCGATAGATAAGCTAAGGCGACCTGAATTGTAGCGGTCTTCCACACGCGCCTTGATCAGCAGGTACATACCGCGTTTGCCGAATTTGCTGTAATCGATGTAATCCTTGCCGAACAACGCTATTTCTCCGCTACCGGTAAAATCTTCTATCTTGATAATGCCGTAAGGATTTCCTTTCTTGGTCATTCCTTCGCGGAAGTCCGTAACGATACCGCCGAACAGCAAGTCTTTACCCACCAGGTTTTCCTTATCGTTTATTTCCGCCATGCCGGTATTACATACATATGTCAGTATAATACGGTATTCATCCAACGGATGGGCGGAAAGATAGATGCCGACCAGTTCTTTTTCCTTATTTAGGCGTTCGAGGTCGCTCCAACGTTCACATTTGGGAATCTCCGGTTTGGCGATGGCGATAAAAGCATCTCCTCCGAACAGGGAATTGGTTGCCGTGCTTTTGTCCGTCTGGAACTTATTACCATAGCGGACCAATGTTTCGAGGAATATTTCTCCTTTTCCGGTTTCGGCAAAGAATTGTTCCCGCTGAATGCCGAAGTTGTCGAAAGCACCGGCCAATGCCAACGATTCGATATTTTTCTTGTTGCAGGCAGTCAGGCTGACACGTTCCACGAAATCAAAGATATCTTTATACGGACCGTTCTTTCTCCGTTCTTCAATGATATTTTGTACGGCAGCTTCACCAACACCCTTCACGGCACCCAGGCCGAAGCGGATGTTCTTGTTCTTGTCCACACTGAACTTCAGGATCGATTCGTTCACATCCGGTCCAAGAACCTGAATGCCCATTGCCTTACATTCGTCCATGAACTTTGTGATATCCACAATGTTCGACAAACTTCGGCTCAGGACGGCAGCCATATACTCGGACGGATAGTTTGCTTTCAGAAAAGCCGTCTGATAGGCTACCCATGAGTAGCAGGTGGCATGACTTTTGTTGAAGGCGTATGAGGCGAATTTTTCCCAGTCGGACCATATCTTCTGCAAAGTTTCTTCCTTGTAACCATTCGTCTTTCCACCCGCCATGAATTTAGATTTCAGGTGGTTCATCTTCTCGATCAACTTCTTACCCATTGCCTTACGGAGGGCGTCACTTTCGCCGCGGGTGAAGTTCGCTAACAGACGTGACAAAAGCATGACCTGTTCTTGGTAGACGGTGATACCATATGTGTCTTTCAGATATCGCTCCATGACGGGAATATCGTACTTGATTTCCTCTTTTCCCTGTTTGCGGGTGATGAAAGAAGGGATATAATCCATTGGTCCCGGACGGTACAGAGCGTTCATCGCAATCAAGTCTTCGAACTTGGACGGCTGCAACTCTTTCAGATACTTTTGCATACCGGCAGATTCAAACTGGAATGTACCTGTAGTCTTTCCGTCGCAATACAGTTTGTAGGTTGCCGGATCTTCCAGGCTGATATGGTCGATATCCAGTTCATGGCCCGTTGTCAGCCGGATGTTTTCGATCGCTTCTTTAATGATGGATAGTGTTTTCAGCCCTAAGAAGTCCATCTTGATCAAACCGGTCTCTTCGATCACCGAACCTTCATATTGGGTGACGAGCATTTCTTCTCCGGTATCTTTGTCCTTGGCCGTACTGACAGGTACGACGTCCGATATATCGTAACGTCCGATGATGACGCCACAGGCATGTACACCTGTGTTGCGCACGTTACCTTCCAGCATTTGGGCATATTTCAAGGTATCGCGTGCCAGCGGATCGTTTCCGGTAGCCGCCTCTTTCAGTTCCGGCACATAATTGATCGCATCTTTCAGCTTAAACTTCTTCATATCCGGTATTTTGTCCGGAACGAGTTTTGCGAGGCGGTTCGATTCGGCAAGAGGAAGCTTCTGTACACGTGCGACATCTTTGATAGCCGACTTGGTTGCCATCGTGCCGTACGTGATGATATGAGCCACACGTTCGGCTCCGTATTTTTCCGTTACCCAGCGAAGCACTTCCCCGCGACCGTCATCGTCGAAATCGGTATCAATATCGGGGAGGGAAATTCGGTCCGGATTCAGGAAACGCTCGAACAGCAAGTCGTATTTGATCGGGTCGATACGGGTGATCCCCAGGCAGTAGGCAACAGCCGAACCTGCTGCCGATCCACGGCCGGGGCCGACCGAAACACCCAATTCTTCGCGAGCGGCACGGATAAAGTCTTGCACGATCAAGAAGTAACCGGGGAAACCCATTGTCTTCATGATATGCAACTCGAAGTTCAACCGCTCCTTGACTTCGTCGTTCAGTTTATCTCCGTAACAAATTTTAGCTCCGTCGTAGGTGATCTTTTTCAGATAGTCAGCTTCCAGTTTGATACGGTATAGCTTTTCGTAACCGCCTAATTTCTTTATTTTGTCGTGTGCGGCCTCTTCACTCAGGACAACGTTCCCGTTTTCATCACGGGTGAATTCGTCGAACAAGTCCTGTTCGGTGAATTTCCGGCGATATCCTTCTTCCGTTCCGAAATCTTCCGGGATGGCGAAGGTCGGCATGATAGGACCGTGGTCGATGGAGTAGAATTCCACCTTGTCGGCTATCTCCAGCGTGTTGCTGAGGGCTTCAGGAATATCAGAAAAGAGGGTATTCATCTCAGCCGTCGTCTTCATCCATTCCTGTTTGGTGTAACGCATACGGCTCGGGTCGTCCAGGTCTTTACCCGTACTGAGGCAGATCAGGCGGTCATGTGCTTCCGCGTCTTCTGCGTTGACAAAGTGAACGTCATTGGTCGCGATTACCTTGATATCGTGTTTACGCGCCAGTTCCAAAATCGCCTTGTTGGCTGTTACCTGGTGAGGGTATACATCCTGTGCGGCGTTCGGATCATGTGTTTCATGTCGCTGTATTTCCAGGTAGTAATCACCTCCGAACAGGTTCTTGAACCAAAGAACCGATTCTTCGGCCTTGTCCATCCGTCCGTTCAGGATATGCTGTGGAATTTCCCCACCGATACAGGCGGAGCATATGATCAGGTCTTCGTGATATTTTTCCAGCAACTCCTTGTCGATACGCGGACGTCCGTAAAAACCTTCCGTCCAGGACAAAGAAACCATCTTGATCAGATTCTTGTAGCCGTTTAGGTTCTTAGCCAACACGATCAAGTGCCATCCGCTTCGGTCGTTCTGCGAAGCGAGCTTGCTATGCCGTCCGTTACGGGCGCAATAACACTCGCAACCGAAGATCGGCTTGAATATTTTTTTCTTCTCTTCTTCGATTTTTGCTGGTATTTCTTCAAGACGGGCTTGCTCTTCGGCGGTCAGTTCCGTTTTACTTTTCAGTTCTTTCAGCTCTTTCTCATAATCCTTGATAGCTCCTAACGGCTTGCCGTTTTTCTTGGATACCTTGTTGAAGAACTCTTTTATTCCGAACATCACACCGTGGTCGGTGACGGCAATCGCCGGCATACCATCCTTTTGTGCTTTGTCAATCAAAGCGTCGATCGATGCTTGTCCGTCCAGCAGTGAATACTGGGTATGTACGTGCAGATGTATAAACGGTTCCATATGGGTTCTTAATCTTTTTTATTTCGGCCTATAAAGATACGGGTTATTTTATAAATTTATTCTATCGCCTGCTATAATCCGGCTGAAAAGCTCTATCTTTGCTTTTGATAACGTAGAGATTAGCAATATGAGAAAAATTATATTTATCGTCTTTTGGGCAATGTTGATGATTATGCCGGCTGTCGGTCAAGTCACTTTCGGTGTGCGTGCGGGTGGTGCTTATTCTTCTCTGGTGCAGAAAGTTGAAGGTACATACAACGCCGGTGCCCGTTTTGGTTTTAGTTTGGCCGGACTTGCTGATATACATTTATATAAGGGCTTGTCTTTGCGTCCCGAACTGGCGTTTACGAACCAAGGCGGTTCTTTCTACTCTAATCCGCAAGTGGAAGGGGCGAAAAATTCTTTCAATAAATGCAGTTACTATTCTATCCAGGTTCCGGTGAACTTAGCTTATACCTTTATTATAAATGATGTGCAGTTGGGCGTTTATGCCGGTCCGGCTCTCGACTTCTCTCTTTTTGGAAAGATGAAAACCGAAAACCAGAACGTCGATATCCATTTCGGCCAGACCAAGGAGGCTGATCTCAAAACATTTGATCTGGGTGTCAATGTCGGCTTGCGCGTGGATTACAGCCGCTACTTCTTTTCCGTCAGCGCCCTTTGCGGCACACTGGATCGTCGCGCCATAGAACGCGAAGGCGAATCTTCCCTTTATCAGAACAATGTGACGTTGTCGTTGGGATATATGTTCCGGTAAGCCGGAGACTTCGGTTCGACTTCCCTTTCCCGGGAGGTTGGCTGGCAGGAATGGTTGTGCGACGGATGTTATATAGGCATGATATCCCCCGTTTCCTTCTAAGGGAACTGCCGTTTCTCATTAAGGAAACGCTCGTTTCCAGCCTAAGAAACTCTCGTTCCCCGCTAAGGGAACGCTCGTTTCCTGCAGGGGGAAACTTTATAGTTTGAAAATCAGCCGGCCTTAAATCCCTGTTTTTTCTTTATCTGCAGAAGGCTTTGTCTGGATGAACTACAGGGAAGCCAAGTCACCAAGCAAGATCCCCTTTCTTGTTCCCCAACCGGGGGATATGTCATATAAACGACCTTGTTTCGTCCTGTAACCCATATATTTTGTAAAATTAAGGGCGTTTTCCCTTGCCGATTCGGAAAACCTGTTTACCTTTGCAACGATTCCGTAGTGGACAGCGGTTCACGGAGCGCGGGGTCGATTACATATTGTAAGCATTTTACGAAGATTATTCCTAACATGAAAATCTGGAAAATGTTATTTTGATATATGATAAAATGCTATAAATAAACATTTTACATAAATAAATATCGAAACAAAGAAACAAAACAGGAACAGAAACATTTTTTTTCGTGATTTCCCGTTTTTTTGGTTGCACTACTTTTCATTCTTTTCATTTGTTCGCACTCGACACCGTTTTTGATGTGTTCTCGCACAATCTTCGTCCTCTTACAATAATCGAAAATTTCAAAGTGTAGGTTTTAGTTTTCTCCCAAAGAAAATCACTTGCACAAAGATACGCTTTTTTATAAAGACATAAATATACAGACAGGCAAATATGCCTGCCTATATTTAGTTTTATTTGGTTTAGCATATATATGACTAATGACCTAAACTAAACTGTTTTTTTCGGTTCTTTCAGTGCCGAATATCTTGTATGCAGCCAAAAGAGAGATAATTCCCCATTGATATTTTCTCTTTTCGCTGCAATCCTCTTTTATTCCATAGTCCCATTTGCAGATTACCCGTTGCGGGTGTACTCCCACATCCTTGCATATCGACTTTCAGGCTGTCTGATGAGAATTGTGTCGCAAAGGTACTTGTCATGTCTTTCTTGTATTCAAGGTCACAGCCTGACGGTTCCCGACAAAATCTCCACGCTCCGCTTTGCAGAGGTCGTATTTGGTCGTGAAACCCTGCATAAAGAGCCATAACACCTTTTGAGGCGACATAATTTTCAATCAAGCCCGAAAGTAGCTGAAATGCTAAAAGAGGGAAAATAAAAAACTTAAAACTTAGGATTATGGCAAACTATGCAACAAACATTTTCTACGCAAGGACGGAAAACAAAGCAGACCTCGACAAGATAGAGGCATTCTTGGATAACACTTTCGACGGCTTTGTCAATAGACACAGCGATAGCGTGGATGCGGAGTTTACCTCTCGTTGGGTTTATCCGGAAGAAGAAATCGACAGACTGATAGCTTCGTTGGAAGCCAAAGACAAAACTTATATCAAAATTCTGTCCTACGAATTTACAGACGAATACGTGAGCTTCAGAATCTTCTCACAGGGTAAATGGGATATCAAGTTGTAACCGTAAAATGACATGACTTATGTACGAATACGAAGAAAATAGCGAAATTATAGGTGCGCACTGCACCTTGCTTACCCCCTATAAAGGCTACTCTGAGGGAACAGTTGTCGGCGACTTCGGCAATAAAATAGTGGTGCGTCTTAGTAGTGGCAAAGAGGTGGTCGAGTACCGTGATGAAGTGATTATTTACGATTAAATACAAGAGCGATGCAGCAGATAGCAATGAAATTCGTCCAATGGGACGTACCCGAATTAGAGAAGCTGAAAGACAGCAGGGTTTACCAGTTACGGGAACAACTTGATAACGGAGACAAGTTGAGCCGTGAAGACAAGAACTGGATTACCCGAAACGTGAAAGAGTGCATCCATTTCAAAAGAGGTATCGCATTGATGGGCTACTTCTTTGATTTCTCCGATGTTCTCAAACGATATTTCGTAAAACAGCACGGACATATCGCCGAGTATTACGCCATTGACAAAACAGCGTTGCGCTCTGTCCTGTATGGTCGAATAGAAGACATAGTAGAAGTAGAAGTAGAAGTAGAA
>JAAGKN010000590.1_pt1 | contig 156964 bp, 145 predicted proteins | sample 6206371 | NCBI WGS metagenome assembly JAAGKN01 (sample SAMN11533720, study PRJNA540317) | gut metagenome | isolation source: fecal pellets from male and female animal of same cohort | host: Peromyscus leucopus | place: USA:CA | collected 2017
TTGCCACATTTGCATCTTGCTTCTTTTCCTGCTTTTCAGATGGATTATTACGAGATTTTATCATATTTTCCACATCTCTAACAGATAAATTTTTATCTTTAATAAGATAGGCGATACGGATAATCTCTGATTTATCATCAAGAGAAAGTAATGCTCTTGCATGACCTTCACTGATTTCTTTATTTTCAATTAAATTAAGCACTTCCTGTGGCAGATTTAAAAGCCTTAATCTATTAGTAACAGCAGAACGGCTTTTGCCAACTATTACCCCTAAATCTTCATGCTTATAGCTATGCTCATCCATAAGTTTTTTATATGCAACAGCAAGCTCAACAGGGTTTAAATCTTCCCTTTGTGCATTTGTAATAAGTGCCAGTTCTAAACGCTCTTTTGCAGTATCAGTATTGCGGACAACAACAGGAATACTTTGCCTACCAGCAATACCAGAAGCCCTCCACCTGCGTTCTCCCTCTATTATCATATACTTACCATTATCAAGTTTAGTAACAATAATAGGTTGTATTACACCTTTAAGTTTAATACTTTCTGCTAATTCTTCTAAAAGCTCTTTGTCAAAAACACGGCGTGGTTGATTATCATTTGGGATAATCTCTGATAAAGCTAATTCAAAAAAATTAGATACAACAACACCACTGTGTTTTGCACTAGCTTCTTCGCTACTACGCGGAATTAATGAATCAAGCCCCCTACCTAACGGTTTTTTCATTGTCTATCCTGTTCATGCTGATTTGCTTTATTAAGTATTTCTTTTGCAAGCTCAATATAACACTCTGTTCCTCTTGATTTTGCCTGATATAAAATAATAGGTTTGCCATAACTTGGTGCTTCACTTAAAGCAACAGCCCTTGGCACTACTGTATTAAATGCTTTATCAGGAAAATGTGTTTTTACCTGATTCATAACTTCTTTTGAAAGATTATTGCGAACATCATACATAGTTAGCAAAATACCTTCAATAACTAAATCTGGATTTAAACTTTCCTTGATTAAATTAATAGTATTTAACAGCTGCCCTAAACCTTCCATAGCAAAATATTCGCACTGCATAGGTATTAAAACAGAGCCAGCAGCAGTAAGTGCATTCACTGTTAAAAGCCCTAATGATGGCGGGCAGTCTATCAATATATAATCATAATTATCTTTAATATCTGCAATAGCTCTTTTTAATTTAGTTTCTCTTGAAAGCTCTTGTATAAGCTCTACTTCCGCAGCAGATAGTTCTATTCTAGCTGGAACTAAATCAAGCCCCTCTATCTCACTATGCCTTATAGCAGAATTAATATTTATACCATTAACTATAACATCATAAATATCATTTTCTATTGTTTCAGCAATAAAACCTAAACCACTGCTTGCATTACCTTGCGGGTCAAAATCTATAAGCAACACTCTGGCTTCTGCAACTGCAAGAGAAGCAGAAAGGTTCACTGCGGTAGTTGTTTTACCAACACCACCTTTCTGATTAGCTACAGCTATAACTTTACAACTCATGTAATTATTAGCTCCCTGTATTTAGCAAGATTATATATCTTTAAAAGAAATATAATCTATATCTAGTATCATTATATTTTAAAACTGGCAAGTTTTTCTTTTATAAATTTATAAATTTATTTTATATTTTAAAAATATTTCATATTTATTCATAAAATTTATATCCATTTCTACCTGATGTTTTTACATAATAAAGCATTTCATCTGCTTTTTTATATACTTCATTAAAATTTTTCTCGTTTTCTATATGTGTAATACCTATGCTACATGTTACTATCTTCCCATTTGCAAGTAATATACTTGCAGTATCTGACTGGAAATCCTTTATAATCTTTTCTATATCTTCTTTTTTCAATGCCCTTGTAATAAATACAGCAAATTCATCGCCACCAAATCTTGCAACTAAACCATATAAACCAAAATGCTTTTCTAAAAATCTAGCAATATCTATTATTACTTTATCACCCATTAAATGACCATAAGTATCATTAACATTTTTAAAATCATCAATATCTAACATCATAAAATATGTATCAGGAAAATCTTTTTTATTGCGTATAACAACACCGCCATAATTAACTGCTGTTGCCTTACTATATAAGCCCGTCATTATATCCTTATCAGCACTACTTATGTGATATATAGAATACATTCTGTATAGTGTTATAAAAGCACCAATAATATATGAAAGAGAAGCAGCACCTACTAAAAACTGTATTTGAAGATTGATAAACATAACCCTTGCTTGATTAGAAAATATAGTATTAGACGCATTAGCTACCGTAATAGTCATACCATGAAGATGAAGCATTAAAGAAAAAATAATTAAAAACAAAAATACAGCAAATCCAATGCCTTCTATTTTAAGGCGTTTAGTATAATATGACTGTCTACCATCATTTAATATTTTCTTTATTTCCACAAGTCTTTTGCTTTTAGTTATATACACAATAGTCCACATACTTAAACTTAAAATAAAAATTTGTATAATCTCTATAAATGAAAAAATATTTCCAGCAATATATTCTGCATCAATATGAGCTTGTGGAAATAAGTATTCCATAGGTATGAGAACAAGCATAGTATGTATTAAATGAGCTATTATTGATAAAAAAACAACCTTTACATATTCATTAAATTTTACCCCGTTAAATGCTGAAAAAAGCATACCTGATATAAATCCAAATAATATCCTTGCACCTAATGAAAGATAGACACTACCTATCACATTTCCACTTGATAATGGTGAAAAAAGAGAATCAAAATATCCAACACCAATAATAGATGCTTTCCATATACTTGTAATACCAAAAACAGCTCCAATCAATGCACCAGCACCCTTACCATATAGATATGCAGCAATAATTACTGGTATATACATAATAGTAGCACTATCGTAAGGTATAAAATAACCAATGCCAGAAAATGCTAATACAAATTCTAATGCAATAAAAAAACATATTTTATGGCTATAAAACGAAGGTTTGTTTTGCTTTAAACCCATTCACTACTCCCTGCTTTTATTATATACATACAATATAATATTGCAACGAACTTTTTTATTATAAAAAATTTTTAACTAAAATTAAAATTTTTATGTTATTTTTTTAAAAAATTTATTATAAATATTCGCAGGCAGTTTATATTATTATTTTTTAGGTGATTATTATGAAGATTTCATGTAGAAAAAAAATCGCAGTTGATTCTAAAAAAGATGCAATACTTATACCCGTGTATAAAAATATCCGTTCTTTAAGATTAATTACTGGTAAAAAAATAGATGATGAAATACAAAAAATTATCCAGTCCGACTATTTTAACTTTGAAGAAAAAGAGTCTAAAAGTTTTTATTTAGATGTAAATAAAAAACTTAAAAAAATATATATTATACATATTCCAAAAGAACAGGAAGATGCAAGGTTTTATATGGAACTTGGTGCTAAAACTGCTTCTATTTTAAAAAGTGATAAAATTTCATCATTTTCTATTATATCTTTTGAAGATATTTATAATGAAAAAAAAGATTTTTCCAGCACAAAAGCATTTTTAGAAGGTTTCATGTTTGCTGATTATTCATTTGAAAATTTTAAATCTAAAAAATCACCAGAACATACTTTTGAAGCTGAAATAATTACAGCTATGCCAAGAATGAAGAAGTATATTGATGAAATGGCTGACAAATGGAATACTGTATTTATAAATGTTAATATTTTAAAAGATTTAATAAATACACCAGCTAATAACCTAACACCTAATTTATTTGCTGAATTTGTAAAAGCTAACTGCCATGATACTATGAAAACTACTGTATGGGATGAAAAAGAGATTAAAGCAAATAACTTAAATCTTTTATATGCAGTAGGTAGAAGTAGTAGCAATATGCCTAGATTTATCCATATTCAATATATGGGAGCACCTGAAAGTAGTAAAAACATTGCCCTTGTAGGAAAAGGGATAACTTTTGATAGTGGTGGTTCAAGTTTAAAACCAGCATCTAGTATGACAACAATGAAAACAGATATGTCTGGTGCTGCTCTTATGTTCACATTAACAAAACTTATTGCAGAACTTGAACTTAAAATAAATGTGAATACATATATACCTTTGGCAGAAAATATTATTGGTAAAGATGCACTTGTTCCCGGCGATGTTATTACTTCTGCCAGCAGTAAAACTGTTGAAATACTAAATACAGATGCAGAAGGCAGACTAATACTTGCTGATGCTCTTTATACAGCAACAAAAACTGACCCTGAAATAATTATTGATGCTGCTACTTTAACAGGTGCATGTATTGTGGCACTGGGACCATTTTGTGCAGGACTTTTTTCTAACAGAAAGTTTTTAAGCAAGCAGATAAGTGATATTTCATGGGAAGTGGCAGAAGATGTGTGGGAATTGCCTATTTTTGATGGATATGAACAGGGTATAAATAGCACTGTTGCTGATATGCAGAATATGAGTAGTTTTGGAAGAGAAGGTGGAGCTATTCATGCTGCAATATTTTTAAAACAATTTGTAGATAATTACCCATGGATACATTTAGATATAGCTGGACCTGCATATTTAGAAAAAGCCCATCCTATTTTTGGTAAAGAAGCAACTGGTTTTGGATTAAGGCTTTTATTTCAATTTATTCAGACCCATTATGTAGAGGCAGACAATGGTAGATATTAGAGATAAAGTGGCAGAAAATAAAACAATAAAATCAATTTGTGCTAAATATAATAAAATTATATCATATATTAATTTTCCAACATCAAGCTCAAAGTATGCTTTTATTGTTTTTCTTCTTGTTGCTCTTACTGCTTTTTATATTTCAGTTAATGCAAGATATAATCAATATGATGTATGGAAGCAAAATAAAGAACAATTTTTCTATGAAAATACACCTATGATGACAACTCTTGACGCTTATAAATACATACGGCATGCAAAAGAAATTAATGCTGGGGAATATGTTCCTAATGGAGATGATATTAATATATTTTACCCCGAAGGTGTGCCTTTTTATGACCCTGCTCCACTTTTAAGCGTTATATTAGCAAAAATTCATAATATTATAGGAATAGATTATTATAACATAGCAATAAATATGGTGCCTTGGCTTAGCAGTTTATTTATACTTGTAGTATGTATTTACTTTTATATTATAGGTTATCCTGTTCTTGGTATAATTGTAAGCCTTTTAACTACTTTTGCACCTGTTTATTATGGACGAACAGCAATAGGAAGATTTGATACTGATGGTGGAAATATGTTTTTCTTATTTCTTGCTGGTCTTTTCACTCTCACAGCTTCCATAAGTAAAAAAAATATACATCTTTATATTTTTTCTGCATGTTTAGGCTTGACTATGCTCGCTTTTCAGCATTTTTATAACCACATACTTTTTAACCTAGTTTATTTTATAGTATTCGCAGTTGTATTATTTATAAATAATCATAAATATAAACAAATATTAATAGCATTAATTATATATATTATTACATCTAATCCACTTGTATTTATTGATTCCCTTAGTGCATTAATAGGCTCTATGGCTGTATATATACCTTTTCTGCCAAATAATTTAGAAACAAATTCACCTATCCCATGGGTATATAATACAATAAGTGAAGCAGCTGGTGAATCATTTGATGGAATAGTAAGATTTACTATTCAAAATACTATCCTTTTTCTGCTAGGTATTGCAGGCGGTATTATATTTTTTATAACAAATATTAAAAAAGTTATGCCACTTATACCAATATTTGCTATGGGTTTTATGACATTTATAAGTTCGGGTAGATTTGCAATGTTTTTAATACCAGTTATTGCTATGGGACTTGGATATTTTATATATATTATATCACATTACATATTTAAAAAATTTGCACAAAAGCATATAGGTAAAAGTATGTATATAAACACTTTTGCTCCACTTTTAATATCTGTTATTTTTTTAAGTGGTATTTTTGTAGCAAAACTCACAGCATACGGTATGGTTCCGAGACCATCTATTGATACATCTATTTATAAACTTATTGATAAAATGGGGAAAGAACTACCTGATAATGCTACAATATATACATGGTGGGATTATGGGCTTGCAATTACTGATATAACGGGTTTTCCTGTATATCATAGTGGTATGAGCCAATCTACACCTAAAACATGGATGATAGCAAAAAGTTTTACTCAAAACCAGCAGGACCTTTATAATATTGCATCATATACTGCAAATGGCGGATATGAAGAAGTGCGGGAAATGTTTAAGGATAATAAATCAATAGAAGAAGTTGTTAATACTATGACTTCTTATAATAAAGGACCTGCAAAAGAAAATATATATATTTTATTTTCATTTGATATGATACAAAAATATAGTGCTATATCTTATTTAGCAGGGGATACAGAAGCAATACTTCCTATATTATGCCAGCCAAGTGATAATAACATTCTTTTATGCTCTAATAATATAAGCATAAATGTAGATAATGGCATTCTTTCTGCTGATAATAAAAATATACAACTTAGCAAACTATTACTTACTGAAAATGGTGCATTAAGCAATACACAAACATACTCTTTACAACTTGGATACTCTGTTATTTTACACCCTGCATCTAGTGGCTTTATTACTTATATTCTTTCTCCAAAACTTATAAACTCATCTTTTGTGCAACTTTTTTTACTACAAAATGCTGATGAAAAATATTTTACACAAGTAATTAATCATTTCCCTTATGGTATTGTTTATAAGGTAAATACAAAAGATTTTTAAGATTATACTTGTATATTATGGAAAAAATATATATTGTATTGATATAATAATATAGGAAAATATATGAGATACAAACTAATAATTGCTTTTATATTTATAATAACATATAGCAGTGCTTTTGCAGATACTATTAATTTTGGTAGCTCTTTTTTTAATAAAGACAGAGCAAATTCTATAAGCCAGATTATTGAAATAAAAAATAATTCTTCTATTACTATGGAATATACTGTGTCTTTTTCTTCACATCCATCTATGCAAACAAGCGATATTAAAACTGCACCGCTTACAGTAGAAATATATGATAATGAAACAAAGGAAAGTTTTTCTACAATCACAGAGGACTCTTGTATTCAGCATTATGGAGAAACTCTTTTTTCTGTTGCAGCTGGGCAAAAATGCCGACTTCATCTTACATTTTCACCAACAGAAGTAAAAGAATATTCTGAAAAAATGTTTATTAAAAGCCAAAAAGAAACTATTGAGTATAATATTAAAGGAAGAGGTATCTTAATGCCAGACTTTACTATTTTATACTATACAGACAATAGTGGTGAAAATATAGATAATAAAAGAGCTGAATATTCTATAAAATGGCAAAATGAAACAGCTGGCACAAAAAGCGATAAATATGCTTATATAAAAATATTTAAAACAAGCCAAAAAGATAATACACCTCTTACTTATGAAATTAGTGGAGACAGTGCTTTTAAAATAGATAAAGAACTTAGCACTTGCAAAATAGTTAATAATGAAATAAAAGAGCCAGTAAATAATACATGTGGTATAGTTATAAATTTTCTTCCAAGCTCATCAGGTGATTTTTCTGCAAAATTAATATTTAATAAACGCATTCTTTCAGGTGCAAAAGAATATACTCTTTATGGTTCTGCTTCTGATATGCTTGATTTTGGCACTGTATATTTTGGTGGTAATGTGCAGAAAATACTTATACCAAATACAAGTGATGCAGACCAACATTATTCAATATTATCAGAAAGTAAAGATTCAAATTTTAGATTAGTGGTAATTAATAATAAAAACTTACCTTCTTGTATAGATGATAGCAATGAAACAAACTTTATACTAAAAAAAGGACAGTCCTGTTATTTAGGATTTACATTTGCACCTGATAGAAATGCTGATTTTACTAAAAAAATTATATTAATGAGTAATTCAGGCGAAAGAAGAGAAGTTACATTAAAAGGAACTGGAATAGAAAAATTACAGGAAAATTAATTATGGTTTAAAATTAAAGAACTATTTCTCAATATTTATAAATTATATAAAAATTATAGTAGGATAAAATTCTAAAATATATCTCTATGGGAATATCTCTTTAAAAATAGATTTTTTCTTTGCCTGTTTTTCATTTATTTTATTTTTATTATTTATTGCTTTTATATCTTTTCTTTCCACATTATCACTATTATTCATATTTTCTCGTGGCAGTTCGTGAAGTGAAACCGATATTTCACTTTTATCAATATCTGCTATATCTGATAATACATTTTGCAGGCTTTCTATTAATTTTTTCTTTTGTTCTTTATTTATTGCTGGTAAATCTACTGAAATATGTGCCATATTTAACTCTATCTTCTAATAACTTTTCTAGGTTTTGCTGTGCCATCACTTGGTTCTAATATACCCCTGCTTTCCATCATTTCCACAATACGAGCAGCTCTATTATAGCCTATTTTAAACATTCTTTGTATCATAGATATTGATGCAGTTCCTTTATCTGTTACAGCATCTACTGCCTGTTGATAAAGCACATCTTCATCCTCATCATCACTTATACTATTTCCCTCTTTTACTTCCTGCACCATATCCATATTATATTGTGGCTCGCCATATTGATTATGAAGATACTCCACAATACCTCTAACTTCATCATCTGATACAAATGCACCATGGATACGCAAAGCATCGCTTGTGCCCGGTGGTATAAAAAGACTATCTCCCATACCTAAAAGTGTATCTGCTCCATTTTGGTCTAATATAACACGGGAGTCATTTTTTTGTGATACTTTAAATGCAAGACGAGCTGGCATATTTGCTTTTATAAGCCCAGTAATAACATTTGTAGTAGGTCGTTGAGTAGCAATTATTAAATGGATACCAACAGCACGGGCCATTTGAGCAATACGAGCAATAGACATTTCCACATCTTTACCTGCTACCATCATTAAATCTGCAAACTCATCTACAATTACTACAAGATAAGGCATTTTTTCTGCTTCTGCATCACCTTTTATAATCTCATTATATCCATCTAAATTTCTTACTTTTTTTTCTTTAAGGACTTCATATCTTCTAGTCATTTCTACAACTACATTTTTAAGCACACTAGCTGCAAGCCTTGTATCTGTAACAACGGGAGCTAATAAGTGTGGAATACCATCATATATGCTTAATTCTACCATTTTTGGGTCTATCATTATAAATCTAACTTCTTCGGGGGAAGATTTATATAAGATAGAACAAATCATTGTATTAATACCCACAGATTTACCACTACCTGTTGTTCCAGCTACAAGAAGATGGGGCATTTTGCGAATATCAGACATATATGGCTTACCTATTACATCTTTTCCAAGTGCAACAGTAAGATGCGATGAACTATTTTTAAATTCATTAGTTTGTAAAAGTTCTTTTATAGATACCGACTGTCTATTTTTATTTGGTATTTCAATACCTACTGCATTTTTCCCCGGAATTGGTGCAATAATTCTTATAGATAATGCACTCATACTTAATGCTAAATCACTTTCTAACGATGCTATTTTTGATACTCTTGTGCCTGCTACTGGCTCAAATTCAAACATTGTAACAACAGGACCGGGCTGAATAGCTCTTACTACACCAGATATACCAAAATCTAAAAGTTTTTGAGTAAGTATCTCCCCTTTTGCTTTCATTTCTTCTGCACTATCTATATGTATATTATTTTTAGCATCACTTAATATACTAAGTGGAATATTATATGAAGTAATCAATGCTTTTTTAGTTATTTCCATTTCTCTTATTTCTATTACTTCATCTTCTCTAATTTCTTTATCATCATTTTCTGCAATATATACTTGCTTAATTAATGGTTCGCTGTGAGTATTAACATTTTCTTCGCTTATTTTTAATGCAGTCGCTTCTTCATTATTATATTGATTTATTTCAGTATCATAGTGAATTGCTGTTTTTTCTACTTCCACATCTATAATATAACTTTCACTACTTTGTTCTGATAAATTTTCTTCTGCACTATTTATAAATTTTATATTTGATATTGCTTCAAGCTCATCTTTATCAAGCAATTTTTCTGGTTGTTTTTCATATAGCTGTAATGATGTAATATTATTAGGCTCATTTTCTTCATCATTATCTTTTTTAGAATTTGAGAAAAATGATTGAACTCTTTCTATATATGATGGCTTTTCTTCATATTCTTCATTATTTATTTCATTATCATCTTCTACAATTTCTTCTTTATCTTTCTTGTTAAAAATACCTTTTATAAGTAATATAAACTTTTTAATATATCCAAAAAGCATTCTAAAACCATGCCCCATATCTGAAAATGATATAGAAAAAAGCAACATACCAAAAGCAATAGTAATAAATGAAAAAACTATTATTCCACCGACTTTTCCCATAAATGAAAGTATAAAACTACTACCTAATGCTCCAAGTGTTGCCCCAGATGGCTGTTTTGTAAAATAAAAGTCCATACCACCAATAAGACCACTAATAATTGCAAGGCTGATAATCACTCCCATACCATATATAAACCCTAAAATAGGTGAAAGCATAAAAGTCAGCCCTTTTTTATATCTATATAAAAGAACGGATAAATATATGGAAAGAAATGGAATAAAAAGAGCAGTCCATCCAAAATAAAGCCCAAGATAATCTGCCACATAGGCTCCCGCTTTACCAAAAAGATTTTCTGCTCTAACATCATTATATTTTGAAAACTCTATTGTTGAATAGCCCGGGTCCTGCTCTGAATAAGAAATCAATGAAAGCAGGAAAAATATTGCTACTAATCCAAAAAAAAGTAAAAGAATATCACTGGATATTCCTTTATCTTCATTATTTTTTTTAACTGCATTTCTGTTTACAGTATTTTTGCGTTTTTTCATAAGAAGATAACCACTATTAAACCTAATATAAGGCAGTATATTGCAAATAATTTAAGCTGTGCTTTTCTGATTAATGCCATCATTATTCCAATAACTACTAAACCAGAAATAAATGATGCTACCATACCTGCTCCGTATGGGATAAGCATATCTATACTACTTATTGTTACATTTTTAAGCTCTAAAATCATTGCTCCAAGTATTGCTGGAACTGAAAGCAAAAATGAAAATTCTGCTGCCTCATCTCTTTCTATACCTAACATACAGCTAACTGCAATCGTTGTTCCGCTTCTTGATATACCCGGAGTAACAGCAAGCCCCTGAGCTATACCTATTACAATACTATTGCCTGCTGTAATTTTTCCCCTGCCATTAAAATTATCTGAAATAACTAAAAGAATTGATGTTATAATTAAAGCATATCCAACAAATACTATTGTTTCAAAATAGACAAGCATATATTTTTCAAAAGCAAGTCCTATTATTGCAGTTGGAATTGATGCAACAATAATTCCCCACAAAAATCTTTTATTTTCAAAATAATCCTTTTGAAATCTTTTTAAAAATATTCCAAAAAATGCTTTAATAATTAAAAAAACACGCTTACGAAAGTATATTAATACAACAAGTAATGTTGCAACATGAAGCATAACATCAAAAAGCATATCAGGTGTTTCAAAATCTAAAAAATATTTTCCTATTGCTAAATGTCCAGAACTGCTTACAGGTAGAAATTCCGTTAATCCTTGTAATATACCTAATATTATAGCATTTGTTATACTCATTATTGAACTACTCCGCAATGTGTGCTTATTATACTTATTAATGGACGCTTACTAAATCGTTTTTTAAAAAACTTTTTAACAGTCTGTTCTGCATATTCTGTAAAAGTTATTTTGTTATTTAATTCACTATTTTTTATTTGATTATATTCCATAATTGATTGTTTTAATATATTTATATATTCTTTTTCAATAGTAAATCCTATCATTTGAATAATTATATCATTTTCTTTTATATTTTCTATATGTTCTGCACTATTAACTACCACAACTGCTCCGTTAATTGCAAGTTTTTTTCTTTCTTTTAAATCATCATAAGTTAAAAATTCGCCAGTATTTAAATCTATATATCTTTTATCTGATGGTATATCTTCTCTATCTGATAATCTTCCATTTTCAAATATTAGTTTATGACCTGATAAAAAGAATATAATATTTTCATCTTTTAAACCATATTCTTTTGCTAGCTCTCTATGTTTTACTAAATGCTGCACTTCTCCATGAATTGGAATTAAATATTTTGGTTTTAAAATATTTAATAAAAGAAGAGCATCTTCTCTTGCAGCATGCCCTGATACATGTATTGGTAAATCATCGGCAGTAATAACAGAACCACCTTTTTCATATACATTATTTATTATATATATTAACCGATGTTCGTTACCCGGAATAATCCTAGAAGAAAATACAAAAATATCATCTTTTCTTACTTTTATATTGGAATAATCATTTTCTGATATTTTTGTGATAACACTTGTCCCCTCACCTTGAGAACCTGTTGCTATAAAACATATTTTATTATCATCAAGTTTTTCTACCTGTTTCCGAGAGATAAGTATATCATCATTTAATTTAAGCATACCACATTTTCTAGCAGTATCTATATGCTTAATAATTGATGAACCCTCTAATGCTACTTTTCTACCATATTTTTCTGCTAAATTAAATACAGTTTGAAGTCTTTCAGTATTTGATGCAAAAGTAGTAAAAAATATCCTACCTTTTGCTTTTTTAAATACTTCTTCTATTCCATTAATAACCTGATGTTCCCCTTTTGTAAAACCACTTTTTATAATATTTGTAGAATCAGCCATTAAGCAATCAATTCCTTTTTTCCCAAACTCTATAAACTCTTTTAATGGAAATGGAGTGCATGTTATGGGGGATGTATCTATTTTATAATCTGATATATGAACTACTTTAAATTCTTCTGCAATATTCATCATTATTGCATAAGTGCCATGTATTGAATGGCTGATAGGATATGCTATTATTTCAAAATCGCCCCATTCAAATGGCTTAAAATCTTCTATATATATTTGACTTATTGAGATATTATATTCATTCATTCTTTTATTAAGTATTTCCCATGAATATCTGCCACATACAATAGCAATATTTGGATACTCTTTTAATAAATAAGGCACTGCTCCAATATGGTCTTCATGAGCATGGGTAATTATTAGTATTATCTTTTTATGTGAAATTGTTTTTAAATAGGAAAAATCTGGAATAATAAGGTCAACACCTATTTCGTCGCACTTAGTAAATTTAACACCACAATCAACAATTACTGCATATCTATCTGTTTCATAGATATACATATTCATTCCTATCTCGCCAGCACCACCAAGGCTTGAAATAGATATTTTCATTAAGCTCCCTTGATTAATATTGATGAGGCAAGAGCTGCAATGCCTTCCCCCCTACCTGTAAAGCCCATTTTTTCAGTAGTAGTGGCTTTTATTGTTATTGATGTAGTTTTTATCCCCATTATCTCAGCTAAAACTCTTTGCATTTCTGGTATATATGGCATTAGTTTAGGCTCTTGTGCAATTATTTCTGCATCAATATGTGAAATTCTCCAATCATCATAATATATCATTTCAGCAACACGCTGTAATAAAATTTTAGAATCTATATCTTTATATTCATCATCACTATCAGGAAAAAGCATACCTATATCTTTGCCAAATGCTGGTCCTGCAAGGCTATCAATAATTGCGTGTATTAATACATCCGCATCACTATGCCCTAAAAGACCTTTCGTATGCGGGACCTCTACACCACCTAAAAATAGTTTTCTTGTTTCATCAAACTTATGAGCATCAAAACCTATTCCACACTTAATATCCATTTAACATACCATCAATATTTATTTGTTTTCAATTTTATTTGCTGGCTTTAATATATAGACTGCTTTTGGAGTTTTAAAAATTTCTGCGGCTTTTAATAGTGCATCTTTATCTATATTTTTTAATGTATCCATATATTTTTCATAATAATCAGCACCAAGCCCCATTGTTTCATAAAAAGCCATAACCCATGCTATACTTCCATTTGATTGTGTTTCCATAAGCGATGAGCCTATAATAGATTTTCTAGCTTTTTCTATTTCATCTTCTGTTATTGTATTATTAAGGTTTAAGTTTATTTCATCAATTTTATTTATGGCAGAATCTACATTTTTATAATCAAGTCCCATAGATACAAAAAACCTAGAAGAGCAATATCTTGTTGGATAACCTGCACCAACAGCATAAGCATAACTTGAATTTTTACGAATTTCTGTAAAATACCTTGAACTCATACCACCACCAAGTATATCTGTCAAAACTTTTAATGCTGCATAATCTTCACTACGGGCATCGGGAGCAGTCCAACCAACATATACTTTTGCCTGTTGTATTCTTAAATCAATAACTTCTTCTCTTCTTTCTTCAAGTATAGCAGAATTAGCACAATTATATATATAAGGACTACCTTTATCAAGTTTTGAAATATCGCTATTTAAAGCTATTTCTAATCCTTTATCAAAATTGCCAGCTATTACTGCAACAATATATGATGATTTTATATTATCAGTATAGTATTTTTTTATATCTTCATATTTTATATTTTTAACACTTTCTATTTGTCCTTCAACTGGCATTTCATAAGGCGAACCTTTAAAAGCCAGTGCCATAAAACCATTTTGCGCAATTAAGTTTGGATTATCAAGAGATGTGGTAAGTTCATCTATATGTTGCATTTTTTCTCTTTCAAAAATATCTTCTTTAAATTCAGGGGATACAAGAAAAGATGCAAAATCATTATATACTTTATCAATTTTATCACTAGGGACAGAAAGCCTTACTTCTAATGCAAATGGAGAAACTTTTGCACTTATACTTCCACCATAAAACTCAACAATTTCAAGCACTTTATTACTTTTTATCCATACTCTGCTAAAAAGAGAGCCTATACCATTATTTTCTTTATTTTCAGCAAATAAACCGCCTTTTATCATTAATTGTATTGTTACTGTTTTTGTAAAATCTCTCTGTTTTGTTAAAACTGTGGCACCATTATTTTCTGCCATCTTATTTCCTCCTGAAAGAAATACCATTACTGTCATATTTGCAAGCACTAAAAGCACTATTACTATTATTAATATTTTAAGTCTACCCATTTATTTTCCGTTACTATAACTTTCCTATTTGATATTTTAAGTCTGCCATCTGCATATAATGCAACAGCTTCTGTATATGCAATATGCTCTTGTTCTAAAATTCTTGCTGATAAACTTTCTTCTGTATCATTATCATATACAGGCACAGTTTTCTGTAAAATCACTGCCCCTGTATCCATACCACTATCTACAAAATGGACAGTGCAACCTGATATTTTTACACCATAATCAATAGCTTGCTTTTGTGCATGTAACCCAGTAAAAGATGGAAGTAAAGCAGGATGGATATTGATAATCCTATTTTTATATATATTAATTAGCTCTTCTGTAACTAATCGCATATATCCTGCTAAACATATTAAATCAATATTATAATCTGCAAGGGCAGTTATTATTTGCCTGTCATATTCTGCTCTATCATGCCTATTTTTTGAAGGTATTACTATTGTATCAATACCAGCTTTTGTTGCGTATTCAAGCCCTTTTGCATGTTCGTTATTTGAAAATACAACTGCTATACGACAATTTTTCAAAACACCTGTTTCTATATTTTTAAGTAAAGCAAGGAAATTACTTCCCCTACCTGAAATAAATATTGCAATATTAATCAAAATCTATACCTTTTATTTGAACTTTATTATCGCCTTTTATAGTTCTGCCTATAATAAAGGCTTTTTCTCCAACTTCTTCTGCTGCTTTTATTACATTATCTTTATCTTCTGATGATACAACAAAAATATATCCCACTCCCATATTAAACACTCTATAAAGCTCATGTTTATCAATATTAGATACTTCTGCAAATCTTTTTATCACTTTCGGCATTTCTACTTGTGTTATATCAATTTCAGCAGAAATATCTTTTGGTAATACTCTTGGAATATTATCATAAAAACCACCACCAGTAATATGCACCATACCTTTTACATTAGCTTGACTAACCACATTTTGCACTACCTTTGCATATATTTTTGTAGGAATAAGCAGTGCATCTGCTACTGTTACATCATCATAAAAAATGTCTGATGCTTTATAGCCCATATCATTAAATAACACATTTCTAAGAAGAGAATAACCATTACTATGAAAACCAGAACTAGAAAGCCCTATAATCACATCATCTTCTTTAATATTTGAACCATCAATTATCTTTTTTCTATCAACTATACCAACAGCAAATCCTGCCAAATCAAAATCTTTATTAACATAAAGACCGGGCATCTCTGCTGTTTCCCCACCAAGTAAAGCACAACCTGCATCTTTACATCCAGCAGTTACTCCAAGAACAACATCTTTCATTGTTTCCGGTATAAGTCTACCTACTGCCACATAATCTAAAAAAAATAGCGGTTTTGCACCAGTTACAAGTAAATCATTTACACTCATTGCCACTAAATCAATACCAACAGTATTATACTGTTCACTCATTAATGCTACTTTTAATTTAGTGCCAACACCATCAGCACCTGATACAAGCACAGGCTCATCCATATCTTTAAACTCTGATAAACTAAAAAGACCAGCAAACCCGCCTATACCACCAATCACTCCATTGATTTTAGTGCTATCTACTGATGATTTAATAAGGGATACAAACCTGTTACCTTCATCAATATCTACTCCACTTTGTCTATAACCTGTTTTTTGTGTTTCCCCATGCCTACTCATCGTTTTTTAACCTTTCTATTTCTTCTTTTATATATTTCTCTGCAATTGCTGGCACAATATTTCTAACAATTTCTTTCATATTTGTTGCAATCACTTCTTTTACTGCTTCTTCAAGAAAGTGTTTATCTATTGCATTACCAAGCATTGCCATTATCTCATCTCTACTAATACTTACAGTAATTCCACCAAATTGAGCTGATGTATTTGAAATAGGAACTTCTTCATGTTTAGTATCTGTATTCTCACTAGGCACTACTTCCTGCATAACTTCTTGATTTTCAACTAATAATGTAGGCTCTTCCTGTTCTGATTGTTCTTCTTGTTCTTCATTAACAATTATTGCAGGTTCTTCATTTATTTCTTCTTGAATATCAGTAATATTTTCTTCAGATGTTACTTCTAATGCTTCATCTATTGTTTCTTCTGCCTCTTTTATTAATGAAAGCCCTGTCCCTTCTATTACTGGTAATATTTCTTCTTCAAGTGGTGGTGTTAGAGAAGGTTCATTATCAGCATTATCTATATTATCATTACTTTCTATGCTATCATTTTCAGCTACTTCTTCTTGTATATCATTGCTAGCTAACTCTTCATTTTCTTCACTGCCTGCTATGTCTTCAACTTGTGCTTCATTTTCGTCAATAACACTTTCTTCTAGTGGCACAACTTCATCAATAGTCTCTTCTTCCAGCTCTGCATCTTCATTTTGCAATGTATTTTCTAGTAAGTCTTCTTCATTAGTGTTACTTTCTACTACTTCTTGCTGTTCTTCTGTATTTTCTACATTAGGTTCAATATTTTCTTCTACCTGTGTATTTTCTTCTGCATCTGAAAGCCAATTATCATCATCTACAAGTAAATTCTCTTCTTCTTGCATTTTTATATTATCATTATCTTCTGCAATATCATTAATTAACTCTTGTTCTTCTTCTATATTTGGCTCTTCAACACTTTCTTCTTCATGTTTTTCACTATCTTCTACTTCCAAAGTATCCTGCACTTCATCAGTTGAAACATCATCAACATCAGGAAAGTCTGGAAATTCATTAAGCATTTCACCTTGATTATCAACATCAGCTAAATTATCCTGCATAACAAATTCATCTGAAATATTTTCTGCATTATCAATATCTGGTAAGATTGGATTATGAATAGCTGTAATATTATCTGGAATTTCAACTTCTTCACTAATTAAAGGTTCACTACTGATTTCTTCCGCATTTTCTTCAATAGGAATTTCTTCTTCTAATGGCTCTATACCTTCTGTTTCAGCAATAGATTGTGGTTCACTATCTGCACTTGGTTCTGCATCAGGTTCTATATTTTCATCAGTAGTATTATTTACAGGCTCATCAATATGGACTTCTTCAATATTTTCTTCAATAACTGGCTCTTTTGATACATCACCACTCTCTTCTGTATTTGCAATATTATTTTCTGCAATAACATCACTTTCCTGTATATTTTCTGCTGATGGTTCTGCGTCTTTATCAAATTCAAGGGAAGATGGATGGTCTAAATCTTCCACATATCCATTATCTGTTAAATCATCAGGTTGCACTTCTTCTAAATTTTCCAAGTAGCCTTGTTTAGACATACCCTCTATTGTATCCCCAGTTGTAAGAGATGCTGTTGGAGTAATATAATCGTCATTATCTCTTGCAAAATCAGCTTCAGCTATTTTTTCCACAATACCTGCTGGCATCATATCTGCATCAGAAGATAATTTTTCATTTAATGATTGCGAATCAAAAGGTTTCACAAGATAATCATCTGCACCTGTTTTTTCAAGGTTACTTTCATCAAACCTATCAAATGCACCAACAAGAAGTATAATAGATGCAGATGGCTGTGCTACTTTTAACTCTTTTATATATTCTGTAATCATTATATTATCAAGTTTATTGTCAAGAAGAATATAGTCATATTGTTCAGACTGCATTTTTAAAGCAGCATCTTCTTTGGAAAAAACTTTTACAATGTCATATCTATCTATATCAATAGAAAGGTCTATTACACGATGTATTGTTACACTATCATCAATAAGAAGAACTTTACTTTTCATTATATGCCCTCAAAAGTTATATTATAAGTTATAATAACATATCATTATATAAGAAAAAAAGCAAATTTTATTTATTAAGATAGATTAAAAAATTAATGAATTAAATAAAAAGGAAATATTTGTAAAATTTTAGTTTTTTACCGTCTTTTTATAAACATAGCATCGCCATAGCTAAAAAATCTATATTTTTCTGCAACGGCTTTTTGGTATGCTTGCATTATTAAATCATAGCCACCAAGAGCTGTAACCATAGCTAAAAGAGTAGATTTTGGAAGATGAAAGTTAGTTATCATATTATCAACTATTTTAAAATCATAAGGTTCTATAATAAATATATTTGAACTGTTTTCGCCACCTTTAATAATGCCTTTATCATCTGATGCTGTTTCTAATGCTCGCACACTTGTAGAGCCTATGGCTGTAAGTTTTTTACCTTTTGATTTTAATATATTTATTCTATCTGCTGCCTCATCTGATATAACATATCTTTCATAGTGCATACTGTGGTCTTCCATATATTCTGTTTTAACAGGTCTAAAAGTCCCAAGCCCCACATCAAGTGTAATCTCTATAATCTCTATACCTTTATTTTTTAAAGATGTAAGTAGTTCTTCTGTAAAATGCAATCCTGCTGTTGGGGCAGCTGATGAACCAATATATTTTGCGTATACTGTTTGATAATCTATTTTATCTTGTTGTGTATCATTTCTTGAAATATATGGTGGTAGTGGAACATGACCTTTTTCCTGCATAATTTTTTCTATATCACTTGTTGCTTCAATTAGCCATAAACCATCATTTAACTTTTCAAGCAATGAAAAAGTAATATTTTCTGCAATAACTTTATCGCCCTTTTTAAATGAACCACGAACAAGCCCTTTAAAGTGAGTATTATCAATAACATCTGTAACAAATATTTCAGATGCTCCACCTGTTACCTTTTTTGTATAAAGTCTTGCATTTCGGACTTTTGTATTATTTACAACTAAAAATGATGTTTCATCAAGAATATTAACTATATCTGAAAAAATATGATGAGTAATATTTTTATTACAAGTATCTACCATCATAAGCCTGCACTTATCCCGCTTTGTAGCAGGATAAAGTGCTATTAATTCTTTTGGCAAGTTATAATCAAATTTATCTACTTTTGTTGCCATTATTTTGCATGCTGCATAATAAAACTTTTTAAATCTTGCAATTCTGGGACTACTTTATAAGACACTTTCTGCCTTTCTTCTAAATTACTAAGTCCAGCAGGCATTTCAGGCCATACCCCAAGCACTTCGTGTATTACATCAGGGAATTTTGCAGGGTGGGCAGTTGATAAACATACAGTATTATCAGACACTATTTCCATCTGTTTTGCTGCATGTATGCCACATGCTGTGTGAGGGTCTACAACATAATCTGACTGTTCAAAAACTTTTCTAATAGTTTCTTTCATCTGTTCATCAGATGCTTCTCCAGCAATAAAATCTCTTTGCAATTGACCTAATAAATGACCTCTAATATCTATCTCTTTTTCTACTCTTAAAAGCTCCATAGCCTCTGCTGTTTTTTCACAATTTTCGCCATAAAGATAGTATAAGTATCTTTCAAAATTACTTGCTACTTGAATATCCATAGCTGGACTTATTGTTGGATGCACCCTTTCTATGCCATAATCACCAAATTTAACAGCTCTTGTTAAAATATTATTTCTATTTGTTGCAATCATAAGTTTTGCAATAGGAAGTCCCATTCTACGAGCTAAATAGCCGGCAAAAATATTACCAAAATTACCTGTTGGCACTACAACATTTATTTCATCACCAACTCTATGAACAGTTTTAAAATATATCCAAAAATAATATACAGTTTGAGCCAATATTCTTGCCCAGTTAATAGAGTTAACAGCTCCAAGACTATATTCTTCCTTAAACTCTAAATCATTAAATGTTGCTTTTACTAAATCTTGACAATTATCAAAATTACCGCCAATCTCTACACAGAATACATTAGGGGATTCTGTTGTAGTCATTTGTAATTCCTGCACATGACTTACTCTATTAGCAGGATATAACATAAATATATTAATATTTTTTTTACCTTTTATACCATAGATAGCGGCACTACCAGTATCGCCACTTGTTGCACCTAAAATATTAAGTTTTTGACCTTTTTTAGTTAAGATATATTCAAAAAGATTACCTAAAAATTGCAATGCCACATCTTTAAATGAATATGTTGGACCATGATAAAGCTCTGCTACACGCATACCTGCTGCTTTTCGGACAGGTATCATATTTATAGTATCATATTTTGCATAACTTTTTTGAATAATTCCCATAAGGTCGTTAGATGGTATGCCGTCTTGATACCTATTAATTATTTCATAAGCAAGTTTTGTATAAGGTAATTCGGATAAATGTTTTAAATCTTTTTCATTTAAATATGGTATTTTTTCAGGTATTAAAAGACCGCCATCACTTGCTAGCCCCATCATAACAGCTTCTTCAAATGAAAGCCCTGATACTCCACCTCTTGTGCTTTTATAACGCATACTATTCTCCCACATAATATTATAAATATATTCATAACAATATATATATAATTTCGTATTACTGCAAGAATAAAAATAAGGTGGGAGTTCCCACCTTAATTTATTGTTCTATACTTTCTTCTACGGGACGAATATCAAATGTAAGTTTTATTGGTGCAGAAATAGTGATTTCATCACTTCCTATGCCAAGAATACCATCTTCATTATCTCCCCATGTATATAGGTTATAATCATCAGCTAATGCTATTGTTCTATTACCTCCAGCCCATACATTCAACCATTTTGTTGCTCCATTAGGAACAGGAATTTCAACCACTCTATTATTAGTTGCATTAGTTTTGCCAATATTTGTTAGCTGATTTTTGCCATTTGCTCCCCAAGCATATAATACACCTTTATCATCAACTGCTAATCCATGAGCTCTGCCTGCTGCAATTTCTTTAATAGTTGCTCTAATAGGATTATATTCTGCATAAGATGACATTGAATCTCTGTATCTCTTATCGTTTTCAGGGTTATTGTTAAATAATGGTGCAGGACGGCGAATTATATTTGGAGTATTTTTTCCATTAAGTCCAAGCTGTCCTTCTGAATTATCTCCCCATACATATAAAACATCCCAATCATCAACAGAGCTTGAATTCCTTTTTACTGCCATACTAAAATAATCACCAGCAGCAAGTCTTGCTTCACTACTAGGATTTGAAAAATATGATATATCAGTTAGTCCACCTGCAACATCTTCATATTCTTTATCATATTCTTCACCGTATGGAGCAAATATATAAGCTGTATAAGAAGAATAATTCCAAGAATCTTCTCTTGCAATATTTTCAGGTAAATCAGGGTTCCAGTCCATATTATACCCACTTTCATATCTATATGAGACTCGCCCCATTTGTCCTTTATCATTCCAGCCACCTGAAAACATATTAAATGCCATAGTAGCTCTATATAAATAAAAATTTCTACCTATTGCCTGTATTGGTTCATTCCTTGCCCCAACAGAAACAAGTGTTCTTGGTAAATATGTTGGCTCTTCATTTGATTTTTCCCCACCCCATATATATACACTTGTTTTTGTTCCACTATCATTAAAAATAGTTACAGCACTAGATATATTACCTTTTGCCCCTAAATAATAGTTCACATATTTTCCTATTCTTATAGTTTTTATAGCTGTTGGCTCACTACCACCTTTAATACCCTGCCCTAAACCAAGCTGACCGTATGTGTTATCTCCACAGCCCCATACTCTATTATTTGATACAAATAATGTATGGTTATCACCTGCTGCAACACTATCTTTTTGACTTTTGTTATTTGTTGAGTCTAAATCTCTATATGATGATAGTAATGATGGCATATCTAGTTTTGTATAGTTATCTTCATCTACACATAGTTTGCCATTTTCATTACTGCCCCATACATATAAATTATCTGATGTTAAATCACTTATTATACTATGTTTATTACCTAATGATATGCTATATCTTATATCTGCATTATCATCAGGGATATTAATTACTCCACGACTTTCATCACTATTATTTGCCTTTAATATAACAGTATATTCACCTGATTTTTTAAATATATAGCTAAATTCTTTTTCATTACTTGTATAAATAGAATTGCCTTCACTATCTAATATATTCCAGTCAAATACAATACCATCTTTTGCTTTAAATGTTACTGGTTTATTTATTTTAGGTGTATCAGACATGATATTAATAGAGCTTATACCTTTATTTTCTATTGGTGGTAAATATTCTTCTGCGGTTTTCGTATCTTCACAACCATACATAATAAAAATAAATGTTAGGGAAAGAAAAAGCTTATTTAATTTTTTCATAGTCCCCACCTTTATTTATGATTATTTCTTGCATATCGTATGATGCTACATCTAATCCATACTCTTCTGGGTCAATCTCTCCAATTCCTAATTGACCACCATATTGAACCCATTGGTTAGCCTCATCGTCTCTTATCCAACCAAATCTTCCCATACTGTAATGTTTTCCTTCGGTGGTAGTTAGGTATGTAAATCCATAACCAAAAAATATACTTTTAATATCTTTATCTTTCCAGTGTTCTTCTGTTAGTTCCATAGGTAATGAAGTAATTATGCCACTTGAATTAGGCTGTCTATACATTGTGCCAATCATAAAAGCATTATTATCACCACCCCAGCCATAAACCTTACCATCGTTTGCTATTACCAAAGATGTTCTATCAAATGTTAATGCAAACTTAGCATTAGGAAAATATTCATTATCATCTCCATCTTTTAATATTGTAGGTATCTTAGGTAGTTTAATTGAGCTTACTCGTTTAGTATCAAAACCCGGAAAACTAGCAAAATTTCCCATAACATATAAATGCCCGTTTTTATCTGTAACAAATGTCCTATCAAGAGATACATTTATATCTTTAACATTGCTTATTACTTCTGCTTTTACAGGAATAGCTGTTCTGTTATTTTTGATACACTTTGTGTTATCATTTTCATCAGTCCATGCAAGATAGCATCCAGTAGCAGAAACTCTATTATTACCCCAACCATATATATTGCCATCATCACCTAATGCAAGTGTCCAATTTTCCCCCGAAGCTATTTTTTCTATAATTACATCATCAGGTATCTCGCCTCTATTTTCCATAGGGACAGGAATGTTTGTTTTATTATTAGGCAATACATCAAGCTCTTGACCTAGTTGATTAGAAACATTACTTCCAAAACCATATATTGTATTATTTTCAGTTAATGCTATTGAAGCACCTAGTTTATATGATGAATAATTTATACCTTCTTGGACACTATTCATAACTGATATATCTTTAATTTTTTCGTTATTAGGAAAATTAATTTTAGTTGGAATAAGAACTGAATATTTATCACCATGACCGAGAAAACCATATTCATCTTTATCATAGCCCCATGAATATAAATCACCATCATTTGTAAGAATTAAGATATGATTTGCAGACCCTACTGCTTTTTTAACATTACTAACTTCTTTGATTTTTGTGAATGTATTATAATAAGCATATATAGTATTATATTTTGCATATTTAGTATCGCTTGTATCTGGTTTTGGCTCTTCGTAAAAATGCCTGCCAGTAATATAAAGGTCAGCATTTTCATCTATATAAAAGCCCGTATGACTTGATGGATTGGTAAATAATTTAGGTTCGTATTTAGAACTCCCCCCCCCGTATTATCATCATCTGGGGTTGGTGGTTCCTGTTCTGTGCCACCTTGACCGCCACTATTACCACTACTACTATCTTCACAGCCTGAAATAAGTAATAAGGGAAATAAAAGCAACATTGCTATTAATAACTTTTTCATATAATCTTACCTCCTATTTTTTTAAGATTATTAATGATTATCTATGATTAACAATACAATACTTCTTTTACTGTATTACTCTTATACAGCATTAGTATAGTATTGGTTATTTTTATAATACGATTTCAAATACAGATAAATAAGGAAACTAAAAACAAATGGATACTTGACAAAACTATATTTAATTATAATTAAGATATGTTCTATATTGGAAAAATAGAAAATATAAAAAAATGCTAATAGTCTCTAATAAACTATAAATATAAATCAATATCAATTTAAAAAATATGAAAAGTTGATTATAAAAAGATTGATAAATTATAGAGATGTGATGACATTACTTCCCCTCCGGAATATTTTATTTAAGCAACGTCTTCCGACTTATATCTTCATTCCATTCCTTTACGCCTTCCCATAATTAATATTACAGTGGCTATGATTATTAAAGGAACAGTCCAATATCACGGCTGCGGGGGCAGTGTGGGAATATTCACCCAACTTCCGTTCACTTATATTTGCTTATATTACATATATAGATATTTGTCAAGGATTTTAAAAAATTTTGATTATTATGTTATTATACTTTATAGAAATGTTTATAATAAGGATTAGCAAAAATAAAAATGGACGAAATAAACTATTATCTTATTTCGTCCTAATATTATATAAAATTATATCTATAATTATATTAATTCAATACCTGTAAAGAAAAATGCAACTTCTTCAGCTGCTGTTTCCGGTGCATCTGAACCATGAACTGCATTGTTATCTATATTTTTTCCATATAATTTACGCAATGTATTTGCATCGGCTGCTTCTGGATTAGTAGCACCCATTAAAGCTCTCCAACCTTTTATTGCATTTTCTTTTTCTAAACACATAACTATACATGGACCAGAGCTCATAAAATTAGTTAAGTCATTATAAAATGGGCGTTCTCTATGAACAAAATAAAATTTTTCAGCAATAGCTTTTGTCATGTGAACTTTTTTCATAGCTTTAATAGTAAAGCCTTCTTCTTCTATTCTATCAATAATTTTACCTGCATTTTTTGCAGCAACTGCATCTGGTTTAATAATTGCAAATGTTTTTTCAAGCATTGTGATAATCTCCTTATGTTTATTTCATATTGCTTTTACTATTTTTTTCATATTATTTCAAGTTATTTTAATTATATATAAGATATTACCCAATAATTAAAGCTATAAAATCAAGTGTGCCATTTTTTGAAGCAATACCATGATACTCCCCTTTATTACACAGCATAACATCATTTTTTGTAACTTCTATTTCTTTACCATTATCATTATATATACCAGTGCCTTCTGTTATAATGTATATCTCTAAATCATCTATATGTTGGTGATAACCTATTGCCGAATCAACATCTAATCTCATATGATTAAATGCTTTTATTTTACCATCTAGCCCTTTTAAAATATCATAAGGAAAACTAAACGCCATCCCTTTACCATTTCTTGGTGCAGTTATTTCCATTGGATTAATAAGGTCAAATTTTGTAAGCATATTATACTCCTGTTAAATTTTTATTCAAAAATTTCTAAAGCTACTTTTCCATTTCCATTCCAGCCAGTTTTTTATTTCCTCCCTAATCAGTCGGAAAAAACTGTCCTCACAAAAACCGTTCGCCTATTCGGTCGGGAAAAGATAGCTCTCGTAAAAAACACTCGTCCTTGTATTTTTGAAACCACGCAATTTCGGGGAAACCCCTCATTGCTTACGCTACGCGGGCTTTTGTCCTAAAAGCCTATTATATTTTTATTAAAAATTTCGTCCGTGAAATTTTTAAAACACGCATTTTCGGAAATAAATTCCTCAATGCTTACACTCCGTGACGGGACATCCTGTCCCTTTATATTTTTATTAAAAATCAATCTCTTTTGGTTTATATTCTAACACTTTTATATATTTATCAATATCTTTTTTAGGTATATTATTTTTTTCAGGAACGACCAATACTTCTATTTTTTTATAATAGTTCCACATATCTATTTCTATAATATCCCCTGATTTTAGCTGTAATGCTGGTTTAGCATCTTTGCCATTTACTTTAATAAAACCTTCATCAGCTGCTTCATTTGCAACTGTTCTGCGTTTTATAAGTTGGGATATTTTTAAAAACTTATCAAGGCGCATTATTTTACCTTTAATCTATCTGATGATTTTAATACAATAATTGTTTCTTTATGCTTTGTGAGCCATTCGGTAACCGATTTTGCAAAAAGAGATTCACCAATAGCGTTTCTTATTTTGCTTTCTGTTTCTTCATCCATTGTATATTTACTAATAAATTCATCAACATAGCATACTGCCCACAAACCATTATGTTTAAATGGTTCTGTCAAACCACCTTTTTGCGTTTTTTCCAACGCTCTTTCCATTTCAATAGGTGCATAGGTTACATCTACCCAACCTATATTTCCACCATCTGTTGCACTAATATCTAATGAATTTTTCCTTGCCTCATCTTCAAAATCAGCACCTTTTTTAATTGCTTTAATTATTTTGTTTAACTCTGATTTTGATTGAACAGTGATGATTTTTGATTTATATTTATCTTTTAGTCCATATTCATCGCCCTTTTCATCTATCATATTATAAATATCTTTCTCTGTAATCACTACTTGTGGCATAAATATTTGACTGCGTATCCTTGCTTGTATAATCTGCCCCTTAATTTGATAGCGATATTGAGCCATACTCAAACCTTCTTCTGCTATCATTTTTTCAAACTGCTCCATACTTACTTTATTATTTGCAGCAATTTCATTTAAAGCCATATTAACTTCTGCATCAGTTACTTTTATGCCTTCCCTTTCTGCTGCTACTTCCATAATTGTTGATTCAATAAGAAAATCAAGTGCTTGTGCTTTATACTGCTCTAACTGTGTATTTCTAACTTCTTCATCATCTATTAAAAGAATTTTTTTATATGTTGCAGGGTCTAGTTCTTCAATATCGTATGATGTGATTATCTTATTGCCGATATGGGCTTCTATTTTACCTATTATTTCCGCTTGTATTAGATGTGGAAATATTAGAAAAATTAATATCAGTAAGATATTCAATATCCGCATGTTTATAAAGTTCATTAATTAATTCCTCTATTTTTTCATCCTGTTCTCTATTATAAAGAGAAAAATGTATTTGTATTTTTACATCATCATAGTTCACTTTTTTAGGCTTACTGTATTCCTTTACTAAAAATATGTGATAACCATATTCACTTTTAACTATGTTACTTATTTTACCCGCCTTTAATTTAAAGGCTTCGCCAAATATTTCTGGATAATCTGTATCTATAATAAAACCTAAATCACCACCATCTTCTTTTTCAGGACCTTCTGAATATCTTGATGCAACTTCATTAAATGCAAGCCCTCGTTTTAATTCCGCCATTGCTTTTTCTGCAACCTGCTTGTCAGTTGTAAAAATTTGAAATAAATGAGCTTTTTGTATTGGCTCTTTTTTGCTGTAAAGTTCATTATATTCTTTTTTTATATCTTCTTCTTTAATATCAATATTTGCATTTATTATATCAGAAATAAGAGTTTCTACCATAAATTTTTCTCTAAGCATTTCTGCAAGTGCTTTCGCGTCAGTATCATAAGAGCCAGAATATACTTTTAAATCCTGTGTGCCTGATTCTGACAAAAAACTTTCAGTTACTGCATTTATTTTCTTTTCATCTACTTTTATATTGCGACGCTGTGCTTCCTGCAATAATAAATTATGTTCAATAAAATTTTTAACAAGGTATTTTTTTACTTCTTCATTTTTTAAATCATTTTCATTCATCTCTTTTAAAACAACACCTGCAAATTTAAAAAAATCATCAGTATATAATGTTTTACCATTTATTCTTACATAAGCAGTTTTATTATCATTTTGTTGGATATTATTTACAGTTTTATTTTCTTTTTCAAAAAAATTACAACCTGTAAAAATCAACAATAATATTACTATAATATTTAACTTCTTCATTAATTCTCCCTACCTTTTAATCTACTCTTGAAAGATTATACAAGTCTTGAAAAAAATCTACTAAAACTTTTAATGGCTCCACATCATCAACAGATAATGAAAGCTCATATTCTGAAATAAATCTATACAATATTTTTCTCTTTGGGCTACATTGCACTATTAAAGCTAGGTCAAGTTTTGTTTCTTTTACAAAAATAACTTTTGATGCCCCAGACTTTGAAAGCATAAGTTTTTCTGCTCCAAGCATACTAGCAAAATTTTTTATAAGCATAATTAAAGCAAGGTTTAAAACTTCTACTGGCAGTTCTCCATAGCCAGCCTCTATTTCCTGTAATAGTTCATACATATTATTAGTATCATAAATATCTGCAAATCGTCTATAAAAATCAAATCTTATTCTAGGATTTTCTATATAATCTGCTGGTATAAAATAAGAAATATTAGAGTTTATTTCTGTATCTGTAATATTTGTATATTCCCCTTTCATTTCCTGCACTGCTTCTTCTATCATCGCAACATAAAGTTCATACCCAACACGCACTACAAAACCAGACTGCTCTGCTCCAAGAATATTTCCTGCACCCCTTAACTGTAAATCATACATAGCTATTTTAAAACCACTGCCTAAATCTGAAAGCTGTTGTATAATAGATAATCTTTTTTGTGCAATACTATTTAATCGTGCAAAATCATCTACTGCTAAATAACAATAACCTCGTCTATCACTTCTTCCAACACGCCCTTTTAACTGGTAAAGTTGAGAAAGCCCAAAATGTGCTGCATTATTAATAACTATTGTATTAACATTTGGAATATCTATACCATTTTCGATAATAGTAGTAGCTACAAGAACATCTATTTCACCACTGTAAAAAGATGAAAGAATTTTTTCCATAGTTTTCGCATCCATTTGCCCGTGTGCATAATCTACTCTTGCAAGTGGTAACTCCCGTTTTATCTCTATGGATGTTTCTTCTATATCCTGCACTCTGTTATGCAGGAAAAATACCTGTCCACCTCTTTCTAGCTCTGTTTTTATTGCTTTTATTCTTTCAGAAAGTCCTTTTATTACTTTTACAATTACAGGCAACCTATTTTCTGGTGGTGTTTCTATAATACTCATATCTCTAATGCCAGATAATGAAAGTTGTAATGTTCTTGGAATAGGTGTGGCACTTAATGTTAATGTATCCACATTTCTTTTTATTGATGCAATTTTTTCTTTATGACTTACTCCAAACCGTTGTTCTTCATCTATTATTAAAAGCCCTAATTCTTTAAATGATAAATCTTTTGAAAGTATTTTATGGGTGCCTATTAATATATCAATAGAACCATCTGATATTTTACTAAATATTGATTTTATTTCTTTATCTGTTCTAAACCTTGATACAAATTCAATATTAACAGGAAGTCCTTTAAATCGCTTTATAAATGTTTCATAGTGTTGCCTTGCAAGTATTGTTGTAGGCACAAGCACAGCAACCTGCTTGCTACATGCAATAGCTTTACATGCTGCTCGCATAGCAACTTCTGTTTTGCCAAAGCCCACATCACCACATACAAGTCTTTCCATCGGTGTTTCATTTTCCATATCATTATAAACATCATATATTGCTGAAAGCTGGTCTTCTGTTTCTGTATATTCAAAATTTCTTTCAAATATTTCTATTAATGAACCATCATCTGTAAAAGCATAACCTTTCCTTGCCTTTCTTTCTGCATAAAGGCGGAGCAAGTCTTCTGCTATATGTTTAGCACTTTCTTTGGCATGTTTTTTTAGTTTCTGCCATGCAGAGCTTTTTAAACTATTAAGTTTTGGTTGCTGGTTTTGTATGCCTACATATTTTTGAAGTTGCCCTATTGAATGGAGTGGAACATATAGTAAGTCATCTCCATCATAAAGAATTGATAGAAAATCACCTTCATTACCAGCGATTACCATGTGTTTTATTCCTTGATATATACCTATACCATGGTTTATATGAACTACATAATCACCTTCTTCCAAATCTGAAAGTTTTGTATTAAAGGCATCTTTCTTTTTAGGCTTTGCCTTTCTTTTAGTAAAGCCAAATATATCCATATCTGATATTATGGCATATTTACTTTCATTATCAATAAATCCGCCTGAAATATGTTTTTTATATATAGCAATAGATGGTTTTTCTATTTCTGAAATTTTATTTATATCTTTTGGAAAAATATCATAGTCTCTTAAAAAATCTTTAAAAATGCCTGTAAATTTTTCACTTTCTACACAAAACACTATCTTCATATTTTCTTTTAATAAAGCCATAAGTGTTTCTGCTGCATTTGTCATTGATTGATAAAGATTTTTTTTCTCAAATGAAAATCTTGTTTTTGAGCTTGCAAAATTTAGTGGATTACTTTCAATACTATCTGTTATCTCTGATATAATATAGACATTATTTTTACTTAACTTTTCAACAGCTTCTTTTACTGTTATAAAGTTTTCTTTCTGCCTTTCTTCCTGCAATGATGACTGGACTATATCATCATAATTATATATGCTATCCTGCATATTATTCATAAAACATACAGTATCATAATTTGTTAAATATTCAAAAATACTTGATTGTTGTTTATTAATATATGGAGCAAACCAGTGGAACCCTGCAAATTTGCCAAAATTTTCTGCTTTTTCTTTTAAATCAATATCTTCTAATTTATCTATCCATTCATTAGTTGTAATAAGTAAATCTGATATAGGTAGTATTTTGATATTCTGTAATTCTTTTTTGCGTGCTTGACTATCTTTATTGTATGTAAAAATACTTTCTATTTCATCATCAAAATATTCTATGCGGATAGGGTCATCAAAATCTACTGGAAAAATATCAGCAATACCACCACGAAAAGTATATTCTCCCGCATCAGTTACAAACTCTACATGAATATAGCCTAATTTATCAAGCTGGTTTTCTAGCTTTTGCATAGAGTATTCTTTATCTTTTTCAAGAGTAATAATGCTATCTAAAAATTCATCTTTTAAAGGGACCTTTTTAAGCATAGAATATGGCGATAAAAGTAGAATAAAATCTTTTTCATTTAATATATTATATAAAGTTCTACTTCTTACTGCCATAATAGATGTTAATGGTCTTGCTTCTTCAAATGGGTTTTGTGTATATGATGGATAGTCTAATATTTTTAAATCAGAAAAAAGTTCTAATTCATTTTTTATACTTTCCATTATAGATTTATTTTCAGGAAGAAAAATAATTAAGGGAACACCTTTTTTCTTTTTTTGCAGTGCATAAAAAGACGCAGATGCTCCCCATGCGTTATGATATTCAAAATAGTTAGACATTCCTAACCTGCAAACCTGCCAAACATTATTTCATCAACAAGCCCGCATATAATATGGGCACTCATAATGTGTATTTCTTGTATTCTTGCTGTTGATTGATTTTCAACAATAAGTAGTTTATCACATAAGCCGGGCATTTTACCACCATCTTTACCTGCAAAGCCTATTGTTTTAGCTTCACATTTTATTGCTCGTTTTAATCCTCTAATAACATTTTCTGAATTACCGCTTGTAGATATGCCCCATACTACATCCTGCGGATTTGCAAGTGCTGAAACCTGCTTTTCAAAAACTTCATCAAAAGAATAGTCATTGCCTACTGCTGTTAAAAGAGAAGTGTCTGTTGTAAGTGCTATGGCTGGAAGTGGCGGTCTTTCCATTACAAAACGGCTTGCAAATTCTGCTGCTATATGTTGAGCATCTGCTGCTGAACCACCATTGCCAAAAATAAGTAATTTATTACCATTTTCAAAACATTCTGCTATTGTTTTTGCGATTTCTTCTATAATACCTGCATTATCTAATGCAAACTCTTTATGGGCTTTTATTGCCTCATCAAACATATCTTCAATATATTTTTTCATACTTTCTCCTTAATTACACTATAAAATAATAGATATTTTATAAAATAGCAAGGGACATATTTATATTGATGTAAAAAGAAAAAAGCCTTTTTAAAAAACATTAAAAAGGCTTTTATATTAATTATTTTCCATATTACATGCACCGCCCGAACAACAAGAACCTGATGGACAGCATGATGGCGGTGTGGCTTTTTTATCTGTATTATAAAATCCACTTCCTGTTAAATGATAAGATGTAACAGAAATTTTCCTTTCAGCCTTTTCGCCACAGTAAGAGCATTCTGTTACTCTTTCTTCATTATTAATACTTTGCATTTTTTCAAAATCTTTTCCACAATTATTGCAGTGATATTCATATATTGGCATACTTAACCTCTTTAAAATATATAAATTATTATTCTGTCTCGCCTGCTAAATCTTCACACACTATATATACAGGATGACCGATATATGTAATAGAGCCTACTCCATAACCAATATTGCCATCTACTGCTCCAAGGTTTGAAGCACCTTGATAGTGAGTATTTACTAAAAATGAACTGCCAATAATAGCATTATACCCTTCTTTTTCTGCTATACTTTGGGCTTCATCTATTAAATCACCCTGATATTTGTGCATTACTTTACTAAAATTTCTATTGTTATTAAATTCTTCTCTTTCAGGTGCCCGAAATTCTGTTGTGGAGCGTATGACTGATGGTCTTATTTTTATTACTTCACAACCTGTAACTGGATATGTATCAATAAAAAATATACCTAAAAATTCTTTATTCTTTTTATTTGGGATAGATACTTTTGATTCCTGCTCTATTGTTTGTGCATATATGTTAAATGATAACAAATTTATAAGTAATACTAAAACTAATTTAAACATTTAATTCCCCTTTTATCCACCTTTATTTAAGATACTTTCCCTTACTTCTTTTAATATTTTCCACTTTCCATCTTCTAATACAAAATATGATTTTGAATAGCAGTTAATCAATTTATTTTCTTTTAAGTCTTTCACTTTTTCTAAAAATAATATTTCAGCATTATCATTATTATATAAAACTTTATAAATTTCAATAGATTCTGGCATAAATAAATCAATTAAGTTTTCAAAATGCCTGCCATACTGCTGGCTATTTTCAAAATATTTACGAAATTCACTATTATTGCTATATATATCGTAAATTTTTTCATAATCTTTATTTTTAAAGTATTCAAGCCTATTTTGCAATATATTTTCTGCCTTAATCACTAAAATCCTCAATACCTTCTTTAAAAAAGAAATATCCTATTTTATTAAGCATATCATTAAATGTTGCTCGCTTTAATGCACTAACATATACTGCATCAATATATTCTTTTTGTATATCTTCTATTTCTTCATTTGTCAGTTTATCTATTTTATTAAAAACTATAATTCGCTCTTTTTCCATTAACTGCATTTCTTCAAGAACATTTTCAACTGATTTTATATGTTTTCTAAAATGTTTATCACTTATATCTACTACATGCAAAAACAAATCAGCATTATATAATTCTTCTAATGTTGATTTAAAGGCTCCAGCTAAATTTGCAGGTAAATCTCTTATAAATCCAACAGTATCTGTAATAATAACATCTCTTTCTTTTGGAAATCTTATTCGTTTGCTGGAAGTATCAAGTGTTGCAAAAAGAAGATTATCTGCATATACATCTGACTTTGTAAGGCTATTTAAAAGTGTTGACTTGCCAGCATTTGTATAACCTATAATAGACACAATAGGCAGTGAGTTTTTTTCTCTTCTTGCTCTTTGAATATCGCGAGCATGCTCTGCTTTTTTTAACTTATCATTTAAGAACGCTATTCTATCACTTATCCGTCTTTTATCTATTTCAAGTTTTGTTTCTCCCGGACCTCTACCGCCAATCCCACCTGTTAATCTTGATAAAGAGTCATCTTTTACACTTAACCGTGGAAGTATATATTTTAATTGTGCAAGCTCTACTCGTATTTTTCCTTCATTACTTTTTGCCCGTCTTGCAAAAATATCTAATATAAGCTGTGTTCTATCAAGTATTTTTAATTCTGTAAATTCAGCTATCGCTCTTGATTGAGATGGAGATAAGCTGTTATCATAAATAATATATTCTGCACCTGTTAGCAATGCTTTAATTACTGCTTCCCTTAATTTCCCCTGACCTACTACATATTTTGGATGGACTTCTTTTTTTATTTGTGGCATGCGTGATATAATATGAATACCTGCACTTCGTGCCAATTCTTCAAGCTCATCTAAATTTATATCGCATTCATCTTTACTTTTAAATACACCTGTAACTACTGCATATTCACTATCCTTTGATATGTGCATTTGGTCTGTTTTTCGCAATATTTCATCATCTAGTGCTTCAATAAATAATTGATAATCAGTTTTTTGATTATATGGGTCATTATCTTCTAAATAACCAAATTCTGTTTGTGTAATATTTTCTTCTGGTGGGAGTATATATGCTGTATCAAGTATAGATGGTAATCCATTATTATCCATAGCACATGCTGTAACACTATCAAGCCGTAATAATGCTAAATCAGCCATATCATCATTATCTAGTTTATCTCCTTTTGGATGTGTATGAATAAGTCTTAATCCACGAAGTCTGCCAGCAACTAATTTAAAACGAGAAAGAACTGGTATCATAATACTATCATGGCTTCCTATAAGCACATATTCAACTCCACCAGCTCTATTTATTAAAAGCCCTAGCTGTCTACCTGTTTCGTATGAATAAGTGCATAACTGCTTTAAAAGGTCAATAGATATTATATCTGTGCCATGACTTTTTTTATTTGCAAGTTTTTCTATTTGCTTTACTGTTTTTTGGGAAATGCCTTCCGTATTACCGTATAATATTTTATTATCCTTATTATTTTTTTATATATATACATGTTTCGCACTATTTTTTCAAGAATTATTATTTTATTGACACATTTATACTCTTTCATTATAAATCATCTATGAATGATTACTGCTATATTGAATTATATAAAGATAAAAATATTCTAGTAGTGCAAAAAAATCATGGTGTTTATGTTATACCTGATAGACATAAAACTGTTAATCCCTTAATAGATATTTTAAGAAATGATTATGGGGAAATATATGTTACTCATAGACTAGATGCTGGCACAGGCGGATTAATGGTATTTGCTAGGAATAAATTTGCTCATAGGCATTTATCTATGCAATTTGAAAAATCTTGTGTTACAAAATATTACATTGCAATTACACTGAATAATATTTTTTCTCAATCATTAATGCTACCTATTGCTAAATCAAACCATGGAAAATATAGTATTAATTTTACAAGTGGGAAAAAAGCTATTACATCTTTTTATCCACTTTCTTCAAGCAAAAAAGCAGCATTAATACTTGCAAAGCCTATTACTGGAAGAACTCATCAAATAAGAGTTCATTTAAAATCACTTAAAGCTCCACTTTATCAAGATTTCTTATATAATAAAAAAATTGATGATAAAAAACTTACTTTACAGTGCTTATATATGGGCTTTCTTAACCCTGAAAATGAAAAATATATTTATTTTAAATCAGATATTACTAAATTTATGCTTCATTTCATCAATATACTTGAATTATCAGAAAAAAGTGTGTATCAATATAATTATGAAAAGCAATAATCAATATAAAAATATACTTGTTTTTAATCCAGCATATTTAGGGGATACTATTATCACTACTCCATTAATTAGGGCATTACATGTTCTTTACCCTAATGCAAAAATATCATTTTGTGTCCGTCCCGAACATGCTGACCTTTTTTATAATATTCCATTTATTAATGAAGTTATTATTTTTGATAAGCGAAATTCTCAAAAGGGATTTTCTGGACTTTTAAAATTTGCAAAAATTATTTCAAATTATCATTTTGATTTGATTATTAATTTACATCTTTCTTTGCGTTCTACAACCTTATTTTCTATGATAAAAAATACATATATCGTTGGTTTTTCTTCGGCAGTTATGAGCTATCTTTTTAATAAGCGTGTTGAAAAAAAACAAGAACTTTGCGAAGTTGAAAGATATTTAACAATATTAAGTGCATTATGTGATGATTTTACTATTGATGAAGCTAAAAAAATAGGTGGCCATCTTACTACATATATTGATAATCATTTAAAAGATAATACTCTTGCATATTTTAATACTGCATCACCTAATAAAAAAATTGTTGGTATCGCTCCGGGTAGTGTGTGGCCTACTAAACGCTATCCTGTTGAATACTTTGTGCAGTTGGCAGAAGAATTATATCATAAAGGTTACTCTATTGCTTTATTTGGTGGAAAAGATGATAAAGAAAGCCTTGATGAATTTACTCAGCTTTTTAAATATCCATATTTTGATTTTGCATATAAAACATCATTAAAAGAACTTCCAGCTATTCTTTCATCAGTTGACTTATTACTATCTAATGATAGTGGTGCAACACATATTGCTGTATCTGCTGGCACACCAACTGTTGTTATTTTTGGACCTACTGTAAAATCTCTTGGTTTTTTCCCTTATGATGAAAAAAGTATTGTTATTGAAAATAATAATATTACTTGCAGACCTTGTGGCAAGCATGGTGGTTACTCATGTCCAAAAAAACATTTTAAATGTATGAAAGATATTGAACCTGAACGAGTTTTAATCGCTGCTCTTTCTATTTTAAATCAAGGGTAATATATGAAAGAGATTTTAGTTATTAGGTTTAGTTCTCTTGGTGATATTGTCTTAATTACAGGTATTTTAAAATATGTAAAAGAACATATATCAGAAGATATTGCAATTGATATACTTACATATTCACACTTTGCTACTATATTGCAAAACTATCCTTATATTAGAAATATTTATACTATTAAAAAAGGTGATACTCTTATTGATTTAAATGAAGTAATATCTACTATGCCTAACTATGATATTATTTTTGACCTGCATAATAATATTCGCTCTTTTTTTACTCGCTTTATTTCTTCTTGTAAAAGCTATGTATATAATAAAAATTCTGTTGCAAGAAGATTATTTATTAAATATAGACTTTGTAAATCGCAGCTTAAAGAGCATACTGTTATTAAATACTTTAAACCTTTTATGCAAGCATTTAAACTTGATATGCCAGATATTGAAAAACTCCGTCCCTTTCTTCCTTTTCCTAATATTAATAAAAATCTAGGAAAGAAAAATGTGGTTATTCATCCTTTTGCTTCAAAAGATACAAAAGAATGGCCTTTTTTTGCTGAACTTGGCTGTATGCTTTGTGATGATGGCTTAAATGTTATTTTTATTGGAAATGGAGAAATAAATGTGCCAGCTGGTGCAGAAGATAGAACTGGTAAAGTTTCTCTTTCTGCATTAATAGAGTTTATTGCACAAGCAGATATTTTTATTACAACAGATTCTGGACCTATGCACATTGCAACAGCATTAAATATTCCTGTTATTGCTATTTTCGGACCTACTACAAAAGAACTGGGCTTTTATCCCGTATTTGAAAGAACGAAAGTTATAGAATATGCTGGACTAAAATGTAGACCATGCCATATTCATGGTAGTAGCTATTGCTATAAAAAACATTTTAAATGTATGCTTGATATTGGTGTAGAAGAAGTGCGTTATCATGTAAATAATATTCTTTATAATGTTTAGTAATATTTTAAGGTGAAGTATGAAATATCTTTTGTCTTTTGTGTTAATTTTTTTTGCAGTAGATGTTTTTGCTCAAAATATTTTTAATCCTATTTTTATAGAGGAATATACAGCAGAAGATAGCAATAATGCTATTGAATATTTATATGCTAAATTGGACCCTAAATTTCCAAAAGATACTAATATTGTAGTTGAAGATATTACACTTGCTAGTGAACCTTTTAAAATAATATCATTTTATTATTCAGAATATGATGGAGCAACAAGAGGTGAAAGCCAGTATTTTATTTCCTTTTGGAAAGATAATAAAAATACTCTTACATATATTGGCTCTAATTTATTAAATATATATGACCCTGTTATTACAGTATCAAATAATATTGTAACTATAAAATCATTCAAATTATACAAGCCGTTATCCACATATTATTACTCTTTTATATATGGCAAACAAAAATTTTTCTTGCATTCCATTTTAGAAATCTCCACTGATGGCGATAACAAAACAAATGCAAAATACTATTTTGATAAGAGCAATACACCTGTTAATATAAACTCTATTTCAGCTGATGATTTTATTAAATAGTATATTATCTTACATTTTTCTTAATTGTTAAAACTTTACCTGCATATATATTTGATGATGTTAATTTATTTATTTTTTTAATACTAGCTACACTTGTATTAAATTTTTTTGCAATACTCCAAAGAGAATCACCATTTTTTACTCTGTATTTAACATTAGCGACTTGTCTTGATGGTTGTTTTGTTGCATATCTAACATTTGTATAACCATCTTTTGTTACAATAATATATTGCCCCGGATATATTCTATTTGGTTTTATATTTGGATTTAGCTTTTGTAAATCTTTTAATCGCATATTGTGATTATGAGCTATGCCTATAAAAGTATCACCTTTTTTGACTTTATAATATTTTGGGTCAATTTTTTCAAGCACTTGTGCAAACATATTATCTATTTTTATATTGTTGTATTTTTTTATTGGTATAAATATTTTTCGTGCTGTTAAAACATTTTCTCTTTTTATTCCATTCACTCTTGCTATATCTTCTTTTGATACTTGAAATTTTACAGCAATCTCTGCTAAACTTTCACCACGCTTACAATCATATATTTTATACATTGCTCTTTCTTCAACACTAGCTTTTGCAAGTATTGATTTTGCTTCCTTATCTCTTAAATATGGCACTCTTATTTTATATGTTTCTGGTGGAGTAATAGGCAACTTTAATGCTGGATTTAAATCTCGCATTACTTCATAGCTTACACCAAGTTTATCAGCAAGCCAGTATATATTAGTGGTAGATGGTGCTTCAATAGTAGAAAAAAGTAATGGCATATCTGTTGGTGGTGTAAAACCATATTTTAAATAATTTTTATATACAATTAATTGTGCTAAATATTTTGGAACATAATCTCTTGTTTCAAGTTTTAATGTATTCCTGCTTGATATTTTAAAAAAATCATTTGTTTCATGTTTTTGAATAGCTCTTGCCATTCGTCCCGGTCCTGCATTATATGCAGCAAGAGCAAGATACCAGTCTCCAAATCTTTCATATAATGATTTTAAATATTTTGCAGCAGCCCTTGTCGCTTTTTCAAAATCTCTGCGTTCATCTATCCAAAAATTTTGCTCCATACCATACATTTTTCCTGTGCCTTGCATAAACTGCCACATACCTGTTGCTCCAGCATGGCTTACTGCATGGGTATTATATCCACTTTCAGTAAAAGCAAGCACAACTAAATCACTTGGCAAGCCTTCCTGTAAAAAAATATCCTTTACTAGATACATATATTTATTAGAGCGATTAAGCCAGCTTTGAGTAGTTGCTGGAACTCGCTCTGTATAATATTTAATATAAGCATTTACTCTACCAGTCATAGCCATTGGCACATTAAACTCTTTAAATTCTTCATAATATGGAGAATTTTCTTCCATATCATCTGGCGAGTATGAAGAATATATACTTAAATCAGGTAACGGCAGAGAGTTATCATCTATTGCTGTAAATATTTCATAATATTCAGTTTCTTCTTTTGCAATTTTACTTGCTTCCCTTATTGTTTCTTTAACCTGCTGGTTTGTAACCCCAGCACAACTTGTAAATATTAATGCACCTGCAAGTATAATGCTTATTTTACTTTTTTTCATTTAATATTTTATCCTTTTATTTTGGAAGAGATTGTGTTCCTTCTTCTATTTTTGGTTTAAATCTTCCTTTTTCTATTAATTTATAACCATCTGCATATAATAGTAGTGGTGTTCTTAACGCATATCCATTTGTTATTTCATCAATATTTGTAATATATTTTCCATCTTTATCTTTATTAACTATTTTATTAATGTAAGTTATTATGTCATACCCTAATGCACTTTTACCACTCATCGGCACACCGTAAAAACCTTTGTAATCATTTGATACTCTAATATATTCTTCATTACCTGCTAAAAATGCAGAAGTTAAAATATATACATTTTTAAAATATGAACGCTGGTCATTTGTTATATCATATTCTGGAATATAGCTTGTAACAACTAATATATCTTGCAATGTATTATTAACATGCCAGTATTTTGCAATAGGTATAATATCAAGAATTTCTTTTTCATCTGCCATTATTATTATAACATAAGATTTATTTTTTGCTGACTGTAATATATTTTGTAATTCTAGTTGATATTTACCTGCTGTTTTTATAACATACGCTTTTTTACCTGCACTGTTAAAAGTATCAGCAATTATCTTGCCATTTATTTCATGCTGCTCTGATGCTAATACAACAGCAATATCTTTATTTTTTACAATTTTTAATTCACCAGCTATTTCGCTTAACTGCATCCAATCTACACCCAGATTTGCTTTATGCCCACCAATATATAAATCATAGTTATTTAATTTTAAAAGCATATTATTTTTATTCTGGCTTTCTTCGTCTGCTGCAAAATCAGTTATAGGTTCCAACTGATAATTATTATTATATTTACCCATACCATAAATTATGCCCGCAGCTGTATCATCAAAAATATCGCCACCTGATAAATTAATTTTTGCATCTGGTTTTATATTTATTTCTTCAATATCTTCTGCTTCTGATGAAACAGTATCCATATTTTCTATTGCTCCACCTATACCCATTGCTTGCAAATATTCTTCATAAGTCATATTATCTGTCATAATAGGTAGTGGCTGTTCTTCAATAGTATCTGTCGCTATTTCTTTAAATTTTTCTTTTCCGCCTATTGCAGTATCAAGGCATAAATTTATTTCGCTATCATTAGTTACAAGAACACCAAGCTGATTACAATATATTTGCATTACTCTCATATATACTGGTGTTCTTCTCATCTCTCTAATATTATTTGCCATATTAATTGCGGCACCTTTTTCGCCCTCTCTCATTAATGATTCCATTTTCCAAAGTTGCCCAAATATACTCATTTCTTCATCAAGATGTTTTGAATTATAACTTTTATCTATAAGTAATCTTCCGTAATTTGCATCACCATAATAAAGATAATATGAACCTAAAAGCAATGTGGCAGAATCAGCAATAAATAAATCTGGATGGACTGTCAACTCTCTTAATTTAACAATATCCTGATTTTGAAGTTGTCTTGCTGCATAGTATTCTGGATAAAATGTTTTACCAGACCTACCTTTTACAGCACATCCATTAATAAATATAATTAAACTAATGATTAATAATACAGTAAGTCCTTGTAATTGGCGATTCAATCCTAACTTTTTCAACATTTAAACCTCGCTTTTTAATTATAGGCAATGCTTCTTTTAGTTCATCATCTAGTTTTTCACCTTTAAACATTACCCATCTAGTATTTTGTTTTGATATATGATATGAATTTTTTAAAAGCTCTTTAACAGTTGATACTCCCCTTGCTGTTATTATATCAAAACTTCTGTTTTTTATATTTTCTACTCGTGTATTTAATACTTCTATGTTTTTAAGTTCTAATTCTATGGCTGATTGCTCTAAAAATCTGCATTTTTTACCAATGCTTTCTATAAGAGTTATTTTTATATTTGGATAAAATATACTAAGCACTATTCCGGGAAAACCACCACCACTGCCAATATCTGCCAAATTGCCTACCGGTGATTGATATTGTTGGAAATAGTATATACTATCATAATAGTGTTTCAAGTAAAAATCTTCTCTTTCTTTAATAGCTGTTAAGTTTATTTCACATTTTAAATGTAATTCATAAAACTTTTCAAGTTTTTTTTCTATTATTTCATTTGTTTTTATTAATTTATCCATTATTTCTCTTTTCTTTATTTATTGCTATTTCAAGTATTGATATTGCTGACATACTCATTCCCGGTATTCTTAAAGCCTGCCCTAATGTTTTTGGTTTTATATGTGAAAGTTTTTCTCTATATTCTCGTCTTAATCCTGAAATATTGCTATAATCAAAATATTCTGGTATTTTTTTATCTTCTAATGTTTTATATTTTTTTATCTCTTCTTCCTGTTGATTTATATAACCCGAATATTTAATAATTGTTTCTACCTGTTTTGCTTGCCTGCCTGTGAGTGTTGTTAAACCCATATCGTATATCATTTCAATATTTGTTTCTGGTCGTTTTAAAAATTCATAGCAGGACATTCCTCTATCTAGTAAAATATTATATTTTTCAAGTTTCTCTTTGTTTTCTTTTAATCGTATTACTTCTTTTTTTAATCTTTCTACTTCATTATAAACATTATTTTTTTCTAATATAAACCGCTCATATCTTTCTTTTGATATAAGTCCATATTTATAACCATACTCTATTAACCTATATTCTGCATTATCTTCTCTTAAATGTAACCTGTATTCACCACGGGAAGTGAACATTCTATATGGTTCATCTACACCTTTTGTTATAAGGTCATCAGTTAAAACACCAATATAGCTTTCATTTCTTCCAAGTATAAATGGTTCTTTTTTATCTATTGAAAGCACAGCATTTATTCCCGCCATAAGACCTTGACATGCTGCTTCTTCGTAGCCACTTGTTCCATTAATCTGCCCTGCAAAGTATAGCCCTTTTATAAGTTTTGTTTCATAAGTTGGATATAATACTGTTGGCTGAAATGCTTCATACTCTATTGCGTATGCTGGTCTTATAAACTGACAGTTTTCTAATCCTTTTATAGTTCTGTATGCCTTTAACTGTGCATCTACTGGTAAAGATGTGGAAAATCCATTTGGATATACTTCTCTACTATTATATCCTTCTCTTTCTAATATTATTTGATGCCTTGTTCTCTCTGGAAATTTTGCAATTTTATCTTCCATACTAGGACAATATCTAGGACCTATACCTTTATCCGTAGAATTATAATATATACTTCTATGTATATTTTCTTTTACTATTTTATGCGTTTCTTCATTTGTATATGTTGCATAGCATTTTATTTGTGGAAGTTTAAAACTATTGTTTTCAAAAGAAAATGGTATTTTTTCTCCACCCATTTCATACACTTCTAATTTTGAATAATCTATTGTATTAATATCTATTCTTGCTGGTGTGCCTGTTTTTAGACGGACAGCATTAAAGCCTAATTCTTTTAGTGATTTTGAAAGATGTATTGATGGTTTTTCGTATGTTCTTCCCGCAGGAAAATATGTTTCTCCAATGAATACTTTACCATTTAAAAATGTCCCTGTGCATATTATTGCTTTTTTACATTTAAAATCTTCACCCCAAATATTTCCTATACCATATATTTCGTTATTTTTTATATATATTTGCCCTGCTTCACCCTGTTTTACTTCTAAATTGCTTTGGCTCATTAATATATTTATCATTCTACTTATATATATTTTTTTGTCTGCCTGTCCCCTTGAACTTTTAGCAGCTGCACCTTTTTTACTATTAAGCATTTGAAATTGAATACATGCTTCATCAATATTTTTTGCAATTTCTCCACCTAGTGCATCAATATCTTTTACAAGATTACCTTTTGCAAGACCACCTATTGCTGGATTGCAACTCATTTGTGCAATACTATCAATAGTAGAAGTTAAAAGTAGCGTTTTTGCACCCATTCGTGCAGAAGCAAGTGCTGCTTCACAGCCTGCATGACCGCCACCAACAACTATTACATCATAAATATTTTCAAAATTCATATAAGCCTTTTTTATTTTATTCTTTTTTATTTTATCATCTTTAAATATTATCTGCTACAAATTTATTATTTATATTTTACTTTCCTTATACTATTTCTTATTTAGTTATTATACATCTAAATATTTTGTATAAAATTTTATATCTTATACTTTTTATTATATATCATCACTTGAATAAATTATCATAATTAATATATTGTTTTGTTAAAAATCTCATTACAATTATACTTAATCCATATAATATTCCTTTATATATGGATTTTCTTCTTATATTTATGTCTTCGTTATCTTTATTTTGAAATCCTTGCAATATTGCTTTTTCTTTTTTATTACTTTGTATTATCATATACATCAATGTAAAATATATACCACCATGAAAATACATATTAAAAAATAAGTGCATCTTTATAATATCATATATAAAAGAACTGACTTCTAATATATTTTTTATAATTCCATTATATTCATAATAGCTGGGAAAATATTCAAATAATTCTGTATAAAAACTTATTTCAAAAATTAATCCTGTTATTGCAACTGCTATAAAAAAATATACCTTATATAATTTATTTATTTTTGATGCACCTAATAAGATAATAGCAAAAGGCACTATTTCTAATAATAATGTCTCTCTTAAAAATAAATATAATTCTTCTCCATCAATTAAATATCCAAACCTAATTAAATTAAGTAATAATCCTATAATAATTATGATAATTATTCCATTTATAAAATATTTCATTTATTCTTTTTATTCCTATATTAATCTTAATATTATTCCAGTTATTATTGCTGTTATTATTGCAAAAATAAAATTATTTCTTTGTTTTTTTCCTTTCCAAATATATGTAAAATTTATAAATACAAGAAGTATAGGTATTATATAAATATACTTAAAACCTGTATCAAAAAATGTTCTTATAACTGCTGATAATGTGGCAGTTATAATTATAAGTGATGTTGTAAAAAAGAAAAGTATTTTAAAAGATTTCCATTTAGTCATATATTTCTCTTTTGTATATTTATAAATGTTTCACGTGAAACATAATATTAAAACTTATATAATTATTTTTCTTTATTAATATTATATGTAAAATATATTAAATAACTAACCAAAATCATTTAACAATAAAACCAATAAACACACAAAATTATATAAAAAATCAGTATAGTCATTGATTAAAAATATATACTATTTTTGCAATTTATTAAATTTATGTATTTCTACTGCTAAAACAGAAACAGCAGTTTTTGTTAATCCTGGTATCCTTAAAACTTGACCTAATGTTTTTGGTTTAATACTTTTCAATTTATCTGAATATTCAAGACGAAGACCTGAGATATTATCGTATGAAAAATTTTCTGGTATTTCTATATTTTCATAATCTTCATTATTGCTTTCTTTCATACTCTCAATATAACCAGAATATTTTATTTTGATTTCAACTTGTCTTGCTTTCCTGCCAGTTAATCCATCCCCTATTAAATTAATAATATCATTATAGCTTAATTGTGGTCTTTTTAAAAGCTCATCAGCTCTATATGATTGGTTGATAGACACTCCAAATTGAGAAAGATAATTTTCATTTTCAGTATTTTTTTTGATTAATGTTTTTTGCAATCTTTCTATTTCATTGTTAATATCACACATATCTTTATTATATCTTTCATATCGTGTTTTTGAAATAAGTCCTAATTGATAGCCATATTTTATTAATCTTTCCTCTGCATTATCTTCTCTTGTTAAAAGTCTGTATTCACTTCGTGATGTGAACATTCTATATGGTTCAGTAATACCTTTTAAGACTAAATCATCAGTAAGCACACCAATATAACTTTCACTTCTATCTAATATAAATGGTTCTTTATTATCAAGAGATAAAACTGCATTTACACCTGCCATAAATCCTTGAACTGCTGCTTCTTCATATCCACTTGTTCCATTTAATTGACCGCCAAAATATAATCCTTTAATTAATTTTGTTTCGTATGAGTGATAAAGTCCTGTTGGTTGGTAAGCATCATATTGTATTGCATATGCTGGTCTTATAAACTGGCAACTTTCCATTCCTTGAACTGTTCTATAAGCCATAATTTGAGCATCTACTGGTATTGAACAAGAAAAGCCATTTACATGAACTTCTTTTGTATTAAGTCCCTCTGGCTCAATAACAAGTTTATGCCCTATTTTTTCAGGAAATTTTAAAACTTTATCTTCCATACTAGGACAATATCTAGGACCATTACTTTCTCTTGCACCATTATAAAAAAGACTTTTTTCGGCAGCATCTCTTATTATTTTATGTGTTGCTTCATTAGTTTGAGTTCCATAACATTTAATTTGTGGAAGATTTATTGATAAAGTTTCAGCAGAAAATGGTATAATCTCATTATCGCTTACATATTCTTCTAATCCAATAAGATTAAGACTATCAATATGCAATCTAGCAGGTGTATCCGTTTTTAATCTTATTGGATTAAATCCTAACTTTTTAAGAGATAAAGAAAGAGCTGTTGCAGATGGTTCATACATTCTTCCAGCCTCTACAATATTATTACCTATAAATATTTCTCCACCAATAAATGTGCCACCACATATCACTATTTTTCTAGCTAAAAATATCTGCCCACATGCAGTTTCAACACCTTTAACTTCACCGTTACTCACAAGTATTTCTGTGACAATTCCTTGTTTAACATCAAGTAATGGAGTATCCATTAATATTGATTGAAATCTATCTTTATATAAATATTTATCAGCTTGAGCTCTGCTACACCATACTGCTGGACCTTTTCTTTTATTAAGTATTCTAAACTGGATGCCTGTTTCATCAATATTTTTTGCCATTTCTCCACCAAGTGCATCCATATCTTTTACAAGATTTCCTTTTCCTATACCACCAATAGCCGGATTACATGGCATTAAAGCTATATTATCAATTGATATTGTAAGAAGTAAAGTATTAGCTCCCATTCTTGCAGCTGCAAGAGATGCTTCACAACCTGCATGACCCGCACCAACAACTATTACATCATATTTTTTTTGAAATTCCATATTTATCCTTTTTTAATAAATTGAAAAATTATAATAATTTTATTTAATAATTTTGTAAAGAAAAGAATTGATTAAATATGTTTCACATGAAACATTAATATATAAATATAAAATAGTGATATATACAAACAATATAAATAAAGGTTTAAAATTTTGACTTATAAGCAATTTTATAATACAATAACACATAAATTACTATAAAAATGCTTTACAGGGCAAAATATGAATCCATCATTATAACTAATTGATATAATAAGTTTTTTAACGAGTAATATTATATCAGTATAACATAAATAATACATAGTAATATACGAAAGAATAATAAATAGATTGAGTGTAATTTTAACTATAATACTTTATTTTAACGAAAGATAAATAAAAAAATACATAAATTAAAATAATAATTGAAATAATCATATATATCAGAATTTAATCTTCACTTACTTTTTCTAAGTAATGACGAATGTATATAGCCCATATATGCTTTTTTAACATCTGTCTCATTATCAGGAAAATATAAAACCCTATACCAGTCATATACTTTATTATATTTAGGACGAATAATATCATCCCATATAGAAAATGAAACAAATTCTACACTATAAACTTTATCTCTATTTAATAAAGTTTTTAATACACTACCATTAGGAGTTACTCTTAAAGTAGCTTCATTATTATATGATAAAACTCTAAATTTAGATAAAGAAGGTGGATAGAAATGACCAATAGTTTCATCATAAAAATGTTTGTTGTAAATCTCTTCTTTATTAATATTATTTACAACCATATTGTCTACATAAAGAGTATTAATTAACTTTGAAGTATCTCCATTATCATGATAAGAAGAATATGAAAAAACAGATTTATTTGAGAGGATAATATCCACATCTAAAATAATATCACCAAAATATCCACTAGAATAAATATTAGAATAAACACTTTTATTTACTTGGTAGTCAAGTGGAATAATTAAAACTTTATTAAGATTTAATGATGTATCATTAGCTACAAAATAATATGATGCATTTTTATAATTATCAGGTGATACGATAATTTTACCACTAATTTTTATAGGATTAGCAAGTTTAAATGAATATTCTGCATTTGAAACAACTAAATTAAAATATTGCGATGGTTTATCTCTATTAATTCTATTTACAGTATAATTTTTATATGGAATGTATTTAAAATAAGAAGCAAATTTATTAGAAAATTTTTCATTTAAAACTTTATTTAAAGATTCTATTTTTGCTTTATTATATGCAACATTATATTTGACAATGTCTTTTTGATATTTATCAAGTAATTTGTAATATATTTCATCATCAATATAGTTGTAAAAATTATTAATTAAACAAATATCCTCATCATCCCGAATAAAATATTCATCACTAAGTAAAAAAGAAATATATCTATTAATTAATAACTGCAATTTATTATTTTCAACATAAGGAAGATGGGAAGATGAAGGAAACTTACATAGTATATTAAAAAGTTCATCATAAGATAACTTATCAACATCACCAATATCATTTATAAATTTTTCAATATCTATATTATTTTTTTCATTAATTTTAATCTGAGAAGAATGAATATAACCATGAATGGATTTATATTTATCATTATCCTTATAAAAGAAAGTTATAAAATACCACTCTTTATTAAAAGATTTAGAATATTTTAATATTTTATACCAATTATAAACATACTGTCTTTCTGGAAATCCGTATTGCAAACCAAAATCATAATCAGATTCGTTAGGTTCACTAAAACCTTCATAATAATAAACATAATCGTCTATATTTTCATCATCTAATTTTATTGTATAAATAATATTTCCGTTTGGTTTATCTCTTATATTAATATATCCATCATCACTATAAAGAAAATATTTTTTTAATTTTTCATAAGAATAACTATTAAAATCTTTCTTTACATTTTTCATAAAAGATTTATCATAATATTTAATTTCTTTTACACTATTAAAATTTAAGTCTTTAACATATAATATAAAACTCTTACCAAATTTTATAAAAGAATCTTTATCTATAATAAAATCAACATCAAAAACTATTTCACCAACAGCACCATTTTTTAAATTGTTTTTTGGTATAGTAGTTTTTAAGTTATAAGTAATAGGTAAAATAAAAATATTATCAAATTTTAAATCAATATTATTTGCTTTAAAAGAAGTTTTAAAAAAATAACCCTCATAAAAACGATGTTTTAAATAATTAGGATTATTATATTCACTATTAATATAATTTGATACTGTTAATGTTCCTGAAAGTTTTAAAGGTTCATTATGTATATATTTATATACACATCCATAATATCCTTCAGTATCTGAACCACAAAATTCTGATGAATCAATTTTATAATATTTAGTAATATTATCCCCTGCCTCTGATGTTAAAAATTCAGTATAAATATCATCTACTACTTTACTAAGGACAAACTTATGATCACTTTCATATGAATATTCTAATTGTTTAATATTATTATATAAACCATATTTTTTTATAATTTTATAATATGTATTATCTAATTTTTCATCAAATGCAAACCTACGTAAATTATATGCTAACTTTACATATTTATCATTATCATTAAGTCTTATTTCAAAATCACCACTTATTTCATAATAATCTTCTATTTTTTTATTTAAAACAATATCATAATAGGTATCTATAATTATTTGAAAATTTTCTGTATTTCCACATTTATTAAAATATTTATCAGAATTTTTATTTAAAAAAATATAAATATCATCTAAATTAGGGAATTTTAAAAGATTTACAATACTATTATCATAATCAGTGCAGGAATAATCAGTATTATTTGCATATATTAGAAAAGGGAAAAAAATAAGAAATAAAAAAATAAACTTTTTCATAAGCATAACCTAAAAGATAAATACACTACTTTATATTAATATAGTAAATGATAACAACAAAAACAAGTGGTTACTTGCCAATACAAAAAGATGAAAAAACTATATCCAATACTTTTTCTGTATAGTTATCACCTGTTATTTCAGAAAGTAAATTTATAGCTCTTTCTAAATCTATACAAAGCATATCCATAGGATATATACCAAGAGATAAATCAATTTTATTAATTAATTCTTTTATATTAATTAATATAGTATGATGTCTTTCTGTAATAGCAGTAGCATTTGAATGAATTTCTGCATCGTGCAATTCTGTTTTTTCTTTTAATATTTTAACAAGCTGCTCAATATTAATACTTTCTTTGGCAGATATATATATATCTGCATTGTCATAACTTTTATTTTCTGTAATATCTACTTTATTACCTATAACAATACGATTAAGGTCTTTTGTAATATCTAAAATATGGTAATCTTCATCAGTAAGAGGCAAGGAAATATCTAATAAAAGTAAAATAATATCTGCACTTTCAATTTTTTTTCTACTTATATCTATTCCTATCTTTTCAATATTTTCATTAGAAAATCTTATACCAGCTGTATCTGTTAAATGGATAGGAATACCACCAATATATAAACTTTCTTTTATAAAATCCCGTGTGGTTCCGGGGATATTTGATACAATGGCTCTTTCTTCTTTTAAAAAAGCATTCATTAATGAAGATTTACCCACATTAGGTCTACCTGCTATCACAACATCAAGTCCACGATTAGCATTTCTATAACTTTTATAGGATAAAATCAGTTCATCAATTATAGATAATATATTAGTGCAATTATTTTTTAATACTGGTAACTCTTCATCAACTGTATCTTCATCAGGAAAATCTATTTTTGCTTCCATTACAGCTTTCATTTTTAAAAGCATATCTTTTATACTATCAATCCTATACCGTAAAAAACCTTGCAACTGATTATATGCAGAATTAACACCTTCAATAGATTTTGCAGCAATTAATTCTTGAATAGATTCAGCCTGAGTTAAATCAATTTTACCATTTAAAAAAGCACGCTTTGAAAATTCTCCACCTTCTGCATGGCGAATATTTAAAGAATAAATTGAAGATAATGCAGCATTTACTAATACAGGATTGCCATGAAATGATATTTCAACAACATCTTCACCAGTAAAAGAATAGGGAGATTTAAAATAAACTGCTAAAACATCATCATGCAGTTTTTCTTCTCTTATATTAAAGCGATAAAGACGAACATAGTTTGGTTTAATATCTGAAATATTAATACTTTTGCCACACCTTTCCATTAAAGAATATACTTTTAATGCTTCACTTCCTGAAACACGCAGAGTAATAACAGGGCTTGTTACAAGTGGAGTGATAGGTGCGACAATAGTATCATTATTCATTATAATTTCTCAATCATTTTAAATGCTTTTAAAGTATTTTGCATAAGTGTTGTAATAGTCATAGGTCCAACACCACCGGGAACTGGGGTAATATATGAACATTTATCTTTAACATTTTCAAAATCAACATCACCACACAATTTACCATCTACTCTATTTATGCCAACATCAATAACAACAGCACCATCACGCACAAATTCTTTTGTTACAAATTTTGGCTTACCAATAGCAGCAACTAATATATCAGCATTAGCACAAACTGATGGTAAATCTTTTGTTTTAGAGTGGCATATTGTAACTGTTGCATTTGCTTTTGTAAGCATAGCAGCAATAGGTTTGCCTACAATATTACTTCTACCTATAACAACAGCATTTTTTCCAGATAATTCTATACCATAATCTGCCATCATATTCATTATTCCGTATGGTGTGCATGGCATAAGACAATCTTCACCAATATTTAAAAGACCAACATTATAAGGATGAAAACCATCTACATCTTTTTCCGGTCTTATTGCCCTTAATATAGTTTTTTCATCACAATTTTTAGGTAGAGGAAGTTGAACTAATATACCGTGTATTTTTTCATCATTATTATATTTATTAACAAGAGCAAGCACATCATCAGTTGTAACATCATTACTTATTCTTTCAACAACTGAATAAAAACCAGCATTAAGAGCTGCTTTTTCTTTTGAATTAACATATACGCTACTAGCAGGGTCATTTCCAGCTAATATAACTGCTATTCCAGGTATTTTACCAGTTGTATTTTTTAATTTTTCAGTTTCTAATTTAAGCTCATCTCTAAATTTACTAGATAACATTTTACCATCAAGAATTACTGCCATTATCTTCTCCCTTAATTTCATCATCATTATCGCTATCATCTTTTGGAACGACAGTAAATGATATTATCTCATCACCTGATGTATTCATAAGCCTTGTTCCCTGTGTATTTCTACCTATAACAGATACCTCAGATGCTGCAATTCTAATTGTCTTACCATTTTTAGTAATAAGCATAATATCATCTTCATTAGGATGTATCTGCCTAACACCAATCACAAGTCCAGTTTTAGAAGTAATTTTCATAAGTTTTAATCCTTTTCCACCACGAGACTGCAATCTATATTCATCTTTATCAGTTCCCTTTCCATATCCAAGCGATGTAACAACTAAAAGAGGACTGTCTTCTTCCACAACTTCGGCAGAAACTACAACATCATCTCTTTCAAGAAGTATTCCCCTTACACCTGTTGCAGTTCTACCCATAGGGCGAACATCTTCTACACTAAATTGTATAGTTTTTCCATCTCTTGTTGCAAGAAATACTTTATCACTATCGCCTGTTAATAATGTTGTAACAATTTCATCATTATCTTTTAAATTAAGTGCTATTATACCACTTCTACCACTTTTAAATTCTATTGTATTTACCCTTTTAACAATACCAAATTTTGTAGCAAAAAAGATTGATTTTGTTTCATCTTTTTCAGGTAAAGTTAAAAATGATGCAATTTTTTCATTTTCATCTAGTGTTAATAAATTAGAAATATGTCTTCCCTTAGAATCTCTTGATTGCTCTGGTATTTGATACACTTTTAAGAAATGAACTTTACCTTTTGTAGTAAATATAAAAAGATGACTTTTATTAGTTGTATAAATTATTTCTTCAAGGAAATCTTCATTTTTATTTGCAGCACCTATTTTACCTTTACCACCTCTTTTTTGTGCTGTAAAGTTTGAAAGAAGTGTTCTTTTAATATATCCATTATGGGTAATTGTAACAACCATTTCATCATTTGGTATTAAATCTTCATAATCAATATCATCAATACTGTCAGCTATTTCTGTTTTTCTTTCATCACCATATCTTGCCTTAATATCAACTATTTCTTCTCTAATAACTCCCATAAGTTTAGATTTAGAATTTAAAATAGAATTATAATATTCTATATCTTTTTTAAGCTGTTCGTATTCTTCATTTAATTTATCTATTTCAAGACCAGTAATTTTAGCAAGACGCATATCAAGTATTGCCTGCGATTGAATTTCTGATAAATCAAATCTATCTATTAACGCTTTTTTAGCTGATGGTGTATCTTTTGATTCTTTAATAATTTTAACTACTTCATCAATATTTTGAACAGCTATTCTTAAACCTTCCACTATGTGCATTCTTTCTTCTGCTTTCATAAGTTTATAGCGTGTTCTTCTAGTAACAACTTCTATTCTATGGTTTAAAAATTCTGTTAAAATATTTTCAAGAGTTAAAATTTGAGGTCTACCGCCAACAAGTGCCACCATATTAAAACCAAAAGAAGACTCTAATGCTGTAAATTTATAAAGTCTATTTAATATAACTTCTGCGGATTCGCCCTTTTTTATATCTATCAATATTTTTATACCTTTCATACTAGATACATCTCTAATATCAGTAATTCCGGGTATTTTTTTATCGTTCACAAGCTCTGCAATTTTTTCAACTAAAACAGATTTATTTACTTGGTAAGGTATTTCTGTAATAACAATTTGTTCTTTACCACCTTTTACTTCTACTATTTCAGCCCTTGCCCTTATTCTAATACTTGCTCTACCTGTTTTATAAGCATTAATAATATCCCCTTTTCCCATAATAATACCACTTGTAGGAAAATCAGGTCCTTTAATAATATTAAATAAACCATCTTCTGTATAATTTTCTTCATCAATCATATAAAGAAGTCCATCCATAACTTCTGTTAAATTATGTGGTGGAATATTTGTTGCCATACCAACAGCAATACCAGAAATACCATTAATTAAGAGATTTGGTATTTTAGTAGGAAAAACAGTAGGTTCAGTCAAAGAACCATCATAGTTTGGCATAAAATCAACTGTATTACAATCAATATCAGCCATAAGTTCATCACTAATACGAGCCATTCTTGCTTCTGTATAACGAGATGCAGCAGCACTATCTCCATCTATTGAGCCAAAGTTACCTTGACCTATAACAAGTGGATACCGCATTGAAAAATCTTGTGCAAGCCTAACAAGTGCATCATATATTGCACTATCTCCATGGGGATGAAGTTTACCCATAGTATCCCCAACTATACGAGCAGATTTTTTATTAGGCTTATTGAACTGCACACCCATTTCATTCATAGTAAAAAGAACACGCCTGTGAACTGGTTTTAAACCATCTCGCACATCAGGTAATGCTCTTCCAGCTATAACACTCATTGCATAGTCTAAATAACTATTTTTAAGAGTATCTTCTATACTTACATCTTGAATATTTTTATCTAACATTTCACTCATCTATATACACCATTCCTATATATCAAGGTTTCTAACATTTAATGCGTTCATTTCAATAAACTCTCGTCTTGGTCCAACAGTATCGCCCATTAATAATGAAAAAAGCTCATCAGCTGCCTCAGCATCTTCAATATTAATTTTATAAAGACTTCTTTTTTCTGGGTCCATAGTAGTTTCCCAAAGCTGTTCAGGGTTCATTTCACCAAGACCTTTAAATCGTGAAATATCTAAACCTTTTCTACCTCTTGCATCAACAAAATTAATTAAAGATGAAAGTTTGTCAAATTCCATTATAGAATTATCTTTTAATGTAATTTTATAAGGTGTTTTACCTATTTCTAAAATATATGAACCAATACGGCGTAATTCTTTAAAATCACTACTTAATACTAGATGTGTATCTATAAATATTTTTTCATGCTTTTTCTCAAAAGAAATAGAGTATTTAGAAAATTCTTCATTATATACTATTTCTACATTTTTGTATTCTTCAAAAGCATTAATACTTTCAAGATAATTTTTTAATTTTTCAATATTTTCTTCTTTTTCAAAAAGTTTTACATCCATATCTTTATAAGTAGCAAAAGTTTCTACCATTTCTTCATTATAACCTTTTCTAATTAACTTATCTAAATGTTTTTGGTATTTTAAAAGTTGGATAAATAAAGGTTTTGACCTTTTAGGATTTAAAATATCCATAGTAAAATCAGATAATGCAGAATCAAGTAAAAAGTTTTCAAGTTCATCATCATTTTTTACAAAACGGCTTGATTTACCCCTTGTTACTTTATATAAAGGCGGATTTGCAAGATAAACATATCCTCTCTCTATTAACTCTCTCATGTGTCTAAAAAAGAAAGTAAGTAAAAGAGTAGCAATGTGAGCACCATCAACATCTGCATCTGTCATAATAATTATTTTATGATAACGAAGTTTTTCTGGATTAAAAGCATCTTTACCAATACCAGCACCAAAAGCAGTTATCATATTTCTAATTTCTTGGGAAGAAAGCATTTTATCAAGACGAGCTTTTTCCACATTTAATATTTTACCACGAAGTGGAAGAATAGCTTGAAAATCTGAATTTCTACCTTGTTTTGCAGAACCACCAGCAGAATCCCCTTCAACAATAAAAACTTCTGCTTTTGCTGGGTCTTTTTCATGACAATCTGCTAATTTACCCGGAAGAGAATCTCTTTCAAGAGCTGACTTTCTTCTTGTAAGCTCTTTTGCTTTTCTTGCTGCTTCTCTTGCCATATATGCCTGCAATGCTTTTTCAAGTATTTTTTTAACAATAACACCATTTTCTTCCATATAATCTTGTAAAGCTGGGCTTACAATAGATTCTACCGCTGTTTTTGCATTATTAGAGCCAAGTTTTGTTTTTGTCTGACCTTCAAAAACAGGGTCTGTCATTTTTATAGATAAAACAGCTGACATCCCTTCACGAATATCTTCACCTGATAAATTATTTTCTTTAACAAGATTATTTTTAACAACATAAGAATTAAAGGCTTTCGTTAATGCAGCTTTAAAACCTGCTTCATGTGTTCCGCCTTCTTCTGTATGAATATTATTAACATAAGAATATATACTTTCATTGTAAGAATCATTATATACAATAGCAAGTTCAACTATAATATTATTAGATTCACCTTTTATATATATAGGTTCATCAAAAATAAGATTTTTAGTTTTATTAATATATTTTACATAACTAGGAATACCACCTTCTGCATGAAATTCTTCACTTAAATCAAATCTTTCATCAATAAGTTTAATTTTTATTCCACTATTAAGATATGCAAGTTCTCTAAACCTTTTTGCAAGAGTTTCATAATTTAATTCCAATGTTTCAAATATTTGTCCATCAGGTTTAAAAGTAATTTTAGTTCCAGTTTTTGAACTATCCCCTATTCTTTCAACATCACCAACTGGCTTTCCTCTTTCAAAATTTTGTTTAAAAATACCGCCATCTCTTTCAACAGTTGCTGTTAAAGTTTCTGATAAAGCATTAACAACAGATACACCAACACCATGTAATCCACCAGATGTTTTATAAGAGTTAGTATCAAATTTACCACCTGCATGAAGAACTGTTAATACTACTTGTAATGTAGATACTTTTGCAGTTGGATGTATGCCAACAGGAATACCACGACCATCATCTTCTACTGTAACACTACCATCTACATGGAGTATAACTGATATATTTTTACAATATCCAGCCATAGCTTCATCTATTGAGTTATCTATTACTTCATATACTAAATGATGAAGTCCTCTTACTCCCGTTGAACCAATATACATACCGGGACGCTGCCTTACTGCTTGCAAACCCTCTAATACTTTAATACTACTTTCACTATAATTTTCTGACATAACCTTCCCTTATATATTTATTTTATAGTAATAACATTTTCAAAATTAAGCCTAGAATTATCAACACCAGTGTATAATACTTGTCTGTTATTTGAAAAAATATTTTTTATAAATTCTGCTCTGTTTTTATCAAGAGCTGCTTCAAAATCATCTAAAAGAGTTATTATACTTATTTTTCTTTTTTCTTCAATAATTTTTATAAAAGAGTATAAACAAAGAAGTATAAATGTTTTCTTCTGACCAGTGGATGAAAATTTTTCTATTACTTTATCATTAAGACACATTTCAATTTTATCACGATGAATACCATATAACGATTTTTTAATAAATTTTTCCTTGTTAAGTAAAGATATATCAGAAGTATTACTAAAATAATTAATAAAAACATTTTCCATATTAAAATCTAAAATATTATATAAATTTTTTAGATGATTGTTAACTTCATTGATAATATTATTTCTTTTAGTAAATATTTTATTAGATAAATGTGTTATTTTTTCATTTAATACATCTATATATGTAAAATCAGATATTTCTTTTTCAAGTTCCACCTGTTTTTGTGCTAAAATTCTATTATAATTTTTTATATCATAAATATGTTCTTTATTATAATAAAAAATATATTTATCTATAAAATTACGCCTGTCTTGTTGGTCTTTTGATAATATTCCAAGCATTTCAGGTGTATAACATGCAATTGGATAGTTATATATATAATCTGCAATATCTTCTACATCTTCCCCATTAATAGTATTTACTCTTTTATTTTTAAATAAACACACTATATTACTGATTAATGAATTTTCTATAATCTCACTTTCAATTCTAAAAAAATTTTCATTAAAAGTAATTGCAGAAGATAAAGGTTGTTTTTTAAAACTTTTTAAACAAAATAATATATATAATGCTTCAAGTATTGTAGTTTTACCTGAACCATTATTGCCTATAAATAATGTTTCATTTCCAATTTCATATAAAGAATTATTATGATTTCTTAAATTTATAAGCTTTAAATTTGATACATACATTTATTATTATACTTTATCAATAGATATAGGAACAACTAAATATCTATAATTTGTATCACTTGGAGTTATAAGAACAGGTGAGCGTTTATCACTCATTTCAAGAGTAAAATCTTCTGTTTCTATAATACTTAATATTTCATTTACATGTCTAGCATTTAATATTATTTCAAAGGTATCGTTATTGAAATCTAAAATATCTATGATTTCAGAGCCTTCACCATATATTGTTTCAAGAGATGACATTTTAAGTGATGATTTATCAAATTCTAATATTATACCCGGTGTTTCATCACTTGTAATAGCAGAAACTCTTTTTGATGCTTCTATAAATGATTTTCTATCTATTTTAGCTTTTACAGGATATTTTTCATCCATAAAAAGTCTATCAATATTTTTAACAAATTTTTCTATTAGTTTAGAATAAACAGTAATATTGTCGGCTTTAAATGATATTTGTCTTCTATCTGTTTCTATTTCTATTAAACCTTTATTTTCAAAAACTCTTATAATTTCAGAAATTGTTTTTTTAGGAATATTAACAATAAAGTCATTTGAATATTCTTTGTCAAAATTTACTGATGCGATTGCAACTCTTTGCATACCTGTTGCAGATATTTCCAAAGTATCTCTATTAACTTTAAATTGTGCACCTGTATATTCTAATTTTTGGGAATCATTTAATATACAAAATACTGTTCTTTTTAATAATGTAATTAAATCTGATGAATTAATTTTTAAATAATATTCTTGTATAATTTCACCCATAGATGGAAAATTTTCTGATGGTATTGTAGAAAGTTTAAATTTTGATTTGCCACAAATTACATTTAATCTTGTATCATCATATTTAAAATCTATTAAAGAGCCATCAGGTAGTTCTTTTATAATATCTAAAAGTTTTCTACAACTTACTGTAATTCTTCCTTCACTTTCTATGCTATTAACTTCAAATGAACATGAAAAACCCATCTGATAGTTTGTTGCTTTTATATTTACAGTATTATTTTCTGCTTCTATGTATATATTTTGGAGAATATCGTTTAAACCTTTTGGATTTGTAAAACTATTTGCATATTGTAAGTATTTTAAGATATCTTCTTTTATAACTGAAAAGTGCATAATTACCTCATTAATAATAAGCATATATTATTTTGCTTATATATATAAAAGTTTGTTATTGTTGTTGAGTTGTTGATAACCCAAATAAGTATTAAAATTATATATTTTATAATAAAATTTAGCAATAATAAATTGTTAGTCAATATCAAAATTTTACAAAAAAATTATTAAAATCTAATAAATTTATCAAAATATCTTTAAATAATCTAAAAATTTTTAAATAAGTATTAAATTTATTTATAATACATAATTTATGAAAACTTTGATAACTTTATAAATTATTAATAATTAAATAAATTATTTTTAGTAAAATGTGGATAACTTTTTAATATAATGTTATAACTTTTGGAAAACTTTCATTTTACTTGAAAGTTCTTTTAAAGTATTAACAGTGTAGTCATTGTTATTTTTAATTTCTCTATCTATTTTGCTTATAGAATTTTTTATAGTAGAATGGTCTCTATTAAAAATTGCACCAATAGAAGTTAGAGATGATGGAGTATTATTATATATAAGATATATTGCCATATTTCGTGGAGTAACTATATTAACAGCTCTACTTTTTGACTGCATATCCACAAGTTTTATATTATAATGCTCTGATACGATTTGTATTATATCATTAGGGGAAAGAACTCTATCTCTTTTAAGAAAAAAGTTTTTAAGGTCATTTTGGATATATTCCACAGTTATCTCTATATTATAAAGTTTTCCTTTTACTACTATTGTATTAATAACACCTAATAAATCTCTTGTGCTGTCAGATTTTATATTTTCAGCCACAAACCTTATAACTTCATCACTTATATAATATTTATTAATCTTCAAATAATTTTCAATAATAGCCACTTTTTCATCTATTGAAGGTGTGCCTATTTCTACTATTAATCCACCTTGAAAACGACTTGAAAGACGCCTGTCTAAATCTGTTAAATCATCAGGCGATGAGTTAGATGTTAATATAATCTGTTTATCATTACTATATAGCTTTGAAAAAAGGAAAAAAAATTCATCCATTGTAGCAGCACCTCTTGATATAACTTGCACATCATCAAAAAGTAAAACATCAATAGCATCATATTTTTCCTTAAATTCTGCCATGTGTTTATTCTGCATAGATTTTACAAACTCTCTTAAAAAAAGTTCACCAGTTATACAAAGAACATTTTTTTTAGGGAAATTAATACGCATCTGATTACCAACAGCGTGCATAAGATGAGTTTTTCCAAGCCCTACATCACCATGAATATATATAGGGTTATTTGCTCTTTCAAAGCCTTTTGCTGCATTTACACAGGCAGCATAGGCAAATCTATTTGACCTACCAGATACAAATGTTTCAAAAGTATGTTGTTTATTTAATGGAACACTATAATAATCATGGTTTTGAATTTGCTTATCTTCTGTTGTTTCATTTACATTATAAGAAGATTTATCTTTTTCTTTTCCAACCATTCCTTTTAGCACGATGTTTATATCTGCATCAATATGATAAGCATTTTTTAAAAGCCCTTTAAGATAACCTAAATAATGGTCTTCTACCCATGTTTTTATATATTTATTTGGTGCTTCAAGACTAATAGTATTTGCTTCAATTAATATTATTTTTAAATCTTTAATCCATTTTAATACTTCATTATCAGTAATTTTATCTTTAATTTCATTAAATATATGTTGCCATGAAGCAGTTTTATCTTTATCAGACATATTTTTTATCTCCAAAGTAATAGTATTTAAAAAAAAGCAGAAATATCTATTCCAGCAGAATAACCAATACATGTGCTGTTGTTATTAAATAACTGGACTTGTTTTGATATATAGTTATGACCATCAATAACAAATTCTACATAAGGGCTTATTCTTACAATATCTTTAATGATTAAGCTGTATCTGAAACGAGCAGCTATTCTATCAATATAATATTTTTCTTGGTCAGAAAAATATACATCTTTTATTAAGTTAGAAAGTTTATACATATCGTTTTCCATTTCAAATTGAAAATGAAAAATATTACTTTTATTCACTCCAAGATTAAGTGAAAAGAAAACATCAATTACTGGAACATATTTAAACTCAATTGATGAGTATTTTAAAAAATCTACTTTAAAATAAGTTAAAGGAAGCCCAAATATAACATTTACACCGGGCTTATTATATTCATATCTTATTACAGGTAGTGGGTATCCATCTAAAAAATCTCTACTTGTAGAATATTCAATACCTAAATAAAGCCTTGAATAATATGGTAATGCTTTGCCTTTTATATTTTCATATTCTGTTACATGCTGAAATATTCTAAAAGCATAAAATAAATCAAAATCAATTAAATTTAATGATGTAAATGGTTTATCACTTGCAGATGTTATTCCAAAGCCAGCCCAGTGGCTACCTGCTTTATATCCATAAGTAAGACCAATATTAGATAATATATCCTGCCCTAATACTTGCCTAAATTCATATCCAAATTGATGAGGCGTGCTTGTATGAAGCCCTGAAATATCTATTGTATGAGTATCATATTTTGCAGTATCAAGCCATCTATATTTTATATCCAACCCTTCATAGACTTTATATAAAGCATTAGAAGCATAGCTATTACAAGTAATAAAAAATATAGTAATAAATAAAAAGATACCCTTTTTATTCATTATTTACCTGAAAAAGTGTATTATTTTCTACTGCAATATTTTTTAGAAATAGTGAACTAAATCTTATACCAGTCCACAAAGGAATATTATTAAGAATAGCAAATTCACAAGCATAAGAAAGTGGTGAAATATTTTCTAAAATCATTCCCTTTGCATTTTTATAATTCATAAGTTTTGTAATTGGCAAATTATAAGCTGCAATTATTTTATCATTATAATCATTAAGATTTAAATCAGATACTACTTTACCTTTACAATTTATTTGATTTAAGGCATATACAGAAAAACTTTCTGTTTCTTTATATCTAATAATCATATCTTCTGCAATATGTGCTGTATCAGATAAATCATACCCATAAATTTCAGGTGGCATAAGTTGGGTAGAATATCGTTTATTACGCCATTTTCTAAAATATATAAGCTCTTTTGTTTCTCCAAAAAGAGTGTCATTATTAAGTCTTCTTATTTCATCATGGTCTAGGAAGAAAATATCTTCTTTTTTATCAAGTTTTCCTTTTGTAACACCAAGCTCACCAGTTTTTAATAAGGCTTTTTGAGTATTAACTACTAAATTAGATGCTGCCAAATATAATTCATCACGCATATCTAAAAGTTTATGTATATTTTTAATAGCTTTTCTTAATTTTGATTTTCCAGTAAAAAAAGAAAGTTGTTTAAAATAAGTTTTTATTTTATCAACATTTTTTTCCATATTAAATGATACTTGTGAAATATTAGAGGAAAAATCAAGGTAATCAGGCAATATTATATTATCAGTATTATAAAATAAAGAGCTTTCTCGTGTTTTATACACAGCATTTAAAACAAGCGAAATATTTGGGAATTTTTTAAGTAGCAAAGATAAATTGTTAATAAATGCAATAGTAATATATTCATATACTATTGCAAGCTGAACAGGATAATCATAAAAAGTTTTTTCCGTAACATTATTTATTGTTATTTTTGATGATACTTTTTTAATCTCATCAAGCACTTCTTTTATTTCATCATAAGTTACAGGAAAAAAAGATTTATTTAATTTATCTAGTTTAGATATACCCATTTTTAAAAATAAATTTGGAGAAAAAACACGCCTATATAATGATTTATTAAGCCCGATTGTGTGCATCATTTTTTCAAAAGCAGTCATATTGATATATATCCTACCATTAATTGGCAAAACTGACGGTGATGAAGTTTTAAGATTACATGAAACAAACAGAGGATTTAATATATCTAATAAATCATTAAAAATTGATGTAGTAAAATATGAACATACTTGCGGAACGAAAGAAGCAAAATATCCATTTGATAAAATAACTTCTTCATCATATAATCTTGCTTTACTTTCTCCATATTCAGAAGAAGCAAGAGGACGAGGAATTGTATAATCTCGCATATCATCTTTTAATACTTCTTCTATCTTTATAGCATTTTTTATAAAGCAACCATCTTCTAATAATATAATATCCATTTCAAGTGGACTTTTTGCCACTCTTTCTGCTTTAAATATGGTATCAAGTAATGTATTTATTTCAGCATTATTTAAATCAGGCCTACCAGTAATATTTCTTATATTATCAGAATACTGTCCTTTTAATATTATAAAACGAATATTATCCATATCAGCAGTAAAAAAACCGAAGTTATTATTATAATGAGGATATATTTTAATATTTTTACCAGTAATCTCTATATGTGTATTATTTTCATCTTCTATACTATTTTTTTCAATATCATTATATATTTTTAACCCTGCTTGATTAAGTATTTCAAGAAGATTATCTTTTATTAATTCACTCATTTTATAAAAAACCTCAATTTAATAACTTGTTACTGAAAAATAGAATATAATTTTTGTCATTTATATAAGACAGTATGTTTTAATTTTGTATAAAAGTATAATTATTTTTATGTAGTATTATTTTTAAATATCAGCCTAATAATATAATTATCAGGCTATGAAATTTAAAAGTTATATTAAAACTATTCAGCTATTAACAAGTCAGCGATTTCTCTATACCTTTTAGATGTTTCTTTTGATATATTTTCAGGGAGAACTGGTCCCGGAGCTTGTTTATTCCAGTCAAGAGTTTCAAGGTAATTACGAACTATCTGTTTATCCATACTATCTTGCACTTGACCTGCTTTATATTTATCAGCAAACCAAAAACGAGAAGAATCAGGTGTTAAAACTTCATCAATAAGTATAACTTCTCCATTATAAAGTCCAAACTCTAACTTTGTATCTGCAATTATTATACCTTTTGATAATGCAAGCTCTGATGCAAATGTATATATTTTAATAGTATAGTCACGCATTTTTTCTGCATATTCTTTACCTACAATATTACACATTTTTTCAAAAGATATGCTTTCATCATGCCCTACATCTGCTTTTGTAGATGGTGTAAAGATTGGTGATGGAAGTTTATCTGCTTCTTTTAAACCATCAGGAAGTTTTATACCACATATAGCACCTGTTTTTAGATAATCTTTCATACCTGAACCAGTAATATATCCACGAACAACACATTCTGCTAAAAGTGGTTTAGCTTTTTTTACAAGCATACTTCTACCTTCAAGTATATCTTTGTATTTTTGCACTTCTTCTGGCATTTCTTCTATTTTTGTTGTGATAAAGTGGTTATTTATTATATGGGATGTTTTATCAAACCAAAATTTTGAAAGTTCTGTTAAAACTTTACCCTTTCCTTCTATTCCTTCTGGCATAATTACATCAAAAGCAGAAAGACGGTCAGTAGAAACTATTAATAATTTATCATCTAAATCATAAATATCTCTTACTTTTCCACTGCCTATAAGTTTTAAATCAGGAAAATCTGTTGTCATCACTACATTCATAAATTCACCTCGCAAGTTATATTGATAATATTTTTCTCTGCTAAAATCAAGAATTATAATCATATAAAGCACATTTTTAATAAATTAATTATGAAAAAATACATATAAAAATGACAAAAATTATATTTAATATTATTTTTTATGGAAAAAGATAAATTTACACGAAGATAATTAACTATTTGCTTGAAATATAAAATAATTTGGTTTATATATATTTTAGGATTAAAAGTGAGGTTATTTATGGCTCTTGATTCTATAGATGTTCAAATATTAAATATGCTTATAGAAAATGGCAGAATATCTTATACAGATATTGCCAAAGAAGTTGGTATGAAACCACCTTCCGTTATTGATAGAATAAAAAAAATGGAAAGCGATGGTCTTATTTATGACTATACTGCAAGAGTTGATTATAGAAAAATGGGTTTTGATATGGTGGCTTTTGTAGGTGTAGTGATGGATAACCCAGTATATCTTGATGATTTTGAAAATATATTTAAAAATGTAGATGATGATATAGTAGAATGTTATCATGTTACAGGTAACTTTACTTTACTTCTAAAAGTAATAACTAAAAATACAAATACATTAGCTGGCATTATCCGTAAATTAAGAGAATTGCCGGGAGTAGTAAGCACAAATACAATTTTAGTTTTTTCAACTATGGTAAATAGAGTTCATACAATATAACATATATGAAAACAGTATCTGTCATTATACCTGTTTATAACAGGACTTTTTCTGTGAGAGATGCAATAGAAAGTGTTTTAATCCAGTCCTTTAAACCATTAGAGATAATAGTTATTGATGATGGTTCTTCTATTAATATGATGTCCTATCTTAAAAATTATATGCACCATATCAGCTTAATAAAATTAGAAAAAAATAAAGGTGTAAGTTTTGCAAGAAATATTGGTATAAAAAAAGCCAGTGGAGAATATATTGCATTTTTAGATTCTGATGATTTATTTCTTCCTAATAAACTTGAATATCAAATAAATTATATGAATGAAAATGATTTATATATAAGTCACACTAATGAATTTTGGTATAGAAAAGATAGATGGGTTAATCAGAGTAAAAATAATAAAAGATATGGTGGTTATATATTTGATAAAATACTTGATAAATGCAGAATAAGCCCATCTTCTTTAATAGTCCATAAATCTGTTTTTGATGAGGCAGGTTTATTTGATGAAGATTTAAGAGTATGTGAAGATTATGAAATATCCATTAGATTTGCTTTAAAATATAAAATAGGATATATTGAAGAAAAACTTATTATTAAAAGAGCTATTGAAGAAAATAGTTTAAGTGCAAATATAGAACACATAGAGTATATAAGATATTCTATTTTAGAAAGAATATATAAAAATATGAAAAATGGACTTGATTTAACTTCGCAACAAGCATTAATTAATGAAATTAATAGAAAAAAACATATAATTCGTCCATTTTTAAATGATAAAAATTAAAAAACTATTTTATCATATTATTTCTTTACAAATTTATTATTTTTTACTGTGCTGTATAATATTTCTCCAAGGGATAATGCTGCTTTATCTAATTCAGACATATTATCAATATTTGGCTCTAATATATTAACTATACCACGATGGTTTGGAGCAAAAGTATAAATATTATTATCTTCACCATATATAAAAGTGTAGTCTTTTCTATCATTATCAAATAAACTTGTATAAAAAGATGAATATTCACCGTCAATATGTGCTAAATCAATAATTGTTGGTATAATATCGCCTATATTACAATATAAAGGATTTTCCTCTGGTGTTAAAATATATGGAGCATAAAGTAGGATAAATGAAGAAAAGTATTCTTCGCCAATAATGTCTCTTGTTGCCTTTCTTTCACTTAATACTGCTCTATGGTCTGGCACTAAAATAAATATTGTATTTTTAAACCATGATGTTTCAGATGCTTTTTTGAAAAAGTTTTCAAGAGCATAGTCAGTGTATCGTAATCTATTAAGATATTGCTCTATTATATCATTACCATCATATATTTTTAGTTTTTCAGAAAGCACTTGATGATATGGTAAATGAGTTGATGTTACCCAAAAGAACGATACAAAGGAACTATTAATATTATTTATTTTATCATAAAAAAATTCTAATCCGTCTATATCATACCCTTTTTCAAAATATGGGTAATTACGAGTTATTGTAATATCTTCTTTTGAATAAAATTCATCTATTCCAAAATATTTAACCAGCTCTGATATTCTTTCTTCGTTTTTTCCTTCATTTGCAATATATAAAGAGTGGTATCCATAGTTATTTAATAAATTGCCAATCCTTGTAAATTCTTTTGCTTCAAGTCCGCTATTTAGTGGCATTAGTCCCTGAATATACGGAATAGAGAGCATTAAAGATGATAAACCCATAAGACTTCTTCTACCACTTGCATAGGCATTATCAAAATATACACCGTTCTTTTTAAGTTCATTATTAAAATAAGGCACTGAATTTGGATATAAATTCATTAAATCTTTATCATAACTTTCTAATATAATAATAACAAAATTAATATCACTATATTTTTGTTTAGAAAAGTTAATGCGTTTTTTATAAAAAGGGAAGTTACTATCAAGCTGTTCTTCATTTTTTGTATAAATAAAGTTAGAAATATTTTTTAAAGATTGTTCTTGTGAAAAATATATTTTTCTATCACTATTTAATAACCTTATGGCTTCAAATATAGTAAAAACACCATTTAAAGTAATATCTTGCGAATAACTTGCATTCCCCCCCACATTTATTAGAAAATAATGAAGCATCTAATGAGCGTATAGGTCTATCGTATGGGTTTAAAGAACCTCTAATACATAAAAAGGCGATTAAAATATATAAAATTAAAGTTATAGTAAAAGTTTTAATAGAGATTTTAGTTTTATCATTTATATTAGTATATACAGAAGTAATTTTTTTATTAAGTATAAATATTGCAATAAATATAATTATAAAAGAAACTAAAATAAATATTCCATAATTTTTAACTGCTAATAAAAATAAAAATTTTATATGACCAACAGATGTTAATATTTCAACAGTCATATGGTTATGAAAATGATAAAAAAATTGTATATCTGCATAATTTAATATGCACAAGATACTAAAAACTATAAATGTAAGAATTATAATAATTTTTGATAAATATGATTTTTTTATAGGTATAAATAAAAATAATAGGGGGGGGGGTAAGAAAGACACCAGCAACATATAAATCAAACCTAATACCATGTATAAGATTAAATATTAGGCATTCAAAATTGCATTGGTTAAAATAAGTATTGTTTATATAAAAAATAGAATAAAGTCTAAATAAAAGAAATATACCAATGAAAGATGATATAAATATTAGTATAGTTTTAATTTTAAAGTAAAAAATATTTTTATAGTCCATCCTTATCCACACTCATCAATGATATTAATTATTTACTTGATAGTCACCTTGATTAATGCGTTTTTTGATGTGTTTTTTTATAGTTTCTCTTTTCGTATTAGGTAGCTTATCAATAAAAAGTGTGCCTTCAAGATGGTCTGATTCATGTTGTAATATTCTTGAAAGTCTATCAGTTGCTTCAACTACTTTTTCATTGCCATATCTGTCTTGATATTTGACTTTTACATTCATATATCTTTTAACACAGGCATATTCTCCGGGTATAGAAAGACAGCCTTCTTCTTCAAATATTTCACCATTTTTTTCAATAAATACTGGGTTTATTATTTCCATAGGATTTTTATTTTCAGGACCAGACATATCATCAAGCACAAAAAGGCGTTTAGATATTCCAACCTGTGGTGCTGCAAGCCCTAAACCTTTTGAATCATACATTGTTTCAAACATATCATCAAGAAGAGTGTGTAATTCTTCATTAAATTCTGTAACATCTACTGATTTTTTTCTTAATATTTCACTAGGAAATGTTTTTATTTCTAATATCATAATTAATCCTTTTATTTAATATAAAGTTTATTTAACTATCCAGTCTTCAAAACTATTATGCTGGAAATAGTGTATTAAATACTTTTTAAAATTATATGCTATTTTCTCATTATTTATTTTTTTTACTGAATTTTCAATATAATTTTCACATTTTTCTGAAATTTCATATAAAACATTATCTTCTTGCTTAATTTTTTCATATTTTGGGCTATATTTAAAAACTACTTTTGATACATCTAAACCATTTTCATTAAGTTGTATTTGAAAATCATCTGTCATATATGAAAGGTCTGTGAACCATAGATTATCATGGACTTTTATAGTCAGAGTTTTAGTATATGGGTTAAAACTATATGGAGTAGTAACAGATTTCAAATTATCCATTATTAAAGAATACCATATTTTATAAATATGGTTCATCTGCAATACTGCACTGTTAGAGTTATTCTTTAATATTTGGTTTATCTTCTTCATATTTTTCTCTATCTTTTTTTATTATATCTGCAATATAATCAATTAACTGTTTTGTGCCACTACGGTTTAAGGAAGATATTTTAAAAAAAGTAATATTTTTTTCTTTTGCATATTTTTCAAATTCAGAAAACACTTCTTCATTGCAGGCATCCATTTTTGTTCCAGCAACTATTTCTTTTTTATTCTTTAAAGAATCTGCATAAAGAGAAAGTTCATTTCTAATAGTTTCATATCTTTCTATCATAGATGTTTTACTAGATGTGTCTATAAAATGAAGTAAAATAGAAGTTCTTTCAATATGCCTTAAAAATTGTTGTCCAAGTCCTGCTCCCAAATGAGCATTTTCTATTAATCCCGGCATATCTGCAATTACAAAACTACCACCATGCCCATCTTTAATAACGCCTAAATTTGGAGTAAGTGTTGTAAAAGGATAATCAGCAATTTTTGGTTTTGCAGCGGAAATTATAGATATGAAAGTAGATTTACCAGCATTAGGAAAACCAATTATTCCCACATCTGCAATAAGTTTTAATTCCAACTCTACATCTATTTCCTGCCCTGCTTTTCCTTCTTCTGCATATCGTGGAGCTCTTTGCTCTGGTGTTGCAAAGTTCATATTTCCTCTGCCACCTCTGCCCCCAAGTGCTACTAAAACTTTTTCGCCATCACCAGTAATATCTGCAATAATATCGCCATTTTCTATATTTTTAATAATAGTTCCCAGTGGCACTGGTATAATTAAATCTTCACCAGCTTTTCCGTGCATATCATTGCCCTTTCCTTTTTCTCCATCAGCTGCTTTATATACTGATTTATAACGGAAATCCATTAATGTATGGCGTGATTTATCTCCAATGAAATAGATACAAGCACCATTACCACCATTACCGCCATTTGGTCCACCCTTTGGCACATATTTTTCTCTGCGAAAACTTATGCAACCATCACCACCATTACCTGCTTTTAGTTTAATAGATGCTGTATCAATAAATTTCATATATTTTTAACCTATTTTACATATAATAAAAAAAGCCGCTATATAGCGGCTCAATAAACCATAAATAATGGTATAAATTAACTTGCTTTTTCAGTTTCAATTGTTACAAACTGACCTAATCTGCCTTTATCAACAAATTTAACATATCCGGGAATAAGAGCGAATAAAGTATCATCTTTGCCTATGCCAACACCTTCACCCGGTTTATATTTAGTGCCTCTTTGACGAATAATTATATTACCAGCTTTAACTAATTCGCCACCAAATTTTTTAACACCTAATCTTTTGGAATGGCTGTCCCTACCGTTACGAGAACTACCGCCTGCTTTCTTGTGAGCCATTGCTATCTCCTATCCATTAATTTTAACAACTTTTACTTTTGTGAACATTTGTCTATGACCTTGGCGTTTACGATAATCTTTTCTTCTTTTCTTTTTAAAGATATATACACGGTCAGCTTTTCCATGTTCTAACACTTCAACTTCGATAGAAGCACCTTTAATAAAAGGCGAACCTGCAGTTTGCTTATCACCTGAAATAAAAAGAACTTCTTCAAATTTATGAGTGGCACCTACTTCAACTTCTAATTTTTCAACATTGAAAATATCGCCTTCTTTTACGGTATATTGTTTACCACCAGTTTTAATCACTGCGAACATGCAGAACCTCCACCTATTATTAAGGAAAACTAATCTAATATAAAATAAATACTAAGTCAAGTATAAATTTAATTTCCTGTAATTTTTTTCAGATAAACTAACAGTTATGTGATAAAAAAGTTATTTTTCTCGTTTTATACTTTTTCATATATATCTAATTGATATTAGATATAGAATAACAAGATATTGCATTACTTTTAATTTATAACAAGTAATGTTTTCATATTATAACTTTTTATGGCTTTATTTCTATTTTTATGCCAATATCTATTATTTCATATAGCTCTGCAATATCTTTATTAGATAGTGCAATGCAGCCTGCTGTCCAATCCCCATATATATCAAATACTGGCTTTGCTATACTTAAACCATTTGGCATACCGTGTATTTTTATATCGCCACCAGCACTTTTATTATATTTTTCAGCATATAATTTATCTTCTTTATTTGGATAGCTTATACCAAGATTTAAAAAATATTTGCTTTTTGGATTTTTGCTATCAATATAATAAATACCTTGCGGAGTTTTACTATCTCCCTCAAAATGTTTATGACCTAACTGTGAAACCTAGCGATATTTTATATGTTTTTAGAAGTTCACTATTATTATATATTGATAATTGTCGCTTATCTTTTTCTACTATTATTAAATTAACTTTACCTTTTAAACTTTTATCTATTTTATATGCCCTTTTTTGCTCCATAAGATAGCCTGTAAAAAATATTAATAATATTAAGATAAATATTATAACGACTATTTTAATTATTACATTCATAATATTTTTATGACATTTCATATTAATGCTTACTATTAATAATCTTTAACAGCTGATGCTATATTATCAGCAATTCTTTTTACAACAGGAACTACTACACTATTACCAGCTTGTTTATATAAGTGGGAATCTGTAATATCTTTCGGTAATTTATAATTACTAGGATATCCTTGTAAATTAAAACATTCTTTTGGGGTTAATTTTCTATAACACTTATTATTGGTATAAATAATTGGAACATTGTGTCCACCCATTCCCATATTTGCAGTTAATGTTGGACATACATTATTTTGATTTTCTCTTACATATATTCTTCGCCATTGGTAGACTGTATCGTGCTTCTTAATTGAGTTAGATAATTCATTATAAAAGGAACATTTTTCTTTTGTATAATAATATTTACTATCAATAGTATTGTCATAATCAATAACATTTGATAAATGATTGGTTAAATTAATTTTTTCAGGAAATTCAAATTTATCGTATGATTTTTTATTTTTAAATGCAACAATATATATTCTTTCTCTATTTTGTGGTATATTGCCATATTCCATGCTATTAAGCACTTTATACTTTACATAATAATCAAGCCTTTCAAGCTCTTTAATAATAACTTTAAATGTATTACCATTGTCATGACTTACAAGATTTTTTACATTTTCCAAAAAGACAACATCTATGTATTTTCTTTCCAGAATATTAATTATATCAAAAAATAAATTTCCGCGACCTTTTTCGTCATAAAATCCTTTTCTGTAACCAGCAATAGAAAATGCTTGGCATGGAAATCCCGCAACCAATATATTAAATTTTGGTAAATCATCAATATTCACATTTTTAATGTCTTGCACATCTACTTTAAGGTTAAAATTTAATTCATAGGTTTTTGCTGCATGCTTATCAATTTCATTAGCATATATTATTTTAAAACCTGCTTGCTCAAATGCTAAATCTATTCCACCAACACCAGCAAAAAAGCTAGCAACTATATTCTCCAATCCATATTCTCCACTTGTTATATTATATCATAATTCAATAAGTTAATTAATTTTTGTTTTGCTCTCTATAAAATCTTCGTATGCACCTATGGGTGCAAAATTTATTTTATATTCATTATCAGCAAGTTTTTCAATTTTAACAGCATCAATGCCTAACTCTTCTAATAATTTATAGGTTACTAATGTTCCTTCTTTAAGGTTTAAAATATCCCTTAATAACCATTTTCCTAATGCTTTATTTGGATTACTCATTAATGCCTTATCATTATCTTGACAAATTTTTGCATTTAAATTTTTCCCATTTGGAAGAATAAGTTTAAATACAATATTTCTATTAGGGAAAAAATTAGGTGTCAATTTATGGTCTTTTTTTGTTATTCTAATATATATCTCATCTAGATTGCGTTCTCTACCATTTGCATTCCACTGATTTAAACCACTTTTTAATGGAATGCTTTTTATATTATTTTGATCTTTTTTATATAAAGGTAAAATAATAAACTTATTTGTATTCAATGTTTCTGTTTTATGTTGTTCCATAAAGTTTGTTTTATTTTCAAAACAAGTCTCTAATAATAAGTATGGGTTTTCTAGTATATCTATATTTATTTCTTCAAAACTATTCATTTTATTGAATTGTTTCATCAAAACACTTTTTGATAAATTAAAAGAATATTCATTAAATTTATCTTTAAATTTAATACTAGCTTTATTATATGATAATATTTTTATAGTATTAATATCTATCTCTTCCATATTACTTTCTTTAATAATAAACTTATTTTCTGTTCTTGTTATACAGTGATAAATCAAATCATTTAAACCATGTTCTCTTTTTGTAAAATTAATTCTAGCATTTCTTAATTCTGCTATTTTATATATCATATCTTCATATTTTAAATCAATATAATCTTCTCTTGCTTTATTAAATTCAGCAATTTTCTGTAATGTGCTTGAATTAATCCAAGTTTTTATTCCTATACCAATATTATTTTTCTTTGCATCTGCAGTGCAATCTTGTCTTGCGATATTTTCGGCTTCTAATGCTTTACAAAATACATTTTCTGCTATCCTGGAATCCAAATACGGAATTTTTGAAGTAGAAAATAGATGAGATAATGCTCCCATCATGGATAAAAGATGAATATACCTGTCTTTCATATTTTTTGTTTGTTTATCATAAAAATACATATCATAACCTTCTTTTATTATTTGTTTAGGTCTTATTATTATAAATTAATTATTTTAACTACTTTTACTACTACCATGTTCCAAAAGCATTTTCAATATGTGATATAATATCATTATCAATGGATATAACATCAAACCTTACTGGCTTTTTAATATTTTTTTCATTTATATAGTGCTGGGCTGTTTTAATGATTTTACGCTGTTTTGCACTATTTACTGCCTCATAACCTTTTCCAAATAAAGTTGATTTTCTATACTTAACTTCTATTATTACAAGTGTATTTTTATCAATAGCAATAATATCTATTTCACCATATAAACATCTATAATTTCTTTCAAGTATTTTATATTTTTTTGATTTTATATAATTAGTGGCTTTTTCTTCCCCGTTTTTGCCAGATAATATTTTATTCATTATTAACCTGATGAATAAAATTTTTAACAAAAGTTTTTCTATGCACTGGTGTTATTCCCTGTTCTTTTATAGCTTTAATATGTTCTTTTGTGCCATAACCTGCATTTTTTTCCCATAAGTAGCCTTTATATGTTTTTGCAAGTTCTGTCATTAGATTATCTCTATATACTTTTGCGATAATAGAGGCTGCGGATACTTCTATATATGTATCATCTGCTTTATTTGGGTGTATATATTCTTTATCAATATGATTAAGTGGAACGGCATCAATAATTAATTTATCATAGTTGCAATTAAGCCTTGAAAGGCTTAATTGCATAGCTTGTTTTACAGCATTAAGTATATTAATCTTATCAATGATAATAGGACAGACTATGCCTATGCCGTATGAGATAGCATTTTCAATAAGAAAAGGATAAAGTTCTTCCCGCTTTTTTTTAGAAAGTTTTTTAGAATCTTTTATACGGCTATCATAAAAGCCACTTTTAAAAACTACGGCACATGTAACAATAGGACCTGCTAAACAGCCCCTGCCTACTTCATCTATACCAGCTATGAGCATTGTTTTTTAGCCAATATACCACGCTCAAACCAGTCTATAACATTTTGTAGACCTTCACCAGTTTTACATGATATTATAAAATCTTCTAATGTGCTTTTAATCTTTTTAGCATTTGATATAGCTTTATCTATATCAAAATCAACATAAGGGGCTAAATCTAATTTATTAATAATAAAAATATCGCCAGCAAAAAACATTGTAGGATATTTCAGTGGTTTATCATCTCCCTCTGTTACTGATAGTAATATTATATTTGCATCTTGTCCTAAATCATATTCTGATGGGCATACAAGGTTACCAACATTTTCAATAATAAGCAGGTCTAAATTATCGCCATCAATAAATGGCAGTTTTTTTTCTATTTCTGCTGCTTCTAAATGACACGCTCCACCAGTCTGAATTTGCACAGCTTTCACGCCAACTTTTTCTATACGCTCTTTATCATTTTCTGTTTGTAAATCACCTTCTATTACAGCTACATTATATTTTGAAGATAATGCTATTAATATTTTTTCTAAAAGGCTTGTTTTACCACTACCGGGAGATGACATTATATTTACAGTAAATGTGCCATTCTTTTTAAATCTATTTCGCAATTCTGCTGCATCCATATCATTTTTAGAAAGCACTTTTTGATTTATCTCTATTTTTTCCATATAATAACCTCATATCAATCTACATCAATGTATGCGATTTCCAGTTCATTACCTGATAATATTTTTACTCTACCAGAATTGCATTTAGGACAAAGAACGAAATAACCATCAAGCTCTGATTGATTGCCACATTCTTCACATCTGCCTGTAAGTGGCACTTCCATATACTCAAATTCAGAATTTTCAGCTATTGTCCCATTTTTTAAAGCATCAAAAGCAAATCTAAGGGATGCTTCATCTATGGCACTCATCTTACCAATACGAACAGCTATATTATTTATCTTCTTTGCACCATTTTCTTCTGCTGTTTTCAATGCAATATCTAATATACTTTGAGCAATACCTGTTTCGTGCATATATCACCTTATTGATGTGTAATATGATAATATACTTATTAAAATAAATCAATATCTACTGATATGGGCTTGCCTTTATATATATTATTTTCTTTCTCTTTTTCTGATATATTATTTCCATATAAATCATATAACTCATCAGGTAGTTCATTAAAAAAATAATGTGATTGCCCTTCAAAATCAGCCATACCAGAACCTATATTTGTAAAATATCTGCCATAAAGTATAAGCTCATTTTTTGCTCTTGTTAAAGCAACATAAAGGCATCTTCTTTCTTCTTCTATACTATTTACACCATCTTTTATGGCTCTTTTTGAGGGGTAGGAATACGGTGTTACATTTAAAAGATGACATACATCAGCTTCTAATCCTTTGGCAGAATGGATAGTTGATAGTATAACACACTCTTTTGGCTTATCTGCATCTAAAAAAGAAGACTCTAATGCTGGGTCTAAAATATATTCTGTGATAAATTCTGTTACAGAAGTTGTAGTTGATGCAATCTCTTCTAATACTGCAAAATCCTGCTTACGCCAGTTTTGCCATTCTTCTTTGTATATCTCAGTAAATCTTAAATCCATAAGTGATAATATTTTGTTTATCATTTCAGCAGGCGAGCTTGTATATGGAAAAGCAGATTCTAAAACTTCACAAATTCTTTTATCAAGTTTCTTTGTTTTTAATATTTCAATAGCTTGCCCTAAATTATTTGTATTTATCATAATATCTGCAAGTTGACTAGCAGTAACAGGACCTATTTTATTCCAAAGTTGTAAATATCTATGCCATGCAAGAGTGTCTTTATAGTTTGCAATTATTCGCATAACTGATACCACATCTCTTATATGGCGAGATTTCATTAAACTACTTCCACCGTATATTTTATATGGTATCTTTTTCATAACACATGCACCTTCAACCTGCCTAAGACCTGAAAGCGTTCTACTTAATACAATATGTCCTGAATAATCTATATTTTTATTCATAAAATAAAGAAGTATCTTATCTGTTACAGAATTTGCTTCTGAATATTCATCATATACATACTCTATACTAGGTTTTATGCCACTTCCTCTATATGATTTTAAGTGTTTATTGTAGTTTATATTAGATTGTTCTAAAAGCCAGTTAGATATGTCTAATATTTCCTGTGTAGAGCGGTAATTAGTATTAAGATATAGTTTTGTAGATTCAGGAACTATTTTTGTAAAATTGTGCATAGATTTAAAATCTGCACCGCGGAAAGCATATATTGATTGAGCATCATCTCCCACACAAAATAAATGGCTGTTATCATAAAATGACTCTAAAAGCTGATATTGTAATGGATTTGTATCTTGAAATTCATCCACCAATATATGTTCATATTTAGAAGTAATAAATCGCTTTGCTTCTTCATTTTTTTGTAATCCATTTGCTGTGATGTATAGTAAATCATCATAATCAAAAAGTTTATTATTTCTTTTATATTCAATATAGCTTTTCATTACTTCTTTAAATACATCTTCATTTTCTTCAATATATCCATCTGTTTCCTGTTCTGACATATTACTACATTCCTGTATTTTGATGGATTCAATTAAAGATTTTCTAGTATTTATCATATAAGAATATACAGTTTGAATTTTAGAATATAATTTTTGGTCTATGGACTTATTATTTTTGTATTTTTGAGTAAAAAGCAATTTAAAAAGACTATCTACATCTTCACTATCTAGTAAAGTATAATCATGCTGTTCAAATACCTGTGGATTATTTTTAATAATAGAAGAACACCATGAATGAAATGTCTGTCCTGACAAATTTATATTGCCAGTTCCTAAATTTTGATACTGCCTTATTCTTTCCACAATTTCCCGTGCTGATTTTCTAGTAAATGAAAGAATAAGTATTTTATCAGGTCTAACACCTTGTGAAAGAAGATAAACAGCTCTATGAATAATAGTTTTAGTTTTACCAGTGCCAGCACCAGCAATCACAAGTGCATGCTTACCGCTAAATGTAACTGCTGCCTGTTGTTCCTCATTTAATGATGATAAAAAATCCATGTATGTAACCTATATTACAATTTATTAAACATAAACTATATGCTTATGTGTGAAAAGATAGTATTATTTAGTAGACATATTATATGATTTTAATATTTTATCAATAGAATATTTATAAGGTTAAATCTGATAAAATTATATATGTGGTTTATAGATTTTAAAATATTGTCAATTTTTTTATATTTTTGATAGATATTTAAAATTAAAATTAGCTTATTTATTTTTATTAATTAATATAAAAATCTATTATATGAACAGTATTTTACAATTATATTACATACATAAAAATATATTTTCATTAGAACTATTTATAGATTAATTACGATAAATCGTTTGTGCTATTGAGTTAATATTTGGCTTTCTTAATATCTTCGATCCTATCATTAATATAGTGTTCTAAAAATTTTGTAGCTTTATCAGAAATTTCTTGGCTTGTAAGATTTGGCTGGTAATCTATTGTATCGTAAGCATAAATCCAATCATCAAACCATTCTGGTAGTTTATCATAATCAGTAGTATAATTTAGTTTTCTTAAAAAATTGAAATCATATTCATCACTATCTAAATATAGCTCAAAGGCAACTATTGGATTTTCTAATTCACATTTTTCTTTAAAATAATCATTTGTATAATAAAAAACAATATAAAATCTAAAAATAATATCCGATTTTCCTATCTGCTGTTTTAATGTTATATCTATTTGTATGTAACGAGTTTTTTTATATTTCTTAAAAGAAATATCTTTTATAAATTCAATATCTTGAAGTTTGTTTTTTAAATAATTAAAGCTAGTTTTTAAATATTCTTCTATATCTAATGTGACCATTTTATATAAATAATGAACTTTTTTAATATTTTCTTCATTTATAATATCATTATAATTATTTTTTTGTAATAACTCACTATTTTCAACTATATTTAATATACCATTGTTTGCATTTTCTAAAAAATAGTTTGTTACATCTAATAATTTATTGTTATCCATTTATTGACTCCATTATTTTGTGATACTGTTCCATAAATCTGGCACAATTATTAAATATCTCATAATCATTTTCTTCTAATTTATCAATGTCTACTATATAATAAAAATATGTAAGTATATTGGATAGCCACATTTGAAAAAATATACCATCATTGCTATCTTCTAATTGTTCAAAATCTACATTATGCCATTGTATTTCATTTGTTTTACTATATTTATAGCTATTGTATCCTGCATAAAATGTAGCTACTAAATCAATCCAAGTAATATTTATAAATTTATCACATTGTGGTTCTTCCTTTTCTACTGTAAGATATATGAATGCAAAAGCAGTTTTTTGTTTTGCATAGTAATATTTTTTTGTTTGTCCGTCCATTTCTTTTGAATGAATTTTTGCTTCAATTACAATTTCATTGTTGCCATCTATATTTTTATTACATATACATAATACATCAATTCTATCTGCTTTATCATTGTTTATTGTAGCTTCACATATAACATCTTTTATGGTATTATCTTCGTTGATTCCAATTAAGCATAACATACTCTTCAAAAGATAATTTTTAAATTCGCTATTTTTTAAAAAATATCCTAATAAATTTGTATGAGCTGTTTCTTTTTTAGGTTTATTACCAAATATATTTGCACTTGATTTAAGTGGAGAAAATCTATATTTTTTAAAATAGGGATATTTTTCTATATAGTCATTAAATACTTTTTTTAATGTTTCATCTAACTGCTTATTCATCAATTCTAAATTTTTAGATATAAATTGATAATTATTATCTAAAAATGCAATAAAATTTTTTACAGTTTTAATTTCTTCATTAGACATTGTATTCAACATAATTATTCACATTACACTATATAATTTTTTTCATTACAAAAAAGACCCTTCTTATAAAGGGTCTTTTTGTGCTACGCGTTTTTGTAGCTTTTTTGAAGTTTTCTTTGTAACTTCTGTTGTTTGCGACGAGCTTTTAAAAGTTTTTTGCGTCTTACTTCTGTTGGTTTTTCGTAGTAAGCATGTTTTTTAATTTCACGGATTAAACCTTCCCGTTCAATTTTCTTTTTTAAAAGTTTTAATGCTTGGTCAACATTGTCGCCATCAACTCGGACGATTGCATTAACTGCCAATTTGTCCACCTTCTTTCATAGTTTATTTTAGAACAAGTGCTCTTACTTCATCAAAAGTAGAAACAAGCTTAAATTCCATTTCATTTCTAACATCTTCTGGTATATCCGTCAAGTCTTTTTCATTTTCAATGGGGCATATTACGGTCCTAATACCAGCACGATGAGCAGCAAGCACTTTTTCTTTTAATCCACCAATTTGCAATACTTTTCCTCTTAATGTGATTTCACCAGTCATAGCTATTTTGCAGTTTGCTTTTTTTTCTGATACTGCTGATAAAATAGCTGTTGCCATTGTAATACCTGCTGATGGACCATCTTTTGGCACAGCCCCTTCTGGCACATGTAAATGAATATCAAAATCTTTAAATTTATATGCTGGCACACCTGCATCACTTGCTATGCTTTTTACTACTGAATATGCAATATTTGCAGACTCTTTCATTACATCGCCTAAATGACCTGTTACAATTAATTTGCCACTGCCTTCAAAAAGTGCAACTTCTATTTGTAATAAGTCGCCTCCGTATTGTGTCCATGCAAGCCCTGTTGCAACACCCATTTCCTCATCTTCATATACTCCGCCAATTCTAAATTTTCTAGGTCCTAAATATTCATTAGTTAATTTATCATCAACTTCTATATGTTTTATCTCTTCATCTGTTACAAGTTTTTTTACACTTTTTCTTATAAGTGATGCAATATTTCTTTCTAGTGAGCGAACACCTGCTTCTTTTGTATAATATGTGATAAGCTCCATAACAGCACTATCTGTTACTGTTATTAAGCCATCTTCCACATTATGCTCTTTTAATTCCTTAGGTATTAAAAAGCCACGAGCAATATGCAGTTTTTCCTGCTCTGTATAACCTGAAAGACGGATAACTTCCATTCTATCAAGTAATGGTGCAGGTATAGTTTCAAGTGAATTTGCTGTTGTAATAAAAAATACTTTTGATAAATCTAGTTCTGTTTCAAGATAATGGTCTGTAAAAGTATTATTTTGTTCGGGGTCTAGTGCTTCTAATAATGCTGATGCTGGGTCGCCTCTGTAATCTGAACCTATTTTATCTATTTCATCAAGTAAAAATACTGGGTTCATACTACCTGCTTTTTTTATAGATTGCACGATTTTACCCGGTAATGCACCAATATATGTTCTTCTATGTCCTCTTATTTCAGCTTCATCTCTAACACCGCCCATACTCATACGGACAAATTTCCTACCCATTGCATCAGCAATAGAGCGGGCAAGGGATGTTTTACCAACTCCCGGTGGACCAATAAAGCATATAATAGAGCCTTTCATATTTTCAGAATATTTTCTAACTGATAAAAATTCTAATATTCTTTCTTTTGGTTTTTTAAGCCCATAATGGTCTTTATTTAGCACTTCTTCTGCATGTTTAATATCTATTATATCATCAGTTTTAATATTCCATGGAATGCTTATAATCCAGTCAAGATAATTGCGGACAACAGTTGTTTCTGCACTCATAGGTGGCATAAAACGAAGTTTTTTAAGCTCTTTTTCTGCCCTATCTTTAACTTGTTCTGGCATATCCATTTCTTTTATTTTTTGTTCTATTTCTTCAATATCTGCTTTATAATCATCTTCTTTACCCATCTCTTTTTGAATAGCTTTCATTTGTTCGTTTAAATAGTATTCTTTTTGAGATTGGCTCATGCGTGCTTTTACTCTATTTTTTATACGGTCATCTATTTTTAAAAGCTCTAATTCTGTTTGGATAAGCTCCATAACTTTTTCTGAGCGTTCAATAGGGTGATTAGTATCTAAAATGCTTTGGAAATCTAATGCTTTTACTTTTAAATTAGATGCAATCATAAAAGTAAGTCGTGTAAGGCTTTCTGACTGAATTATATTATTATATAATTCCTGATTAATGCGTTTTGTCTGCCCAACATAAGTTTCAAAGTTTTTCACAAGCATAAATCTTGCAGTATCCATATCTTTTATGTCTGCTTGTTCATCTTCTATAAATTCCACATCAGCAAAATAACATTCATCATCAAGATTAAGGCTAATCATTTTAGCTCTTTTCAAACCTTCAATTAATACTTTTACATTGCCATCAGGTAATTGTAAAGTTTGCAATACTCTTGCAACAACACCTATTTCATTTAAATCATCTTTTGTAGGGTTATCTGTTGCTGCATCTTTTTGCAGTGTAAGAAAAAGTCTTTTATCAGTTGTATTTGCAATATGCAGTGCTTTCACTGAACGAGGTCTGCCTACAAAAATAGGCATAATCATGTGTGGAAATACCACCACATCTCGTAAGGGAATAACTGTAAGTTGTTCTTTTTGATTCATAATTTTTTAAAACCTTGTTAATTTTTTATGCTGTTTCCTGCCCGTTTTCAGCAGATTTTGGGATTTCAAAATAATCTTTTTCTAAATTATTTTCTATGCTATTATTAATATCATCTTTACTATTATCATCTATTCGGACTAATATAGGCTCTGCACCATCAGTAATCACTTCTTCATTAATAATACATTCTCTAATACTGCCTGCTTCAGATGGTATTTTATACATAACATCAAGCATAGCATCTTCTAATATTGAGCGTAGTCCTCTTGCACCAGTTTTTCGTTTAATTGCAAGTTTTGCTACTGCATGTAGAGCATTATCAGTAAAAGTTAGCTTAACATCATCAAAACCAAGCATTGCTTCATATTGTTTTACAAGTGAGTTTTGTGGCTCAACTAATATACGGGTAAGTGCATTTTCATCAAGTTCATCAAGTGATGCTGTAATAGGTAATCTTCCAACAAATTCTGGAATAAGCCCATATTTTACAAAATCATCTGGCTCTAACTGTTTTAAAAGTTCCATTCTTTTCATATTTTTAGCATTTGTAGTTATTTCACCATCAACAGCACCAAAGCCAAGTGTTTTTTTGCCTACACGCCTTTTGATTATTTCTTCCATTCCATCAAACGCACCGCCACATATAAAAAGAATATTTGTAGTATTTACTTGTATATATTCTTGTTGTGGGTGCTTTCTACCACCTTGTGGTGGAACATTTGCAATAGTCCCTTCTATAATTTTAAGTAATGCTTGCTGAACGCCTTCACCTGATACATCTCTTGTGATAGATGGACTATCCCCTTTTTTAGAGATTTTATCTATTTCATCAATGAATATTATGCCTCGTTCTGCCATTTCAACATTATTATCAGCATTTTGTAAAAGTTTAAGCACTACATTTTCTACATCTTCGCCAACATATCCTGCTTCTGTTAATGTGGTAGCATCAGCAATAGCAAAAGGCACATTTAAAAGCCTTGCCAAAGTCCTTGCTAGCAAGGTTTTACCTGTCCCAGTTGAGCCAATTAATAAAATATTACTTTTTTCAAGCTCAACATCACTTTTTGAAGCATATTGAATACGCTTGTAATGATTATAAACAGCCACACTTAATATGCGTTTTGCATCATCTTGACCTATTACATATTCATTTAATTTTTTATGTATTTCCTCTGGTGTAGGCAATTCACTATATTCCTGTTGCTGTTCATCATTTTTCATATCATTAAGGACGATTTCCTGACATAACAGGACACAATTATCACAAATATATGTTCCTTCCTGCTGTCCTGCTATAAGTTTTTTTACTTCATCTCTGCCCTTATAGCAAAAAGAACAGTGTATATCATCGTCAAATTTAGGCATTATTTCCTCCAGAATATATCTGTATATTAAAATTATATCGGTATTTTTTTGAAATATATTATCTATTTTATTATACTATATTATTTAACCGCATATTAATATAATAGATAATGTAAATAATGCAAGAAAAGATTACACTCTTTACACATTATATATGGAATATATAGCATTTTAGCAAAAAAGCCACCTATAAATGCAGGTGGCTTTGTATATTAAATTTTATTTATATATTTACGCTCGTTTTTCAAATACATTATCAATTAAGCCATATTCTTTTGCTTCTGCACTACTCATAAAATAATCACGCTCAGTATCTGCTGCAATTTTTTCATAAGGTTGTCCAGTATTAGCAGAAAGTATTTTATTTAAATGCTCTTTTGTTTTGATAATCTCATTAGTTTGAATAAGAATATCTGTTGCCTGCCCTCTAAATCCGCCTGATGGCTGGTGTATCATAATGCGAGCATTTGGCACAGCAGAGCGTTTGCCTTTTGCACCTGCTGCAAGCAAAAATGCTCCCATACTTGCAGCTTGCCCTAAACATATTGTTGCAACATCAGGTTTAATATAATTCATAGTATCATATATTGCCATACCTGATGTAATTACTCCACCGGGAGAATTTATATATAAATGTATATCTTTATCAGGGTCATCTGCCTCTAAAAATAAAAGTTGAGCACATATAATATTTGCCACATTATCATCTACTTCTGTGCCAAGAAAAATTATTCTGTCTTTTAAAAGACGAGAATATATATCATAAGAACGCTCTCCACCTCTGCCTGTTTGCTCTATAACATAAGGTACATAATAGCTCATTTTTAAGCTCCCTGATTATTCTGCTTCTTTTTTCTTAGAAGTTCTAGTTTTTTTAGGTTTCTCTGTATTTTCGCTTTCTGTTTCTACTTTTTTATCACCAGTTTCATCAGATGTTTCTTTTTTTGTTTCATTTTCTACTTGTTTAGCTGCTTTTGATGCTTCATATTCTTTTTTAGTCATTTTAGACTCTTCAACTTTATTCACACCAGCTAAAAATTTATAAACTTTATCGCCTAAAACATCATTACGGACAGCTTCCATTTGCATTTGTGCTTCAAGTTCTTTTTTGATTTCTTCAACAGTTCTGCTTTGCAATTCTGCATGGAAAGAAAGATAATTATTTATATCTTCATCTTCTACAACAATATTTTCAAGTTTAGCAACTTCATTAATAACAATAGCTTGTTTTACTTGTTCTTCTGCTTGTGAAAGATACCGTTGAGCCATCATTTCAAAAGAAATGCCAACTTGTTCAGGATTTAAGCCCATTTGATAAAACTGATTCATAGCATTAAATGCTATACGGTCAGATTGTTCTTTAACAAATGAATATGGCACTTCAAAAGGATTGTCTTTAACAATTTGTTCTAAAATCTGACTAAATGCTTCTAATTGAGTAGCTTTATCAGCTTCTGTTTGCAGACCTTTTTTTAGTTTAACTTTTAATTCTTCTAAACTATTACTATTAGGGTCAATATCTTTTGCAAATTCATCATTTATTTCTGGTTTAACTTTTTCTTTTATTTCTTGAACTGTTACTGTAAAAACAACATCTTTACCAGCAAGCTCTTTGCTATTATATTCACTAGGGAAAGTAAGATTTAAATCTTTTGTTTCGCCTTTTTTCATACCAATAACGCCATCTTCAAATCCCGGAATAAATTGCCCGCTACCAATATTTAATGAAAAACCTTTTGCTGTGCCACCATCAAAAGCAACACCATCTTTTTTACCTTCAAAATCAATAACTGCAACATCGCCTTTTTGAACTTCATCTCTATTTTCAACTGGCTCGTATGTCATATCTCTTTCTTGTAATGAAGTAAGAGCATCATCTATATCTTCGTCACTGATTTCCACTGTAACTTTTTTAAAGTTATAGTCTTTATATGTTTTAAGCTCAACTTGTGGGAAAACATCTACTTTTGCAGTAAAAGTGATAGGTTTGTTTTCTTCAAATACCACATCAGATATATGAGCCTGAGATATTGGCACTATATTATTAGATGTGAACGCATCCTGCACAGCTTCATTTATAACTTTTTCAATAGCTTGAGATTTAATTTGATGAGAAAATTGTTTTTTAGCTATTTCCCTAGGCACTTTTCCCGGACGAAAACCATGAATTTTTGCCTTTGGAAGTAGTGTATCCAGCTCTTTATCTGCTGCTTTTTCAAAAACTTCATAAGGTATTTCTACCAAAAGCTCTTTTTGGGAATGCTCTGCATCATTAACTTGAACTTTCATAAGGACTCCTTAATATAAATAAAAAGTTATATATCACTTGAATTATTAGCTATAAAAAGAGCGGGTGACGGGACTCGAACCCGCGACCTCAACCTTGGCAAGGTCGCGCTCTACCAGCTGAGCTACACCCGCTTAAATGCAAGAAATGACTAAATTGAATGCGGATGAAGGGACTCGAACCCCCACGCCGGAGACACTAGATCCTAAGTCTAGCGCGTCTACCAATTCCGCCACATCCGCATATTCTTTAAGTTAAATAAGGGTGGATGACGGGGCTTGAACCCGCGACAACAGGAGCCACAATCCTGGACTCTACCAACTGAGCTACATCCACCATATTAAACTTATTAGAGTTAAAACTTATAATATTATTTTTTATTATTGTCAAGCAAAATTTTATAATACATTTGAAAATTTTAAGCTGTAACAATCTAACACTTGACAATCCCCCCCCCGTGATAATGTGCAAAATATAAAAATAATTTATAAGGGGGATTTATGAAAAAACTTATTTTATTTGTATTACCATTCTTATTTTTAGCATGTGGTGAAGAGGAAAGTTCTACACCTGTGCCATTATCACCAGCTACTACAATTACTGCTAGCCCTACAACTTATGATTTTGGTGAAGTAAAAGCTGGAGAAAATAAAACAGCTTCTTTTAATATCAAAACAGATGGGTATGTAAGTGATGATTACAATGTAGGGAGTATATTGGGTCTTGATATTACAGATGTAAAAAGGGCTTTAAATGAGATGTATCAAAGGCAAACAACTTCTAGTAATTTTAAAGTTACTTTTACACCTTTATGTTCTGGGAATTTTAATGATAAACTTTTTATTGCTACATCAGTTAAAGGCGGTGCATCTATTGATATACCATTAACTGCAAATGTGATAGATGATACAAATACTTTGCCTTTTTGCAGTAATGATAATCCAGTGATTACTGTTACATCAACACCAGAAAATATTATTAAAACTGGTGAAATAACAAATTTAGGAACACAAAAATATATTAATTTTGGTGATATAGCTGATACTAATACTGTTACAATAATTTCCACATCAGATACTGTTCTTGATGGCACAAGAACTATTACTGGTAAAGATAATGTGTTTACTGCCGATATTACAACATGGGTAGTTCAGGATAATAAAGTAACATCAACAGCTGTCATTACTTTTCACCCTGAAAAATGTAGTGGTCCTGCTTCTGAAAGATTTGAGATAAATGGGCTTAATGAAACAAAAGAAACTGTATATCTTTATGTTATAGGCACAGGGACAGGAACTGATGTTGGAGCATGCAGTAATCTCTTTCCACTCCAAACTAATTAATATACAATAAAACGGCAGTGTTAAAGCTGTCGTTTTTTTATATTAAATTATCTCTTTTAAAATATATCATTTTATTATATAAACTAACTTGTTAATACATCTATAAGGTTATTTTATGAATAAAGATTTACTACATAATTTTATTAATAAATGGTTCGGGCAAGTTTTTCTTTCTGTTTTTTCAAGCACACTTTTAATATTATCAACTGCTGGTTTTGGATTATCGTGGACTGTATTTGTTGCTTTTATTCCACTTTTTTTTGCATTAAATGCTGAAAACAATCGTCCTATTATTACTGGATGGATATTAGGTTTTTTATATTGGTCAGTATGTCTTTCGTGGATGATGATAACTTTTGGATATTTTGGTGGTGCTCCACTTCCTGCTGCATTTGGATTACTGATGTTTATAGCAATTTCAGGTGGATTTTTATTTTTTGTGCCATTTACTTATGTTTATGCAAAAGTTAGTAAAAATCCATTAATTTTATCACTTATATTTGTTGTGCTTGAAGCAGTGAAAGGAAAAGTATTTTTTGGTGGTGTGCCATGGCTAAATCTTGCACAATCTCAATATCAAAATACACTGATACTGCAAAATGTTTCAGTATTTGGCGAATATGGGCTTTCATTTCTTATTATGCTTATTAACTTTATTTTATATTATATAATATGTGATTATAAAAATAAGAAAAATTATTATATGCTTGCTTTGATAGTATTAATTATGATACTTCCCGCGATTTATAGAATGATAAATCCAATAAACTATAATGCAACGAAAAAAATAGCTATTGTGCAACCAGCATACAGGCAGGAAATCAAGTGGGATAATAATCATAGAATACAAATCATAAATGAAGTAAATAGTCTTGTGTTGCAGGCTTATAATACAGATGTGGATATGATAGTGCTACCTGAAAGCTCATATCCAACAAAAGTGCTTTCTACTGATATGATAATGTCTGTCCTAAATAAAGTTTCTGAAAAAACACCAATAATATTTGGAGCAGATAGAAGAATAAATATAGATAATAAAAGCAGGCTTTTTAATACAATGGTCTTACTTGATAATCATACATTTTCTTATTATGATAAACGCCATCTAACACCTTTTGGGGAATATTTTCCTTTTGAAAATCTGCTTAAACCTATTAAAGAATTTTTCTTTGGTGCAGGCGATATGTTTAGTCCGGGAGATAATGCAACAGTATTAGCATCATCTCGCAAAGATATTTATGTGGCACCAGTAATATGTTTTGAAAGTGCTTTTTCATCACTTGCAGGGGAGCCTATCCGTATGGGAGGTAATCTTTTTGTAATTATATCAAATGATACATGGTTTGGCAAAAATCAAGGCAGAGTGCAGCATTTAGCAGTGGATACTATCCGTTCAGTAGAGTATGGTAGAAGTGCAGTTCGTGCTACGCAAGATGGTATAAGTGCATTTATAATGCCTAATGGTAAAATACCATTACAAGAAAACAGGCAGATACCTGCTATCTTAATTTATGATGTGCCAGTAACAAATTTTATAACATTTTACAGTATTGCGGGTAATATTTGGATTGCAATTATTATCCCTTTGCTTTATTATCAGAGAAAGAAAAAAGGAAAGACTAAACAGCAGGTTTAAATTATATTTAATACCATAAAAAAGTATTTTACTATAATCATCATTTCTGTTATTAATAATAAATACTTTTCATGTATTGCTAAAAATAAGAAATATAATCATGACAATAAGTCTGATGATATGGAGGAAAATCATGGGTAGCATAGGACCATGGCAGGTTGTTTTAATACTATTAGTATTAGTATTACTTTTTGGAGCAAAAAAACTTCCGCAAATAGGTAAAGGTATGGGGGAAGCTCTTAGAAATTTCAAAAAATCTGTTAATGAAGTTGACGATGCAACAGACATTACTCCTATTGCATCAAAAAGAAGTGAAGATGTTTCTAAAACAGAAACTCGCACCGAAGAAAAAAAAGATGCTTAATCTAGGTTAAACACTATATACATTTGTATAATAAAGGCTTAAAGTATATTTTATATATTAAAAGCCTTTATGTGTTTTTGTGTAGTATGAATAAAATCTATTTTGGCAAATATATAGAGCCAGCTAATCCATCAATTATCCATTTACTTAATCCGTTAATTAAGCTAATTATTATTTCCATATCTGCTACACTTATATTTTACTTTGGTAGGAATATTTATTCCTATGCTATTATGACTTTTATTTGGCTTATATTAATATTTTTATCAGGCAATCTTTTTTTACAAGGGCTTTCTGCAATCAAATCATTTAAAATGTTATATATTTTTATTTTTGTAACTATGCTTTTTTTTGGTGAAAATGGAGATTTTTCTATACATTTTACAACGCAGGCTTTTTATGATGCTATATTTACAACTTATCAGTTTATGTTAATAGTCGCTTACTCATGTTTTCTTACACTTACCACATCCCCATCTGAAATAGCAAAAACTTTATATATATTTATTAAACCTTTTAAGATATTTAAAATAAATGTGGAAAATACAGGTCTTTCTATGTTAATAGCTATAAGGTTTATTCCATTACTTTTTGAAGAAGCATCTAAAATCATTACAGCACAAAAACTGCGTGGACTTTGGATAGATAATAAATCCTTTAAATATAAAATTAAGTTTATTTTCAATATGGATTCATTTATCATACCGCTTTTTGTAAGAGTATTTCACTATGCAGAACAACTTTCCATTACAGCTCTTTATAGAAATAATATAGATAGTGCTTTAAAACTTGATAAAATAAATATAAGAGATATAGCTTTTCTTATATGTTTTATATTTGTTACAAGTGGGCTTTATGCAGCAAAATATCTATTATAAAGCATGCCTATGTGCCTATTGCGGTGATAATTATAATGGTTGGCAGCGGCAAAAAAATGCAGTAGGCATACAAAATATTATAGAAAATACTCTTTCACAGCTTTATGGGAGCCAAATTTTTATAACAGGTAGTGGGAGAACAGATACTGGCGTGCATGCTATGGGGCAGGTATTTAATTTTGCATCTATAAAATATTTTGATAACAGCACACTTCAAAAAGCATTAAATAGCCTTTTACCAAAAGATATAGCGATACTTGATATTATTGATGTTACAAAAGATTTCCATGCGGGAAAATCTATTAAATCTAAAACTTATGAATATAAAATAATTAATAGCCCTATACATAATCCTTTTATGATAACCCGTGCTTTATGGATAAGAAATAGTATTGATAGAGGGTATTTGAAAGAGATATTATCATATTTTCAAGGCACATACGATTTTCAATCATTTTGTGTTAAAAGAACGAAAAAAGAAAATACTATTAGAACAATTCACTATATAAAAATGATTTCTGATAATGATAATATTTCTATATTAATAAATGCAAATGGTTTTTTACATAATATGGTGCGTATAATAATAGGCACATCATTAAAAATATTAAAGGATAATATGCCACCTGCAACTATATTAGAAATTTTAGAGCAAAAAGATAGAAGAAAGGCTGGTCCAACAGCACCAGCCTATGCACTTTATCAAAAGGAAGCCTTTTATAATAATCACAATGTATCAGGGCTTAAAGGAATACCTGAAAAGTATTTGATTTAAAGCCCAAAAAATAATGCAGAACCACCTACCATACCTGCTTGATTTTTTAGGACAGCACGCTCTATTTGAACCCTGCCTTTATATGCTGGAAAAATAATTTTATTAAATTCTTCTTCCATAGATTGTGTATAATATTTAGCAAGTTCAGAAAGACCACCACCAAATTTTATTTTTTCAGGGCAGAAAAGAGCTGCTAAATTTGCAAATGCACCTGCCAATATTTTCCCGTATTGATTGAATGTTTCAATAGCTTTTTTATCGCCTTTTTCTGCCAAGTTACCAAGTTCAAAAGGTGTAATATCTTTATTACCGGCTATATTTTTATATATTTCTTTTAATCCACTTGTTGAGCAGTATTCATCTAAACAGCCATTCCTGCCACAGCCACACTGTCTGCCATTAAAGTCTATTGATATATGCCCTACTTCAAATAATGTAATATTTGATTGTAAAAGTTTGCCATTTAATATAAGACCACCACCAAAACCAGAACCTAATGTGCAGAATACCATATTTTTTACTGATTTTTTATCTCCAAATACATATTCTCCGTATGCTGCCATATTTGCATCATTTTCAGCTATTACTTTTATATTAAATATTTCTTCTAAATCACTTCTTATATGTTTGCCATTTAAAATATTTAAGTTTGGTGCAAAGATTTCATCTTTTTCTATGTCATACCCACCCGGCAGTGCTACTGCGATACCTGATGGCTTTTTTATAATGCTTTCCATAATATTTTTGACTGCTTGTATAAAACTAGAATATGTTTCTTCTTTTATTACTGTTCGTTTTTCTTCACTAATGATGCCATTAATATCCACAATAGCACTTTTTATTGATGAGCCACCTATATCTAATGATAATATTTTTTCCATAACTTCTCCATGCAATCTATTATAACTATCATAATATTATGTTTTATGATATTATATCAGAACAATAAACAAAACAAGGCTTTTATGGACTGTATTATCCCACTGAAAAATATTATTAATAACTTTATAGCAGATAATAATAAAATTTGATTTATGAAATGTGCGACGGTAAGACAGTATAGAATAAATATGATAGGAAATAAATTATAATATTAATAGATTTTTAATAAAAATTTAATAGGCTTTTAGGACAAAAGCCCGCGTAGCGTAAGCAATGAGGGGTTTCCCCGAAATTTCATTGTTTCAAAAATACAGGGACGAGTGATTTTTACGAGAGCTATCTTTTCCCGACCGAGTAGGCGAGTGTATTTTACGAGGACAAATTTTTCCGAGTGAGTAGCGAGGAATGAAAAAATTTGGCTGGAACGGAAATAGAAAAGTAGCTTTGGTATTTTTGAATAAAAGTTTAAATGGAGTTAATGAGCGAAGAAACTTACTATTAATGAATTAAGCAACTATAATTACTTATGAAAAATATTATGCTTTATTATAATAAAGCAAGGCATTTACTATTATATATCAATTAGTTACAGGTATTTAATAGAAAAATGAGGGGGGGGGGAAATCAGATTTATGGAAAAATCAGTTGAGCAGTATTGTAAAAATATAGAGCAGTTTATTATAGATAATGCAGATAGTAAAAAGATAAAAAATATTAAAGTTTATCTTAAAAATCAGGCAGAAATAATATATGGTATTCCAATGAAAAAGTTAAAGTCTTTATTTTTAAAGCATTTAGTTGAGTTTGATAATATAGAGCCTGAATATATTTATAATATTATAAATGAGTTATTACTATCAAAAGCATTTGAAAAGCAAGTAATAGCCTGTATGCTTTTAGAAAGGTATTATTATAAATTTCAAGAACAAAATATTATACAGCTTGTAAAAGATTATATTTTAAACAATATAATTATTAGTTGGGCGATTGCTGACCAGTTAGCGATTAATACTCTTACTAAAATGGAAGATAAATCATTTCTTTATGAATTTTCTAAAAGTTTCCACTATCTTTTAAGACGGTGCAGTGTGGCAGTATTTGCAGAAATGCCACTTACTGATAAAGATATTGATATGCTTATCAATAATATTAAAGAACTTTTGCAAGAAAAAGAAGAATATGTTATGCGAGCAGCAGGCTGGGCTTATAGAAATATTTTAAAATATAACCAAAATAAATATTTTGAATTTATTAATGAATACTGCCATCTTATGCCTAGGATAATGTTAAGAAATGCAATAGAATTTTTAGATGAAGATACAAGGCTTAATATTTTAATATCATCAAAATTAAAGCGGAATAGTATTAGGAAAGTGGCTCTTTAAATTCAAAAGTAAATCGTAAACCATTATCTATACGCTCAACTTTTGATTTGCCATGGTGTCTTTCTACTATTGTTTCAGCAATTACTATTCCCCAATAATCAAAACTTTGAGAAAGTGCATTATGCTTCCATGGGATAAACATACTATCTATTATATAATCAGGTGCGTCTACACCATCTAAATCTATCTGCATTGTAAAATAATCACTATTTGTAGAAAGTTTTATTTTAAAATGTAGGGTATTACTGTTAAAAAAATAGCGAATGTTATCTTTTAAAATATAACATACTGCTAGTTTTAAGAACATCTTATTACTTAATATATGAAATGACCTGCTTTCTGAAAAATCATACTCTATATTATATCCATCTATAAATTTATAAAGATAAGCAGTAAAATTTCTATCAACATTTTTTTCAGCTAGCGATACTATAAGCTGGCTCATAAATTCATTTATATCAATGTTTTCTGTAAGTTTGAATGATGTAGCATGAGTATAGTCATTATAGCCAGCAATGATTTCTTCTATTAAAAGCAGTTTATTATCAACAATTTTCCATAAATTTTGCATGTGTGCATCATATTCTGTTTTTGCTTTTATCTGCCTGATAAAACCACCAGCGGCAGTTAAGGCATTCATTACATTATGGGATAAATGGCGGGAAAATCCTGCAACAATAGATTGTTCTTCTATTTTACGCATTTGAAGTATTTTTGTTATTTTAGTAGTAATATCATCAAAAATAATTTCAAAATTATAACTGTCATCACTTAAAGCTATTACATGACCAGCTATACTTATATTTTCCCCTTTTTTATTGATAAGTTTGCCTGAAAAGTTAGAATCCGTGCCTTGTAAGGCGGCACCCATACAGCGTTTTACTTCTGTTACAGTATTCTCATCAAGCATTTTAAATATATTTTCTTCTATTAAAAAATCATCACATTGATATACTTTTGCAAATTTTCTATTATAAAAGAATATATTGCCTGTTAAATCTATCTCTACTATACTTTCAGGTGATGTATTTAGAATGTGTTCTAACTTATTCATAAAATAAGAGATACGTTGCACTCCACCTTCTTTTTCCATATAAGGTGAATACTTACCAGCTATTTTTGTCATAAAAAAGGTATCAAGGCTTGCTTTAACTGATGTTTTAATAGTTTCTATATCACTTGAATTATTTATAAAATAACTGCCATTATGTGGGTCTTTATCTTTTATAATAATAACAAAGCATGATGGAGAATATTCATCAGGAAATTCTGTAACGATAGCATGTGCTTCATTTATACTGCATAGTTTAAAATGTTCGTTTAATTCATTTGTAATACCTTCATAATGTGGAAGGTTCACATATACATGTCTCACAATATTCTCCCAATATTACTTTAAGTTATCATTATAAAAGTATAATGTCAAGCATGGGAGCTACCCACAAAGAAAACTTTCAAAATACACTTCAATAACAGCATTATTATTTATAACATTATTCATTTTTGCTTTTAAATCCCGCTTAATATATTTCATAATGGATACTCTATCTATATCTATCACAGGATAGTTTTTCATCATATTCCTAATTTCGCTAACAGTTTGAGCTGCAATATTTTCAATAGCTTTTGCATCTTTTTTATTATGTGCTTCAAAAACAATATCTATTTTAAAATAATGGGGAATATCATCTTCCCGCATTTTATAGGCATCACAATATATATCATTTATACGGATATAATAAAGATTTCTATTTTTTTTCTCATTTTTTACTTTATACAGATTATAAATTGTTTGTTCTTGTTTTTTAATTTTTACTTTTGAAAAATCAGCTTTTTTAATCTCTATTTTGCCATAAAGTTTCCATATAACAAGAGCTATTGCCGTCATTACTAAAAGCCATATAATCAATTTTATTAATTTTTTAGATGTTTGCTCTTTTCGTTCTTTACTCATAATAAATAATATCATATTATTTTACTTTGTAAAAGAGATATTTATTTGGAGAAGATATTGAATATATATTTTGTAACATTTGGCTGTAAAGTAAATACTGGGGAAGACCAATATTATCTATCACAATTAATTGAATATGGCTTTAAAGAAGCAGTAAATATAGATGAGGCAGATATTGTTGTAATCAATACATGTGCAGTAACAGAAACAGCTGCTAAAAAATCATCACATTATATAGAAAAATTAAGAAAAGAAAATGCAGATATAAAGATTATTGTAACAGGCTGTTTAACAGAAGAAAACGGTGCATTATTAAAAAATTATGGAGCTGATATTATTGTTACTAACGGTTCAAAAAGTGAACTTGTAAATCATATTTTAAATTTAACAGATGGATATATTAAAGCATCAAATGGCAATTTTGCGGGCGGTGCAGTATTATCTCATACAAATAAAAAAACAAGAGCCTTTTTTAAAATACAAGATGGTTGTGATGCTTATTGCACTTACTGTATTATACCATCTCTTAGAGGCAAGCCAAAAAGTATGGCAAAAGATGATGTAATAAGTGGATTTAAGTCTTTATTAGCACTTGGTTATAAAGAAATAGTGCTTGTAGGCATACATATCGGGCTTTATGGTAAAGATTTAGGGATAACCCTTATTGATATACTGGAAGAACTTGTAAAAATAGATGGTGATTTTCGTATTAGGCTTACAAGTATAGAGATAAATGAAATAGATGATAGGCTTTTAAATCTAATAAAAAATAATAACAAAATATGCCCGCATCTGCATATACCACTTCAAAGTGGATGTAATAAAATATTATCACTTATGGGAAGAAAATATACAAAGGATGATTACATAACAGTAGTAAAAAAAGCAAGAAAAATAATTCCTAATGTTACAATAGGTTCAGATATTATAGCAGGCTTTCCCAATGAAACAGATGATGATTTTAATGAGACACTAAATACTCTACAAATAGCTGGAACAGAATTTTATCATGCTTTTCCATACTCTGAAAGGAAAGGAACAGTTGCAGAAAATATGGAAAATAAAGTGGATAATAAAATACGAGAAGAAAGAGCAAGTATTTTAAGAAAACAAGGGCTACAAGCTATTACAAGGTTATATAATAGTATAATAGGTAATAAATATATAGTTTTATCAGAAAAAGGCAATAAAGGTCATACTGAAAACTATATTCTTATCCATTATGATAAAGATATAGAGGCTAATAATTTTATTAATGTTTTAGTAACTGAAATAAAAAATGGCAAAGTATATGGTAAGGTAATAGATTAATATTAAGAACGCATAATATACAAATATAAATATCTGTATCATTCCATATTTTAAGATTAATGTGTAAAGCCTAAAAACACAATATAGTATTATTTTTCTTTATTGATATTATAAATATTTTGTGATACATAATCATTATTGAGGTGCAGATGCTTTTTAACTCCATAGATTTTTTAATCTTCTTTCCGATAGTTACTTTATTATATTTTTTAATACCATATAAATTTAGATATATTTGGCTTTTACTAGCAAGTTATTATTTTTATATATCTTGGAACCCTGTATATGCCCTATTAATGCTTACATCTACTTTTATAACATATTTAAGTGGTATATTAATAAATAGAGCAAATAAAACGGGGGGGGGAATGCAACTAATCTAAAAAATTTTTATGTAGCATTAAGCTTTATTTTAAACCTATCCATTTTATTTTTCTTTAAATATTTTTATTTTGCAGTAGATAATATTAATATCTTATTATCAGCCTTGCATATTCAACTTATCCAACCAAAGTTTGATATAATATTGCCTGTTGGTATATCATTTTATACATTTCAAGCATTAAGTTATACAGTAGATGTATATAGAAAAGAAATATATGCCGAACATAATTTTTTAAAATATGCTCTTTTTGTTTCATTTTTTCCACAGCTTGTGGCTGGTCCTATTGAAAGAAGTAAAAATTTACTTGTGCAGGTTAGTCAAAAGCATACTTTTAGTTATAACAGAATGAAAGATGGATTACTTTTAATGCTTTTCGGTTATTTTTTAAAAATGGTAATAGCTGACAGAGCTGCAATTTTAGTGAACTTTGTATTTGAAAACTATGAATCATATATGGGGCTTGAAATTGTTATTACTGCCATATTTTTTGCAATTCAGATATATGGTGATTTTGCTGGATACTCTGCTATTGCAATAGGGGCTGCGTATGTTATGGGTTTTAAACTTATGCAGAACTTTAATCATCCATATTTTGCTTTAAATATCCAAGATTTTTGGAGAAGATGGCACATATCACTTTCTACTTGGTTTAGAGACTATGTATATATTCCACTTGGTGGAAGTAGATGTTCAAAAATAAAAAAATACAGAAATATTGCAATAGTGTTTTTAACAAGTGGACTATGGCATGGAGCAAACTGGACTTATGTTATTTGGGGAGCATTACATGGTTTTTATCAAATAATAGGCGACTTATTAAAGCCTGTTAGAAATAAAATAGAAACAATATTTAATATAAATACTACATGTTTTAGTTATAGATTATTCAATATTATCATCACTTTTATATTAGTTGATTTTGCTTGGATATTTTTTAGAGCCCCAGATATAAATACTGCTATCATAATAATACAACAGATGTTTAGTGTGTGGAACCCATGGATATTTTTTGATAACTCCCTTTATGATATGGGACTTGATAGAAAAGATTTTTGGGTATTATGCTTTTCTATAATGATTTTATGGGTAATATCATTTATGCAGGAAAAAGGTATTAAAATTAGAGAAAAACTGGCAAAACAAAATTTAGTTTTTAGGTGGATAATATATTACACTGCTATAATTTTTATTCTTATATTTGGAATATATGGTCCAAACTATGACGCAAGCCAGTTTATATATTTCCAATTTTAAGGTGATAAATGAAAAAGTTATTATTAAGCATAGTATTTATTAGTGTTTTTATAATAATATATTTTAGTGTTGAAAAAATCATTAACAATAAAATGTTGCTCTATAATTTTAAGGAATTTTATTCACAAACTAATAATATAGATATTCTATTTATCGGTACAAGTAAGGTTCACTACACTTTATCTCCAATGGAAATATGGAATAAATATGGCGTTACATCATACAACCGAGGAACTGCATCACAATATTATAAATTAACATATTTTTTGCTTGATGAAGCATTTAGATATTCAAAACCAAAGTTAGTAGTAGTTGATATTTATGGTTTATTAGATTTGCAAAATTTTAATCCAGTAAATAGAACTAATATTGTTGTTAATAACCTAGATAATAAAATAAATACATATAAGGCTTTTCATGAAGTTAGTGAGATAAATTCTATAAAAGAAATATTGGACAATATGAATATTTATGGATTATTTCACCAAAGATGGAAAGATTTAAATATGTATGATTGGATATCAGAAGATTTTTGGTTTGGAAGATTTGCTGGAAGTTATTTAGAATATCCAACATGGAGAAAACTGCATAATATACAAAAAATAAACATAAATGATAACCAACATATAAATGAAATAATACCATTAGCTAATGATACAATAAATTATATAGCAAAAATAAAAACACTAGCACAATCAAATAATGCAAAAGTATTATTTATTAATATGCCATTTGGTCAGTATAATAAGAAATTATATAATTTAACATATTCATTGAAAGATTATGCCAAAAAAAATAATATTGATATAATAGACTATAATGATTTGGCACATTTGATAAATATAGATTATGATAATGATTTTATGGATGTATGGCATCTAAATCTTTATGGTTCTCGTAAAGTTATGGACCATCTTATGCCATACATTATAGAGCATTATAATATACCTAATTACAAAAATGACCCAAAGTATTCTTTATGGAACGAAGATTATAAAAAATATGCAAGAGCAATAAACAGAGAAGAAATTAGAGAAATAAAATCATTTGCAGATTGGAAAAAACTAGCCTTTTATGATAATTATACCGTAATGATTTCTACAAATGGGGATACATTAAAAAAACTACCTGATACTTTAAAAAACGATTTAAAATCATTTAATTTAAAAAAATATAATACTAATAAAGCTAATATGCGTTATGTTGCAATCATTGATGATAATAAAGTTTTTTTTGAAGAAACATCTGATAAGCCTATAACATATAAAGGCAGAATGAAAAATATAGTCAATTTATTAGTATCATCAGATGGCAATGCCACAATAAATGTAAGTGGTAAGCCGAGAAGTAAAAATAAATATGGCTTAAATTTTGTAGTATATGATAAAGTAAATAGGGAGATTGTTGATAGTATATGGATAGAGCCTAATAAGCCCGATGTTATCAGAAGATAGATAAAGAGCCTTAAAAATTATTATAATTAATTAACAAAATAACAAATAAAGATACTATTAAATAATTATATCTAAACTTGGAATAGATGTTAAACAAAAAAAAGCACAATCTTATCATTATTTCTATTGTTAGCTAAGAAAATAGGGGTAAAGAATATAAAATATTCCTTGACTTTTCAGCTATATTTTAGTAACAATACAATTTGCGACTATCACACTGGCAAAAATAAGAGCTCGGCGTGTTCCTTAATATATTTAAGGTGCTTAATCTTAGCTGGTGGAAGAAAAAACTAAAGGAGATTTAATATGTCGTATATTTCTATGAAAAGCCTGTTAGAAGCAGGTGTTCACTTTGGTCACAGAACTAACCGTTGGAACCCAAAAATGTCTAAATATGTTTTTGGTGCAAGAAATGGTATATACATTCTTGACCTTCAAAAAACAGTTCAATGCTTTAATAACGCATTTGAATTTACAAGAGATATGGCTAAACAAGGCTGTTCTTTTCTATTTGTAGGCACTAAAAAACAAGCTCAAGATGCTATTAAAGCAACTGCTGAACAGTGCGGTGCATACTATATTAATAACCGTTGGTTAGGTGGCACTCTTACTAACTTTAATACTATTAAAGGTAGAGTTGCTAGACTTAAAGAATTAGAGGAAATGTTTGCTACTGATTTTATCAAACGCTTTACTAAAAAAGAAGCTGCTCTTCTTAAAAAAGAATATGATAAATTAGAGAAAAATTTAGGCGGTATTAAGGATATGAAAAATATCCCTGATGTTATGTTTATCGTTGATATTAATATGGAACAAAATGCAGTTCTTGAAGCACATAAATTAGGCATACCAATAGTTGCAATAGTTGATACTAATTGCGACCCTGAAATGGTTGATTTTCCTATTCCGGGAAATGATGATGCTATTAGAGCTTGTCAACTTATTGCTGGAAGACTTGCCGATGCCATCAATGAAGGCAGACAATCAAGAGAAGACGAGCTTGTTAGCGAAGTTAGAGAAGCAGCACAAGAAGAAGATGTTGAAGAAGATGAAATAGTATCTATGGCAGAAAGCGAACTTGATAATATACCAGAAGATGAGGTGAAATAATGGCTGAAATTACTGCAACACTTGTAAAAGAACTCCGTGAAAAAACTGGTGCAGGTATGATGGACTGCAAAAAAGCATTAGCAGAAACAGGTGGCGATTTAGAAAAAGCTGTTGATTTTCTCCGCACAAAAGGTCTTGCTGATGCTGCTAAAAAATCAAGCAGAGTGGCAGCAGAAGGTTTAGTAGTTACTTATCTTTCTGATGATTTAAAAAATGGTGCTATCGTTGAAGTGAACTGTGAAACAGATTTTGTTGCAAAAACTGATGATTTTATAAAATTCTCTAACGATATATGCAAACTTATTGCTGATAAAAAACCAGCTGATATGGATGCTTTAATGGCTCTTGATTATGAAGGTGTTACTGTTGAAAAAACTATTGCTGAAAAAGTTGCTAAAATTGGCGAAAATATAAAAGTTCGTCGTTTTGCTCAATATGATGCTGCTGGCAGATTAGAAGCATATATTCATGCTGGTGGTAAAATAGGTGTATTAGTAGAATTTGACAATGTATCTGATGCAGATAAAGAAGTTATCAGAGATGTTGCTCTTCATATATGTGCAGCTAATCCACTTTGTGTAAGTGATAAAGATTTAGACCCAGCTATTATTGAACATGAAAAATCTATCTATATCCAAAAAGCAAAAGAAACTGGCAAACCTGATAATATTATTGAAAAAATAGTTGAAGGGCAAGTTAATAAATTTAAACAAGAATCTTGTCTTGTAAGTCAAAAATTTGTTAAAAACCCTGATGAAAGTATTGCTAAACTTTTAGGGGATAAAAAAGTTATTCGTTTTACAAGATACCAGCTTGGCGAAGGTATTGAAAAGAAAAAAGAAGACTTTGCAGAAGAAGTGAGAAAACAAGCAGGTTTATAAGATATTTTTATAAATAATATGGGGGAGTGTTTTGCTCCCCTTTTTTTATGTATATTTTAGTGATATATACTAATACCAATCATGCTTTTCATTTCTATCCAACTTTTTTATTTGTTCCATATCTTTCATTGATAATTCAAAAGCAAATATATCTAAATTTTCTTTAATATGTTGAATATTACTAGAACCGGGGATTACAACAACACCTTTTTGCAAATTCCATCTTAATATAACTTGTGCAGTAGATACATTATATTTATCCGCTATTTTTTTAATAGTGGTATCATTAAGCATTTTTTTTGTCCAGCCTCTTCCACCAAATGGATACCAACCTTGGACTACTATTCCTAAATTTTGGATATAGGCAATAATATCATTTTCTTGATAATAAGGATGTATCTCATTTTGTATTAAAGCTGGCATAATATTTACTTTTGGTAAAAAGTTTTCTAACTCTTTTATATAATAGTTAGATAATCCAATAGATTTGATTTTGCCATCTTTTACAGCCTTTTCCATATATAAATATGCTTTTACATCATCTTTACCCGGATGGTGTAATAACATCATATCAATATATTCAATATCTAATTTCTTCAATGCTTCTTCAATAGCAGATTTAGCATTAGAAAACTGGTTAGGATAAAGTTTTGTAATAACAAATATTTCACTTCTCTTTATATTTGAATCCCTTATAGCTTTTCCAACTTCTTCTTCATTTTTATACATGTAAGCTGTATCAATTAATCTGCCACCTGCTTTTAAGAATGCTAATACAGTATCGTAACATTGTTTTCCTGTTAGGCTGTATGTTCCAAGACCTAATATAGGCATTTCATAACCACTATTAAGAATAACTATTTTTCTTTTTAAATCAAAATTATTTATACTATTTTTATTCATATTATTTTCCTTATTATTTAATATAGTATTTATGTTATTTGTTTTATTAATATTACTATCAGCAACTGCTGGCGATAGTAAAAAAACAAATATTAATAACATACTAATTAATATATTATAAAATGATTTAGCCATTTGTATATCCTTTTAAATATTTATCATAATATAAAAATGGAGAGCTTTCGCTCCCCTATTGTTAGGATTTATAGAAGGTTTATAGAAAAAATTCTATTTTTTCTTTATTGTTATTTCAAAATCATTTTTTTTATTTGCAAAAATATCAATTCCTTTTGTTATCTTGCCAATAGAATATAGTCCATAAGAAAGCCCAAAATCTCTATAAAAAAAGCATAAGTTTCCAAAAGGTTCATAGTATGCAATATCTGATATATCTGGGTCAAATGATGATGGTAAGCCGTTTATATTAATATTTTTACCAACTTTACCAATTTTTTCTGTTTTATTATAATCTGACATTTTTATATTTAATGGTAACATCTCCAAAAAACTTCTGCCAGCTATATTATCATATACAATGCCTTCTGCTTTTTGGCTACCAATTATTATTTCTATTGCTGTATTATTATTTGTCATATCTTCTGCACCTAAATAATTTATAGAAAACAATATAAAACATACTACAATAGTTAATTTTTTCATACAGCAACACCCATATCATAAGCCTGCTGAATATATTTTGTATTGTTAATTTCTCCCTTTTTCCACACACCACCAGCATAAATTCGCCCTTTAACTGTTACAGATGTAAGGCAATCTAAAAGACCATCCATACATGATGCAGACTTGTCAAAAGTTGTCCTGCCATTTTCTGCAGCAGTAAATATATAATATATATCTTTATTTTTAATTTTAGTATAAACAGCAACAAGCCTGTCTATTAATGTTTTTAACTGACCGCTTATAGTATAAAAATAAACAGGGCTTGCAAATACTATTACATCACTTTCTAGTATTGCGTCAATTATTTCTGCCATATCATCATTCTGGCTACATGCTCCATTATGTGTTTCACAATATGAACATGCTTTACAAAAATTAATTTTTTTATCATTTATAAATATTTCTTGCACTTCATTTCCATTATCTTTTGCGCCTTTTGCAAAACTATGACATAAAGTATCAGAATTACTATTTTTTCGTGGACTGCTTGATAATATTAGAACTTTTTTACTCATGTATCACCTATTTTAATTTGTTATATTCATTATCACTGACTGGTTCAAGCCATTCATTACTTGCATTATCTGCTGGCACTGCAATAGCAATGTGTGCAAAAAAACTATCTTTTGCTGCTCCATGCCAATGCTTAACTTCTGCTGGAATATGGACAACATCACCCGCTTTTAATTTTTGTGCTGGTTTGCCCCATTCTTGAAACCAACCATTGCCACCTGTAACAAGTAAAATTTGACCGCCTTTATGATGAATATGCCAGTTATTTCTGCAACTTGGTTCAAATACCACATTACTAATATTAACTCCATCTTTTGAAAGATTTTTAAGATAGCTTGTTCCTATAAAATATTTTGCATACGCTGTATTTTCAGCACCTAATGGAAATACTCCCATATTGTAATGTGTTATAAATTGTGCATATCTAACTGCATAGTCTAATTTATCATTACTAACGCCGATATTTTTTGCCATTGATATATGTGAATTTAGTTGCGGTTCTACACCTTCCCTAACTGATAAAAAAGATACTGTTGCAAGCTCTCTTTCCTGATTAGTAAGTATTCCCCTTGCAAATATATCAGCAAATAAATGTTCTTTTAAATACTGTTCAATACCGGGAGCAAATTGTTGCCATTCTGCCACAGTTTTTCTGCCAGCTAGCTCATCCCGTGTATTTTCGCCTATTTTATCTTTATTATCATTAGATGTTAATATTTTTGGTGCTTGCCCTTGTGTATCTTTAATGCCTTTTGCTTTTCTTTCTTTTACTACTTTAATAAATGTATTAATAGCATTTAAACTTCTAGGAAACCCGCAATAAGCATAGCTTTGTATTAATATTTCATTAATCTCATTAATACTCATTTTATTATCAAGAGCTTTATTTAATGATACTGCAAGTTGTTCTTGATTACCAGTAGATGTAAATGATGAAATTTCTACTATACTTTTTTCTCTGTCTGTTAGTTTTGATTGCATTGCTTGTGCCTCCACAAAAATCATAATAAAACAAATTACAAATAAAATAGTTTTTTTCATATTTATACCTCATTATATTTTATTAAAAATTTATAAAGCTACTTTTCTATTTCCTCCCTACTCGCTCGGGAAAAGATAGCTCTCGTAAAAAACACTCGTCCGTGAAATTTTTAAACCACGCAACAACTAAAAGTAATGCCCAGCCAGTTTTTTTATTTCCGCCCTATTCGGTTGGAAAAAACTGTCCTCGCTGGAAAACGCTCGCCTTGTTGCTTATGCTCTGCGACGGCACAACCCAGCTACGCATTTTTATTTCCTGCCTACTCGTTGGAAAATGCTTGCGTCGCTTCGCTCCCCTGTGCCTTATATTTTATTAAAAATTTCGTCCAGCCTGTGCAATTTCTATTTCCTTGCTAATCGCTCGGGAAATTGGCAGCCTTCGCAAAAAACGCTCACCGTGAAATTTTTAATCACGCAACTACTAAAAATAATATCTAGCCAGTTTTTTTATTTCCGCCCTATTCGGTTGGAAAAAACTGTTCTCGTAAAATACACTCGCCTATTCGCCAGTAAACGCTTGCGTTGTTTTGGCTACACTATGCCTTTATATTTTATAAAAAAAATTAGTTATTGCTATTTATAGTTTTTAAATACATTCAAAAAATTTATTTAAACATTTATGAAAAATACTACTTTATGATTTTATTAATAATATTTAATGGAATTAATTTTTACAATATTAAATACAGTTAAATTTTTGCCTAATACTCTCATTTAATAAAAAAAGGCTGTGTATTAAACACAGCCTATAAGATATATTTTAAGTAAAATTATTTTACTGCACTAGCTGCTGTTTCAGCAGTTTTTAATGCCCATTCAGGTGTAACGCTTAAATCTATACCCCAAAGAAGTGGCATTACATACATTACAAAAAGCACTACAACTATTGTGCCAAAAATATTTAAACCAAGCCCAGCTTTTGCCATATCCTTTATCTGTATGGCTCCACTTCCAAATACAACGGCGTTTGGAGGTGTTGCAACAGGCAACATAAATGCAAAGGAAGCAGCAACACATGCTGGAACAATAGTTGCATAAGGGTGAATACCAAGAGCAACAGCTGATGCACCCATGATAGGAACAAGCAATGTAGCAGTTGCTGTATTTGATGTGATTTCTGTTAAAAATACTACTAAAAGGGTAACAACTGTAATAAAAATTAACATGTGCATACCATTTAAACTTTCAAGCTGTTTTGCAATAAATGTTGCAAGACCTGATTTTTGGAAACCGCCAGCAACAGCAAAACCACCACCAAATAAAAGAACTATATCCCATGGAATTTTTACAGCAGTTTTCCAGTCAAGAATAAAAATACCTTTTTTCCAATCTGCTGGAATAGCAAAAAGAAGTATTGTTCCAAGCATTGCAATAACAGTATCATTCACATTTTTTAAACTAGGGAAAATTGCTTTAAGTTTTGGAGAGAATATCCATAAAAAGCCAATAAGTAAAAATACAACTAAAACAACAAGTTCTTGTTTTGTTATAGGACCCATTTTTTTAATTTCATAGTCTATAACATCTTTACCTTTTGCAAGTTTTAAATCGCCTGTTGGAAATAAAAATTTAACAAGCATAACCCATGTAAGAGCCATTACAATAATTACAAGAGGAAGACCAAACATCATCCATTGAGAGAAAGAAATTGTTTGACCGTATGTTGTATTTAACATACCAACCATAATAGTATTAGGCGGTGTTCCGATAATAGTAGCCACACCACCAATAGATGCAGAGTAAGCTATTGCAAGCATTAAACCTTTACCAAAGTTTTGCTCTTTTACACCAACAGAACCATCTAAAAGTTGTCTTGATGATATACCTGTAACTTGTGCAATAACTGCAAGACCAATAGGCACCATCATCATAGCAGTAGCAGTATTAGACACCCACATAGAAATAAAACCTGTTGCAATCATAAAGCCTAATGTCATTTTTGTAGGACTTGTGCCTACCATTTTAATAGTATATAGTGCAATACGTCTGTGAAGATTCCATCTTTCCATTGTAACAGCAACAAAAAAACCACCCATAAATAGATATATTGTTGGGTCTGCATATCTTGCTGTAACATCTTTTGCACCCATTACACTTAATAATGGATATAATAATATAGGCAACAGAGATGTAGCCGGTATAGGCACTGCTTCAGTTATCCACCATATTGCCATAAGCACAGTTATTGCTGCAACCTTCATTGCTTCTGGCTTCATACCCTCTGGTGGAGTAATAAACAGCATAATAAGAAAAAGAATAGGTCCTAGAAATAAACCTACTCGCTGAGTAGTACTATACTCTTTCATCTAACCCTCCAAATAACATCTAAAAAGTTATAAAAACTACTTAGATATTTTTAATTATAAAACAGTTTGTTATACTGAATATTATAAGCCTAGCATATTTATTTTATTAAGGCAATAGAAAATAAGTTTTTTACAAAGCGAAATAAAGTATTTTATGTAATAAATAATTTGATAGATAAAAATATTATGTTTCACACTTAAAAAATAAAGAAAATATATGTAAATATTTATTATTTAAAGATTTTTAGAATAAAATGTTAAAAGAATACAATATAATATTATATAATAATAAGTGATAATATATATTTAAGTTAAATAATAGAAAGTTGTTCTATTATTTAATCTATAATGTTATATACATATTTATCAAGAGTTGAACTAATAATTTCTGCCCTACCATCATTAATTAAAACAGTTTGCTCTAAACGAACACCAAATTTATCTGGTAAATAAATACCCGGCTCTATTGTGAATACCATATTATCTTCTATAATAGTATCATTTTGTTTTTTTAATACTGGTAGTTCATGCACATCAATACCTACACCATGACCTAGCGAGTGATTAAAATAGGCTCCATACCCTTGCTCTTCAATATAAGAACGAGCAATATTATCCACATCACAGCATTTAAGCCCTTCTTTTATACCATCTATGGATTTTTCTAATGCAGAACGGACAATATCAATCACTTTTAAAACTTCACTATCACTTCCTGCATATATCATTCGTGTATAATCACTTGTATATATATTGCGACTTCCAAAATCAATTATTACAGGTTCATTTTCTACAACTTTTTTAGTAGATGCGGTGCCATGTGGCATTGCTCCACGGATACCTGATGCAACAATCGTTTCAAAACTTTCACCTTTTGCTCCAAGCATTTTCATGTGGTATTCAAGTGCAGCTGCCCATGATTTTTCACTTGTTCCATATTTAAATGACTTTAATGCTCTCAAAAAAGCTTTACCAGCGATATTATATTGTTCTTTGATTAAGGCTATTTCTGAATTATCCTTTATCATTCTATGCTTTCTTATAATATCTTTTTCATCAAGATATATTTCCACTCCATTTGCAGATATTTTTGTGCTTATATCAATAGAACACGATGGTTGCAATAGAATTTTTTTATAAATAGAGCAACTTTTTGTATAAATGCTTTCATATTCTTTTACTATTTCTACTATAATATTTTCTGATATTTCTTCACCAGCTTGAATACTATATCTACCATCTGTAAAAAAAACTGCCTTCTCTAAGTCTATAAGCATACAAGCAGTAGAACCTGTAAATCCACTTAAATATCTAATATCACTTATATTTGTAACTAATACCGCAGGAATATCAAGACTGCGTAATTCTTTTTGAATAGATGCAATTCTTGCTATCATTGCCACACCCCATTTGCAAAATAGTCTACTGCCATTAAATAAGAATCTTCCTTAAATCCAGCTATTACACCAAGAGCTATATCTGAAAGATATGAATGATGACGGAAAGGTTCCCTTGCAAATACATTTGAAAGATGGACTTCAATAAACTTTGCTTTAATAGAAAGTAAAGCATCTCTTATTGCAATGCTGGTATGAGTATATGCACCCGCATTAATAATAATACCATCGTAGCTACTTGCTTTTTGAATGCAGTCTACAATATCCCCCTCAGAATTTGACTGGAAAAAATCTATATCCATATTATATTTTTCTGCCTGTTCTCTAATTAATTCTTCCAGTTCATAAAAGCTGATTTCTCCATAATGTCCCGGTTCGCGTTTGCCAAGCATATTGATATTTGGTCCGTTAATTACTAATATATTCATTTGTTTTCCTTATTATGCTTTACTTTATCTAAAAAGTTTTCTAATCGCATAAGTTTTCTATCTTTTGCTGATAAATTAATTCTTTCATCATCTGCCATATCATCATGTGTCATACCAACAGCATTTAATATTTCTTCCATAATATCCCCTTGTGTAAATGGGGAAGAGTCGCCTAAATTAATAGATAGATTTTCACTATCGTTATAATTATCACTGACTATCATACTATATTGAGTATCATCATCTATCATATCATCATAAGTCATACCATCTATTGATGATGGCACTTGTTTATGTAGTAATTCTTCAATACTTTTATCATTTTCTTCTATAACAGTTTCATTTGCTATATTATCATTATTATCTATATCAATATTCTCATTTGATAATAATTCATTGTTATAATCTTCATCTTTTTCATCTATGCTTTCTTCTGCTGTATTATTTTCTTGTTCTGCTGATGTTAAATCGTCGCTTATTTCATTGTTTTCTTCTTCGCCTGATAATGCCGATAATAAGTCATCTGCATTATTTATATCTTCTTCCTGTTCTGCTGTATTATTTTCTTGCAATGCTGATGTTAAATCATTACTTATTTCATTGCTATCTTCTTCGCTTGCTAGTGTAGATAATAAATCATCTGTATCATTTATATCTTCATCTTGCTCTGCTGTATTATTTTCTTGCAACGCTGATGCTAAATCATCGCTTATTTCATTGCTATCTTCTTCGCCTGATAATGCTGATAATAAGTCATCAGTATTGTTTATATCTTCATCTTGCTCTGATGTATTATTTTCTTGCAATGCTGATGTTAAATCATCGCTTATTTTATTGCTATCTTCTTCGCTTGTTAATGCTGATAATAAGTCATCTGTATTATTTATATCTTCATCTTGCTCTGCTGTATTATTTTCCTTCAATGCTGATGCTAAATCATTACTTATTTCATTGCTATCTTCTTCGCCTGATAATGCTGATAATAAGTCATCTGCATTGTTTATATCCTCATCTTGTTCTGCTGTATTATTTTCTTGCAATGCTGATGCTAAATCATCGTGAATTTCTTCACTTTCTAGTGTTTGAATAGGTTCTATACTTTCACTTTCTTCTGATTGATTGATTACTGGTAGAAAATCATCTGGCTCACCATAAAGGCTTTCATCTTCTTCATGTTGTGTAATTAAAGGCATATAATCATCAGGATTGTCAGAATGGAAATCGTCTTCATCTTCATAATTTCTAGCATTAATAGAAGTATCAGACACTAAATCTGCCATAATAATTTCAGCATTTCGGATGCGTTTATCAATTTCTTGATATGTTTTTAAATCTTCATCTTCTTCACTGTTAGCTGCATTTTGGGATTGTCTTTTCATCCGTTCATCATATATTTCACCGGGATTTAATGTGCCACCAAGTTCATCTATCATTTTACGGACATCTTCATCTTCTGGGGCACGGATAAATGCACCTGTTAAATATTTCAGTGCTTCTGTATTGTCGCCTTTTTCTTTACATATAACACCAAGTAATTTTAATGCTTTATAATTATTATCATCTTCTGCTGTAACATCAAAAAGCAAATCTCTTGCTTGGTCAAAAAGACCTTTGTACACATAGGCCTCTGCTAGAAATGTTTTAGCAGCACAATTTGATGGAAAACGCTCAACCGCAGTTTTACACATTGCAATGGTTTCATCATATTTTTCAAGTTTATTATACCCTAATGCAATAGGTATAAAATAACCAGAATTAGGTTCTGCTTCCATCTTTGAAAGAAAATATGCTATATCAGCCATATAGCGAGCATGTGTCCTTTCGTCCACTAGCAGCCACCCCTTATTTTATATTAGAATTGTATAGATAAGGATAAAGAATAACAGCCAAATATAATTTCCTATCTAAAAATATAGTAATCTATATATTACTTTTATTTATAGAAATAAGTCAATTAATTCTTTTGGTTTAATATTATTTATAATAATTCCTTGCATATTTTTACCAGAAAATGCAACACTTATTCCGTTAGCACTTGCTTTTTTATCTTTTGATATAGCTTCAAGCATCTTATCAATATTTTTTATTTCATAATTAGTAGCATATTTAAGAGATTTAAGTAAGTTATATAAAGCATCATAAGTTTCTTTATCTGTATAGTTATGATTTAAAGCATATTTTGTTTCATAAATCATACCTAGTGCAACAGCATATCCATGATGTATTTTGTGATTAGAATCACTTTCTATGCCATGTGCTATTGTATGACCAAAATTTAAAAGTTTTCTTATGCCAGCCTCTTTTTCATCTTGCTCTACTACATTTGCTTTTAAACTGCAAGAAGTGGCAATTATATATTCCATTATTGATTTTGTTCGCTTTAAAATACCTTTTGTATTAGAGACAATATATTCAAAAAAACTTTTATCTCTCACTGCTGCTATTTTAATAGATTCTGCAAGTCCATTTAAATATTCTTTATCTGTAAGAGTATTTAAAAAATTACTGTCAATTAATACCATATTTGGCTGATAAAAAGAACCTATATTATTTTTTAATCCTTTAAAATTAACAGCAGTTTTTCCACCAACACTAGAATCCACCATAGCAAGTAATGTTGTAGGCACTTGTATAAGTTTAATACCCCGCATATAAATAGAAGCTACAAAAGCAGCAACATCACCAGTTATGCCACCACCTATTGCCACAAGTGTAGAGTCTCTTAAAGCACCATTAATCCGTAAAAAATCAAGCATTTTTTCTAAACTAACCATATTTTTATTTTTCTCTGATGCCTTAAATATAAAAACACGATTTTTGGGAATAATATCTTTATAAAGAGATGCTACTTTACTATCTATTATAAAAAATGCACCATCTTTTTCATATTGAGAAAGTTTATCGCCAATAAAATCATTACCTATAAAAATATTATAATTTGTGCTACTCTCTGAAATATTGACTGCAATACTTTTCATTTTTTTATACCTGCCTCACTGCATATATATTGTGCTATTTCTTCAATAGATTTATCTGATGTATCTATTAATATATTTGCTTGTATATAATAATACACCCTTTTTTGCATAAGTAAATTTAATTTTTCAAGGCTGTTTTCGCCCTGCAATAATGGTCGTTTGTTTTTTTCAATCTCTAACCGTGACAATATAACATCAGGCCGTGCCATAAGACAGACTGATATACCATTTTTATTAATTAATTTCATATTATCTTCATAAGCAGGAAGTCCGCCACCTGTTGATATAATAACATTTTTTAATTGAAATGTGCTAGATAATACACCGCGTTCTAGTTCTCTGAAATAAGCTTCATCATGTGATTTGAAAATTTCTGTAATACTCATACCCGTTTCTTTTTCAATAAGACTGTCAGTATCAATTATCCTACGGGAAGTTATACGGCTTAAATATGCACCAACAGTGCTTTTGCCTGTTCCCATAAAACCAGTTAAATAAATACGGTCATGTTTGTCTAATGTTTCCATAAAATCACTCATATTTAGGTAATCTATTTTTATTATATGCTTCAATGTAACTAATCTGGCAAAAAATATCATTTTTTGCCAATTTGCCAGTTTTACAATGCTCACCGCATTGCAAAACTATAAGGAAGTAAAACTTCGGTTCAAGCCCTAAGTTTTACTGATATAATAAACTTACTAAAAATATCACTCATATTTAGGTAATCTATTTTTATTATATGCTTCAATGTAGGTGCCTGTTTTATTTTTGTTTGTTAAATATCCAGTTCTTGCATCTACTCTTTTATATATTATATTTTTAGGCTTTTGAAATGAAAAAACAGCATTAGCACCAAAATATTTTCGTTGAAATGATGATATAATAGGTGCAGCTAATCTTCCACCACTGCCAGCATAAGTTATAGGACTTAAATCATCATAACCTACCCATACTACTGCTGTATAATCGCCAAAAACTGTTGCTGTCCAAGCATCTTTTGTGTCATTAGATGTTCCTGTTTTTGCACCTGTGCCTTTAAGTAAATTAGCCCCTCTTGCCGTTCCCCTGCTTGATACTGCTTGCATAACATATAATGTTTGATATGCAGCTTCCACAGAAACTACTCTCTGCCCCTTTGGTCTTATATCTTCATATTTATCGCCTATTTTATAACCCGTTGCAAAGACTGCCTTTTTATATTCACCCATATTGCCTATTGTAGAATAAATTTGTGCCACAGTCAATGGAGTTGCAGGGAAAGCACCCAAAGCCATAGCATAAAATGGTTTAATGTCATTATTCATACCCATTGATTTACTTAATTCACATATATAGTTAAGCCCAACATATTCTGCCAGCTTTACTGTTGAATTATTAAGCGAATGTATAAAAGCATAGCGAATAGGTATTTTTCCCATAAAGTAACTATTATAATTATTTGGTCTATATATTATATCTCCAACTCTGAAATCATAAGGTTTATCTATGATTTGGTCAGATGGATTTATACCCTTTTCAAAAGCTGCTAAAAAAACAATTGGTTTAAATGTGGAAGCCATTTGCCTTGATGTTGTTAAAGCTCTATTTACTTTTGTATCATACTGACGGCTACCTATTGCTGCCATAATTTCCTGTGTTCTATTATTTATTAGCACAAAAGCAGCTTGTAGTTTATCATCTTTATCACTATAATATTCTGATAATGCACTTCTTATATCAGCATTTGCCTTTTCATTGTATCCTGTGTATATTTCTATATTTTTAATGCCAACATTATCTTTTATTTCTTTTATTTCTGCTATTTGTTTAAAAACACCATTTAGATAAGCTGGTTCCACCATTTTAATTTTTTCAGGTTCTAATATAACATTCATTGCCATATATTCTGCTAATTCATTTTCTGAAATGACATTCTGCTGATATAATTTATTTAAAATATTTCGTGCTTTTCTATCCATTTCTTGATAATCTTTTAATGGGTCGTATGGACGATATGAAAAAGAGATGGCAGATAAAAGAAATGCTGTCTGTAACTTATTTATACTATTGATATCTTTATTAAAATAATATTTTGATGCTGCTGCTATTCCATAAATATTTTCAGCATAACATGAGCTATCAAGAAATAGTTTAGTAAGTCCCACATTACTATATTGATTATGAAGTTTATCAATAGTATACCATCGTAAAAGCTCTTTTTTAAGACCATAAAGTTTGCTTTTTGATATAAGCATATCTGTATAGTGGATATAAGCGGCAGCTTCTAGTGAAAAAGGGTCTATGCCTTGATAATTTAATATTATTTTTTTCCACCGTTCTATGCCTTGTTTTTTTATGGAATTATACCGTTCATTTATAAGTATTTCTACCATTGGTAAAATTGTAGATATATCGTAATCACCATGCAGTTTTTCCTGCCGAACATAGTATTTTTTATACATTACAAGATTATCTTGCCCGTAGACAGTAAAAGCTATTGTATCATTATAGTTTGTGATATTATCAATATTAGGCACAAATACTTTTATATATTCAATTTCTGAATGTATATATAATGCTACTCCCATAAATATTTGAAAAACAAAAAGAATAATAAATGTTATAATCAATTTTTTCATATTATTTTAATAAATAATCTCTTAACTGTTCTAATGCTTTATATCTATGGCTTATTTTATTTTTTTCATTACTTTCTATCTCTGCTGTTGTTTTGCCATTTGGTAATAAAAAGATACTATCATAGCCAAAACCATTATTGCCCTTTTCTTCAAAAGCAATTAAACCATTTAATTCTCCATGAAATGTTTTAATAGTTTTGCCATTTTTTGAAAGAGCTATTACACATATAAATTTGCATTGCCTGTTATCTTTGCCCTGCATTTCTTTTAATACTTTTAGATTATTTGCTTTATCATCTCCATGAATACCTGCATATCTTGCAGAATATATGCCCGGTGCTCCATTTAATATATCAATAGACAGACCAGAATCATCAGCAATCACATATTCATTTTTTAATTTATTTGATAAGTAATTAGCCTTAATAATCGCATTTTCTTCAAAAGTTGTGCCTGTTTCTTCTATATCTTCCATATTTGGAAATGATAAACATTCCATACTAGCACTTTCCATAATTTTATTTATTTCTTTAATTTTACCTTGATTTTTTGTTGCAACATATAAAATCATATCTGACCCACCAATTAAAATGTTAAATATATATTATAAATATGATATATCAAAAGCGGTGCTAAAAAATAAGCAGATTTATGTGAATATTTAAAAAAAGCTATTAAAATAATTATTGTGTATAATATTAATATTATATCATCTATTATTGTAATATGATAATTAATTAAGTCGGGTATTATAGATATAACCATACCTATAATATATTTTAGTAGAATAGGAAGAACCATTAATGTAAATAATACAGCTGGAAGATGAGTTTTTATACCTATTTCTTTTGTTTTATTTTCTACTATTTCAAGCCCTATTACTGCTAAAATATACACTATAATATTAAATACCATAATTAAAATCATATTTAAATTTAAAAAAGGTGTGTCTGAATTTTTAATAAATAGTTTAATAAGTGCTGTATATGGTAATAATGCTAAAATAAAAGCTAAAAAAATATTACTTATAAGATTTATTGTTATTTTCATATTTATCCTTTGTAACTTTAATATATTCTTATTATCTTTGAATAATTATAACACAACTAAATTTACTTTTTAACTATCCAATAACCATCTCTCTTTGAGCCAACTCTTTCAATTAATTTTTTATTCTGTAACGAGACAAATGCTCGCTCTATTGTTCGCTTTGTTACACCTATTTTTGTAGCTAATGTATCAGAAGTATATTTTGAATTTTCCATTAACAAAGCGATAATTTCATTTTCAGTTTTATTTAAACCGACATTCAAACCGACATTATTATCTTCATATTCTCTTAAACCGACACTCAAACCGACATTCAAACCGACATTATTATCTTCATTTTCTCTTAAACCGACATTCAAACCGACATTATTATCTTCATTCTCTCTTAAACCGACATTCAAACCGACATTTTCAGTTTTTAACTTATCCAAAACTTCTTCATCAAATGGAATTGTACAACGAATATAGTTATCTTCTATTTCAAAAACTTCTTCTCCATACTTCTTTACAATGGTTGGAATCCCATGTCCAGTATGTTCGGTTAATCCCATGCTGAGAAAAATTCTCATTAGTGTTGCATTTCTTGGTTTACTGATTCCTTCAAAGAATTGCTCTTTTGTCATTCCATATGGCAAACCGCCATGAGATAAAATTTCCAAACGATTATCAAACATTGAAATCTGTGGTTCTGTAATTGTCCAGTCATTATGAACCAAGGCATTTAAAATTGCTTCATTGACACAATCATAATCAAATAAATAAGTATCTTTTCTTGGTCTAACTGTTGTATCAGAAATACAGATATTTTCTGCTTGAAGTCTATTTTTAATTTTATCATAAGAAGTGATAATACACCTGTATCCATAATCACTTCTTTCAGAAATTGCTGATTTATCCTTTCCCTTAAATTTCACAAATATCAAAGGAATATTATTTCTATCTGCCAATAATTCAGCTAAAAGATTATAATCGCCATTTTGATTTCTTAAATTTAAGTTTGCTTCAATGGTTTTATCATCTAAGTGATAATCTTTTTCACTATAATAAATCTTCAATTCTTTAAAGATAAATTCTGTTGAGTTGCTCTTTTTTTTAACATATATTCTGAATCAATAAATCTATTTTCATATCTATTTCTAATTTGTTCTGATGTCATTTCACGACATGTTGTTCCAACTCTTATAGAACAGCCAGCAGATGAAAAACCATACTTTTTTTGACAATAAATGTGTTTTATTCCTTGTGGAACATTGATAACAATCAATGTTTTTCCATTTTCAAATCTAATTTCTGAATTTACTTCATCTTGTGGATTAGGTTCAATCTGTGTAGTGATAATATCAGAGATTTTCTTAAAAGTTTCATCAATTTTATCAACACCGATAACAGTTCCATCATCTTTAACACCTATAACAATGGTGCCACCAGAAGTATTTAAAAATGATACGATTTCTTTACATATTATATCAGTATATTTTTCTTTTAATTCTAAATTTTCTGATTCTACATATTTGGGCATTTTTGCTACCTCATTTAATACCATACATATTATAATTATAAAAATCAATTATATACATAATTTAAATATATAAATTTTAAAAATGATGATAAAGTGAGTAAAAAGAGGCATCACATTATACAAATTTTGATAAGCGGACAACACTTTCTATATGGTAAGTATTTGGATACATATCAAATAAAGTAAAATCTGTAATTTTATAATGTTCTTCAAGTCTTATTATATCCCTTGCAAGAGTAACTGGATTACATGATACATATATTATCTCGTATGGCTTTAATTTTTTGATATTTTCTATTACCTTTTTATCGGCTCCATCTCGTGGAGGGTCTAAAAACAGGCTTTCGCATTTTGTTAGTTTTGATAAAAATAAACCACTATCAGATGTTTTTATATTATATCCCGCCTGTCTTCCTAGATTTGATGATATTTGCTCGCTTTCGCATGCTGTAACTGAACTTTTTGCCATTAAGCCCGATGTAAAAAAACCTGCTCCCGCATAAAGCTCTACTATATCTAAACCATTTGAAACAAGACCCACTGCATATTCCTGAAACTCTTTTAATAAATATCTATTTGCTTGAAAAAATGATTTATATGTTACTGGCACAGCACCATACACAGTATTAAAAGAAATAGTAGAAAGTCCATATTTTTTATTATTAATACATACTCCATCAAAATTACCTATATTTTTATAATTAATACTATCTGCTTTTATATTAGCAAGGCTTAATTCTTCATTATTTTCTATGGCATATATTTCACCAGTTAGGTTATTAATATAAGCAAACTCTTTCATTTTATTATAAAGGCTTTCTTTAATAACAGGGCATATATTAGTTGTAATAAGTTTATTTGTGTTATGCTGATAAAAGCCTATTTTGCCGTTTATACTTCTTGCAGTTGCTCGCAAGCGATATTGATTACTATCACTTTTTATAATATTTATTTCAGGTAATTTGTGCTTATATTTCCTAAACTGATTTATAACTATTCGTTTTTTTATATTAAGTTGAGCTTCATAATCAATATGAGCAAAGGAACAGCCACCACAAATATCCGCAATCTTACATTTTGGCTTTATTCTAATATTTGACGGTTTAACTATTTTTATAAGATTAGCATTAGCAAAACTTTTTTTATCAGCAAATATTTCTGCATCAACAATATCGCCTTCCACAGTTTTCTGCACAAATATTACCTGCCCGCTTTCACTTCTGCCAACGCCTGCCCCACCATAAGCAGTATCTGTTATTTCTAAATTTCTTATAATATTCTTTTCCATATTTCATTAATATAAATAATTTTTTAAAAGAAGTATAGTTTATTTCATATATTATATTAAAGTTAAATCCAAAATTTTAAATTATACTTGACAAATCCCCCCCCCATATATAATAGACGAAAATTTTTTATAGGGGAACTATATGAAAAAAACAATAGTTAAATTTATTAATCCATTAACAGGTGAAATGAGATTAATAAATATAGCTTTTAATAAGGCACTATTTTTTACACACCAATAATCCTATATAAGAGAAAATTGAATCACATACTTTTATTTTATAAAATATTTTGTATTATTTTATTGTTATGTTTGTTTGCTGGCATTATAATAGACCCTAAGAAAATGTTAGCATTTTGTTTACTGATACTTTTATTATTTTTGTTGTGTTTTTCAACTCTATTTTTTATTTTTGGTAATATAATAACAATAAAAATATACATTAGAGAAGGATTTAGAATAGTTGCTGAAAATGAATTTTTAGTTCAACATCTTAAATTAATTTATAAATTACCAGATGAGGCATTCATTAAACCTGATACACAATTAAATATTTAATAATAAAATACCATTTACACAACATCTTTATATGGATAGAATTTTTCATAAACTAATTTACATCTATTGCCATAGTAAAACTAATAATATTTTAATTTACACTTTAAAATAGCAGGGATATAATTTTATTGAGTTTTGTATATAGATATTATATAACTATTTTGGAGGCGGTATGGCAATAGGTGTATATGATTCGGGTATAGGTGGTTTAACAGTTTATAAAGAAGTGGCTACATATTTTAAAAAGCAAGATTTAATATATCTTGGTGATGTGGCAAGAGTGCCTTATGGTAACCGTTCAAGAGAAACAATTATCCGATACAGCATAGAATGTGGTTCATTTTTAAAAGAAAAATATAATATTTCTGCTTTAATTGTTGCCTGTAATACTATATCTTCCCATGCTTTGCCTTTTCTTGCTGAAAGTTTAAATATTCCTATTCTTGGTGTTATAAAACCGGGAGCAAAATATGCAGTAGATCTAACAAAAAATAAAAAAATAGGTGTGCTTGGCACTCATGCAACAGTTAATAGTAAATCATATATACACTCTATAAAAGAGTTATTGCCTGATGCACAAGTTTATCAGCAGGCTTGCCCTCTTTTTGTGCCACTTGTAGAAGAAGCATTAATTTCTGGCAAGGTGGCAGAAACCGTTGTAGAAGAAACGCTTAAAAATATTGCAGAAACTGGCATAGACACTGTAATTTTAGGTTGCACTCATTACCCTGTGCTAAAAGATTTAATAGCTACATATCTTCCAAATACTTCTATTGTAGATAGCACCCATTATATTATAGAAGATATTAAAAAATTAAATTTATCTAATAATGAAAAAGGATTAAGGGAAGTGCTTGTAACAGATGATACATCTGCTTTTCTTTCATTAAAAAATATTCTTGTGGGAAATGTTCCTGTTCAGGTAGTTGATATAAACCAGTAAAATTTTATCATAGTCTATATTAAATTTGTAATAATAAAAAAATCCGTCATATTGTTTTATATGACGGATTAATCTTTTTATGTATTTAAGTGTATAAGTATGTAAGGTAGTAACCCTATTACATATTACATCATACCCATTCCACCCATACCGCCCATGCCACCCATATCAGGCATAGCTGCTGGAGCTGCTTTTTCTTTAATTTCAGTAATAACTGCTTCTGTTGTAATCATAAGACCAGCTACTGATGCTGCATTTTGTAATGCTGAACGAGTAACTTTTGTAGGGTCTATAACACCAGCAGCCATCATATCTTCGTATGTTTCGCTGTAAGCATTAAAGCCATAGTTTACATTTTTGCTTGTTTTGATTTTATTAACAATAACACTAGATTCAAGCCCTGCATTTTCTACAATTTGGCGTAATGGATATTCTAATGCTCTTGAAATAATGTTTATACCAACTTGTTGTTCTGGTGATACTTTTAAGTTTTTAAGAGCAGATGCAGTTCTTACTAATGCAACACCACCTCCGGGAACAATACCTTCTTCAACTGCTGCTTTTGTAGCTGCAAGAGCGTCTTCTACTCTGTGTTTTTTCTCTTTCATTTCAGTTTCTGTTGCAGCACCAACTTTAATAACTGCTACACCGCCGATTAATTTAGCAAGGCGTTCTTGAAGTTTTTCTCTGTCATAGTCGCTTGTAGTATCTTCAATTTGTTTTTTGATTTGATTAACTCTTGCTTTAATATCATCAGTATTGCCAGCACCTTCAACAATAGTAGTGTTATCTTTATCAATAACAACTTTTTTTGCTCGTCCTAAATCTTCAAGCTCAACATTATCTATTTTAATACCTAAATCATCAGTAATAACTTGACCGCCTGTCAGCACTGCAATATCTTTAAGCATTTCTTTTCTTCTATCGCCAAAACCCGGAGCTTTAACAGCTACACAGTTTAATGTGCCACGAAGTTTATTTAATACAAGTGTTGCAAGAGCTTCGCCTTCAATATCTTCTGCAATAATAACAAATGGAGCATTTACTTTTGCAAGTTTTTCTAATACTGGCAGAATATCTTTCATATTAGAGATTTTTTTCTCATGAATAATAATATAAGCATTTTCAACAACTGCTTCCATAGTGTCTGGATTATTTACAAAATATGGAGAGAGATAGCCTCTGTCAAATTGCATACCTTCAACTACATCTAAAACAGTTTCCATTGATTTATTTTCTTCAATAGTGATAACACCATCTTTACCAACTTTATCCATTGCTTTTGCAATAATACCACCTATTTCATGGTCATTATTAGCTGAAATTGTGCCAACTTGTTCAATTTCTTTATTAGTGCTTACTACTTTTGAAATTTTTTGAAGTTCTGCAATAACAGCTTCAACTGCTTTGTCAATACCTCTTTTGATTTCCATAGGGTTAGCACCAGCTACCACATTTTTCATACCATCTCTATAAATATATTGAGCAAGCACTGTTGCAGTAGTAGTTCCATCACCTGCTACATCGTTAGTTTTAGATGCAACTTCTTTAACCATTTGAGCCCCGATATTTTCAAGTGGGTCTGCAAGTTCAACTTCTTTTGCAACACTAACACCATCTTTTGTAATTAATGGAGTGCCGAATTTTTTTTCTATAACAACATTTCTTCCTTTTGGTCCAAGTGTAACTTTAACTGCATTTGCAAGCTGATCAACACCACGCATAATAGCCTGACGAGCATCTTCACTGAATGTAATATTTTTAGCCATTTTGTGTAATCTCCTAATGTTTATTTTATTTAATTAATATTATCCAACGATACCTAATATATCATCTTCTCTCATAATAAGCAGGTCTTCCCCGTCTATTTTAACTTCTGTTCCTGCATATTTGCTAAAAAGAACTTTATCACCAGCTTTTACTGTTGGTTTAACAATATTACCATTATCTAAATGTTTGCCTGCACCTACTGCAACAACTTCACCCTCTTGTGGTTTTTCTTTTGCAGAATCAGGAATAAAAATACCTGATGCAGTTTTTTCTTCGCTTTCAAAGCGTTTAACAATAACTCTGTCTTGTAAAGGTTGGATTTTAGCCATTATACCTCTAAGCCTCCTGTATTTAAATATTAATAACTTTTGAAATATTTAGAATGCTGTTGATTAGCACTCATTCTCTCTGAGTGCTAATATTACAATGATGATAAAAAAAATCAAGAGAAAATTTTAAATTTATAAAAAAAATACAAATTTTCTGCAAAAAATATTTATTTTTCCATATATCCAAGCTCAAAAAGGCTTGTATATTCATTTCTACATACTATAAGATGGTCTTTTAGTTTAATGCCAAGTGTTAAAAGTGATTGTGATATAATATTTGTAAGTTCTATATCTTGTTTTGATGGACTGCTATCACCTGATGGATGATTATGAGCGATAACAACACTTACTGCTTTATTTTTAAGGGCATATTCTGCTATTTGTCTAGGGTAGACTATTGCATTATTAACAACACCTTCTGCCATTATTTTTTTATCAATAAGGCAACCTTTACTATCTAAAAGAATAACAGCAAAATTTTCATTTTCTGCAAATCCTATATGGTATTTTAATAGTCTGTATATGTGTTCAGGGCTTGAAAGAGATTGTTTTTTATCATAATATGAGTTTTCTATTCTATTATAAAATTCAGCAGCTATTCTTAAAAATCTTTCTGTTTCCTTGCCTGCTCCATCAATCTTTTGACAGTTAATATTAAAAATATTGCCTATTGAAGAAGCCTGCATAAGCATTTCTTTTGCAATAGGCTTTACATCTTTTCTTGGTATGCAGTAGCCTAACATTAGTTCTAATATTTCATAATCTGCTAAAACTTTTGGTGCTTCATCAAATTTTTCTTTTAATCTCTGTCTATGACCTTGATAATAAGGTTTTTTATCCATATATTTAAAACTTAATCCCCACTTCTGCTCCAATGCTAAACCCAGATAATGAGTTAATATATGGATTATCTAATGGTGTAAAATCATATAAATATTCAGCATATACTCTAACAGCAAAGATATGATAGCTATACTGCAAACCTGCCTGAGCAAGTATGCCACCACCTGACAAATTTTGTTTATTTTCTTTATTGTCATTGCTTGTATTTAAGTTGCCAAATGTATAAACTGCACCAACACTGCCAAAAGGTGCAATAGAGCCAAGAGAAAAATCAATAGGATATAAACCAGTAGCTAGCACACCAATATTATATACAGTGCCTTTAAACTTCGTTGAACTACCATCTATATCAAAACTTTTACTCCCCTCTACATAATTAAGAAAAGCCTGCAAACGAAAGTTTTTGTTAAAATCATATCCACCACCAACTTTTAATCTATTTTGAAACATAGATAAATATTTATCGTCTGGCATAAAATAGTTATAGCCTAAAATCAAAGACCATTTTTTTTCGTCAAATCTATCAAGGGAGAGTTTTTTCTTATTAAAGTCTGGCTTACCTTTTTTATCAGTTTTCACATCACTTGTATTTTCTTTTAATTCTGTTTTCTCTGCTGTTTCTTCTTCCGTTTTTTCTATTTCCTGAGCAAAAGCCTGCACTGACATAAGCGAACAACATAATATAATTAAAAATTTTTTCATATTACCATCCTTTTTATTCTTCTTTTTGATTTAATTTGTTTTCATATTCCTGCTGCTTTGCTTCAAGCTCTGTAACAGCACTATCAAGCTGAATAAATGCTTCTTCTATCATATTATTAAGCTCTGCTAGTCTTTTACCATATTCACCAATCAAAAGTCCATTATTATTCGCAGATGCTTCTATTAATAGCTCATTTAATTCTGCAACTTCTTTTTCATAAGAGCTTATATCATTTTCTATTTTTTCTACAAGCTGTTCCATAGGTTTTAATATTTTATTTTTTTCAGCAATAATTTCACTTCTAATTTTTCTTGTATCTTTTTTGTTTAACTTTGCTTTTACTTCTTTTGCTTTAACAGAGTTTTCTTCCTGCCAGCCTTCCTTTTCTAAAAATTCTTTATAAGTGCCTTCAAATATATAAGGATATTCATTTTGAAATACGATTAGTCTATTTGCAAGTGCATGCAGAAACATTTCATTATGTGTTACCATAATAACAGCACCTTGAAAATTATCAATAGCTTCTATTAGAGAGTCACAGGCATCCATATCTAAATGGTTTGTTGGTTCGTCAAGCATCAATACATTTTGTGGGCTTGCTATAATTTTACCAAGCATAACCCTGCTTTTTTCACCACCTGAAAGCACTTTTATTTTTTTTAAAGCAGCATCCTGTTCAAAAAGCATTGAGCCACATATATTTCTCACATAAGTTCTATCAAAATTATCTGAAACAGATTGTATTTCTTCTTCCACTGTATTTTCTGGATTAAGAGATGAAATATTTGTCTGTTCATAATATCCTTTAACACAGCCAGTATGATATATTATATTTCCACTTGTAGCTGGCATAATACCTGCAAGCACTTTTAGAAGTGTAGATTTACCTTTGCCATTTTTACCAATAACGGCGATTTTATCTTCACTTCCTATAATAATAGATAAATTATTAATTAAAAAATTTATATTATCGTAAGAAAAGGAAATATTTTCCGCTCTCATTATCTGTTTTGATGTGATGGGCTTATACTTAAAAGCAAATTCTAAGTTTTTTATAGCTTCAAGTTTTTCTTTTTTTTCCATTTTATTGAGAGTTTTTACACGGCTTTGCACAAGCCCTGCCAGCCTTGCTTTTGCTCTAAATCTTGTTATATATTGTTCTAACTCTTTTCGCTTTTGCTCATCATTTATTCTTGTTTTTTCATATATTTCTTCATCGCGAGCTATTTGTTCATAAAATTTATCTGTTGAACCTTCTATTTTTCTTACTCTTGTTCTATGTATTCCTGCAACATGTGTAACAATATCATCCATAAATTGCCTATCATGAGTTATAAGCAAAAGTTCCCCTTTCCATGAATTTAAAAAACCTTTTAACCATCGGACAGATACTATATCAAGGTAGTTTGTTGGTTCATCAAGTAAAAGTAGATTAGGGCTTGCAAGTAAAGTTTGAGCAAGCATAAGCCTAACTTGAAAGCCACCAGAAAAAGAAGTAGGACTTTTTTCCATATCTTCTTCTTTAAAGCCTAGACCAAAAAGTATTTTTTCAGCTTTCCATTTATCGTGTGCTTCTTCATCTTTAAGCCCAAGCATAGCTTCTTCAATAACAGTATTTTTTATAAACTTTATGTGCTGTTTTAAAAAACCAACTTTATAATTTTTAGGAATAGAAACTTTGCCATTATCTGCTTCTTCTTCCCCTGTAATAATTCGCATAAGTGTTGTTTTGCCATTACCATTTCTGCCAACAAGACCGATACGCTCTCCCTTATTAATATTAAAGGTAACATTTTCAAATAAAATTTTTGAGCCGTAGCTTTTAGAAATATTATCAAAACTAATCATAAATGAATTTTTCATTTTTTTATGATTTTGGCAAGTCTTTTTTTTGGCACGATGATTGCTAATAGTAAAGCATAAGCCAAGCAGGGTTATAAGGGGTATGAACAATGACTGATTCTCTATTAATTTCTAACTCTAATCAATATGCAGCATATACAGCTGCAAATAAAAATGAAAAAAGTGTATCAGAGCTTTCTAAGCTTCTGCGTGGAGAAAAAGTAGACAGCAATAAATCTAATTCAGAAGATGCAGGGATGTCTATGGATAAAGTAATTATTTCGAAAGAGGCGTTGGAACGGTTACAAGCCATAAATATGGCAGGTTTGCAAGATTAATATCCGCCAAATATTTTTCATTAAGCAAGCATACTAGGAAAACGCATAAACATAATAATATCCTTCCGACAATGGAATTATCCTCTGCCTGTTTCGTATATAAGCAACCGCCAATTTAGCTTAGGAACAGGCAGGGAGTCCATTATCAAATATTTCCTGTAAAGTTACTATATACTTCTTCTAAAAGTTTAAAATTACAACAGCTTTTTATAAAAACAGGTATTTTATTTATTACCACATTTTTATATATTGTATGTGCTTTTTTTAAAATTTCAGCACTGTTTGAAGATATATTTTTATATTGATTTTCTAAAAGTCTGCGATATTTTATATCACTTATTAATTTAAAATCTATCATCATTATATTATTTTGATTACATGGTATCATATTATTAAGCAAAATATGTCCAAGTTTGCCACCAGCGATATTGTATATTACTTTTTTTAATATAGGTTTATTAGGCTTTGGTGAAGATAGTGGTGCAAAATATGTGATATTATGGATTTTAAAAACTATACCTGTATATATTCTTTTATGGCTACTTCCTTCTTTTATATTGTAAAGTATTTTGCTTTCATATTGCCTTAAAAATTTGATATATTCATTATCAATATAAAATAGTTTCATGTAACCCTTTTAATAAAAAAAGCATACAGCGTTATTTTCTGTATGCCATCTTTTTCATTTCCATTTAAGAGCTGGATACACTCAATTTTTTCATTTCCATTTAAGAGCTGGATACACTCAATTTTTTCATTTCCATTTAAGAGCTGGATACACTCAATTTTTATAATTATAAATATAAAAGTATATCTTTTTTTGTCAAGTTTTATTTAATTATGTAAGTTATAAAATATGTGTAAAATTATTGTGGTATGAATTGCTAAAAGTAGAGCAAAACAGGGCTTTACATAAACCCTGTTAATATTTATAAGTTATATTCCTTTTGTTAAATCAGATGCAGATTTATGTTGAGCCAGTAGTTCTTTTCGTAATGTTACAAGATATTTATTATATTCTTCATCATCACCAATATGTTTTTTTCCTTTTGTAAGTAGTTCAATAGCTTTTTGTAAGGAATCTACTCGCTGAAAACCAGATTTATTATCAGTTTTTGCTAAAATATTTTTTGCTTCTTTTATATAATATTGTTTAGCAAAATTAGCTTTTATACTGTCAAGTTCTTCAATATTTTTGACTATTTCTATATTTTTATTAAGCACTTTAATTTGTAGATTTTGCAGTTTTGGTGAAAACTGTGCAGAATCAAGCACAAGTTCTTTAATATATTCAAACCTACCCATAGCCATATCAAAGCTTACATTTGGCTGATTAATGATTTCTGCACTTTTACGGATATTTTCCATGGTCCTTGATAAAGCTGGCAGGCTTAAATCAACTTCTTTTATTTGTCCTGTTCTAGGGTCGCGCATTTTCCTTAATTCGCCTTCTTCAACATAAACATGGTCTTTTGGTTTATCTGCCATTTTTTTCTCCAAATATTTAAAATAATGCCTACTTTATTTGTTATTATACATTAATGCAAAATAATTTCAAATACTAATTTATATATTTTGATGTTAGTTGTAAAAAAAAGACATAAAAAAAGCCCTGCATAAGCAGAGCTTGAAACGGGGACGACGAGACTCGAACTCGCGACCTCTGGCGTGACAGGCCAGCGTTCTAACCAACTGAACTACGCCCCCATACTATAATGGACGGTACAGGGATCGAACCTGTGACCCTCGGCTTGTAAGGCCGATGCTCTCCCAGCTGAGCTAACCGTCCGTTAGTTAAGCGACCCGTAGGGGATTTGAACCCCTGTTGTCGGCGTGAAAGGCCGATGTCCTAGGCCGAGCTAGACGAACGGGTCGTATATAATAAAGTAAATGGTGAGCCGTATTGGGATCGAACCAATGACCCATTGCTTAAAAGGCAATTGCTCTACCGTCTGAGCTAACGGCTCATTTACTTACCCGAGCTAGTTCGGCTACTCTCGGGTGGAAATAATATATAACAGAGTAGAAAATAAAAGTCAATATATTTTTTAAAAATTTTTCAAAAAAGTTTATTGCATATTTTCACACTTTTCTAAATATGCTTTTATTTAAATATTTCATTTAACACTATCGTTTGGCTTCTATCTGTGCCAATAGATACTACACAGAATGGAATGCCTAAATAGTTTGATATAAAATCAATATATTCTTTTGCTTCAATAGGTAAATCTTCTATTTTTTTAGTTTTAGTTAAATCTGTCATCCAGCCTTTAAATTCTTTATATACTGGTTTAATTTTTTCAAGGCTTTCTAAATCAGCAGGAAATTGTTCTACTATTTTACCATCTATTTCATAAGCTGTGCATAATTTAATTGTAGGCATATTATCAAGAACATCCATTTTAGTAAGAGCAATATAGTCAAGTCCATTCACCATAACAGCATATTTTGCAGCTACTAAATCAAGCCAGCCACATCTTCTTGGTCTACCTGTTACTGCTCCAAATTCATGTCCTGCCTTTCTTAATGCTTCCCCATCTTCATCAAAAAGCTCTGTTGGAAAAGGACCACTGCCAACTCGTGTAGTGTATGCTTTCATTACACCAGCTATACATGATATTTTTCGTGGGGAAATACCTGTGCCAGTGCATGCACCACCAGCTGTGCCATTTGATGATGTTACAAATGGATATGTGCCGAAATCCACATCAAGCATAGTGCCTTGTGCACCTTCAAGCATTACTTTTTTGCCATCACTTATTAATTTATTTATTAAATAAGATGTATCTGTAACATAGTTTTTCAAATCATTTATATGGCATTTGCAGTATTTTTTTACTTCATCTATATTTATAGGTTCAACTCCATAGGCTTTAACTGCATATTTATTAAGTTCTTCCACATTTGTTTTTATTTTTTCATCAAGTAGTTTTTCATTAAATAAATCGCCTATACGGATACCATTTCTAGCAGTTTTATCCATATATGCAGGTCCTATTCCTCTGCCTGTTGTTCCTATTTTATTTGCACCTTTTAGTTCTTCTTTATGTTTATCAAAAAAGATATGGTATGGCATAATTACATGAGCCCTATCGCTTACATAAAACCTGCCATCAAATTTAACACCTTTTTCTTTAAGTTCATTAATTTCTTTAAATAAAGCATCAAGCTCAATGACAGTGCCATTGCCAATAATATTAATTGTATTTTCATGGATAATACCAGAAGGGATAAGACGCAGAATATATTTTACACCATCTACCCATACAGTATGACCTGCATTGTGGCCACCCTGATACCTGACAACAACATCTGCCTGTTCTGAATACATATCTACTATTTTTCCTTTTCCTTCATCGCCCCATTGGGCACCAAGCACTGCTGAACAGCTCATTATTTCCCCCATTAAATTATATTTTTAAAATTATAATTTTTTATAAAGTTTTCTTTCTGATGTTCTTCTGTTACAAATATAACACTTTTGCCTTCTTTACGAAGAGATATTGCTTTTTGAAAATTATTTTTACCAGTTATAAGATAATCATATTCTTTTGCAATACTTTTGCATATTGGAAAGTGAAGCAGGTTATCAATATTTAACGCTGCACCACAGGCACTTAAATCTTTGCCGAATTTTGCCATTAATTTATCATATCGTCCGCCACTGCCTAATATATTGCCATAGTTTTCGTGAAGTATCTCAAAATGGATGCCTGTATAATAATCAAGTCCTTTTGATTCTGCTGCATCAAATATTAATGTATTTTTATCTATTCCACAATTTATAAGCTCTGTAAAAAGAGTTTTAATAAACTGTATTCTATTAGAAAGCTCACTATCAAATGATGTAAGAGATATTAAATTTTCTATATTATCCATACCACCAAAAGCAAGTGGAAGTTTAACAATAAGAGATTTCATATCTTTATTTATATCTAAATCAGCAACTATTTTTTTTAAGTCATGTGTTCTTCTTTCAGATATTGCTTCAAGTATTTTATCACCATTTATGCCTATAAGATATTTTATTCTATTTAATAATAAAGTATCGCCAAAAGTGAATTTAAAACCATTAAGCCCAACATTTTCTAATGCAGTATTTGCTGTAAGTATATTTTCAATATCACCAAAAATGCTGTTTTCTCCAAAAATCTCCCATCCTGTTTGATTTTCTTCTCCCTTAATACCTCTATCTTTTTCTACTGAGCGGAAAACTGTGCCTTTATAATATACACGAAAAGGCAAGGGTAGATTTGCCATACCTGATATGATGCGACATACCTGCGGAGTAAAGTCTGGGCGTAAAACTAATGTTTTGCCAGTATGTCTATCTATAAATCGGATAATACTTTCATCTGAAAAATTAAATACAGTATCTTGCAGTAAATCATAGTATTCATAAATAGGGAGATTTAATTCTGTGTATCCATACTGGTTAAGAGTATTTTCAATTATTTTTAAGATACTTTCTATTCTGCCACTTCGTTCAATATTCTGGTCTTTTGAGATATTTGTCATATTGATGGCATTTCTCCCATTAATACACTTTGTGCTGCTGCAACACCTTTACCAAGTTCTATATTTGCACCAAACTTTTTAAGCCCCATTTCTATGGCACTTATTGCTGTGATGGTATCAAAAGCATCATGGTATCCAAGGTGAGAAATACGAAGAATTTTACCTGCTAAATGGTCTTGCCCGCCAGCAAGGGAAACACCACATTTATCTCTTAAATATTTAACAAATGCTTTTCCGTCTATATTTTCAGGAAGAAAACAACCTGTTGCTGCATTTGAAGGAATATCTTTTGCCACAAGTTCTAGTCCTAATGCTTGCACTGCTGCCCTTGTTGCCTCTGCATTTATAGCATGGCGTTTAAATACATTATCTATGCCTTCTTTTTCCATCATTGAAATAACTGTTTTTAAACCAATTATTAAGCTTACACCAGCAGTCCATGCGGTAGTGTTTTTTTGCTGATTTTTAAGTTCTGTTTTTAAATTAAAATAAAATTTAGGAAGAGTAGATGTATCTACCATTTTCCATGCTTTTTGGCTTAATGTAATAAATGCAAGACCGGGAGGCAACATAAATGCTTTTTGACTTCCTGTAATTAAAATATCTATGCCCCACTCATCAAAACATGTATTGTGAACGCCAGCACTTGTTATACCATCTACTATTAATAATGTATTTGGTAGATTTTTAGTTATTTCTGCAAGTTCTTTAATTGGATGATACACTGTTGTAGATGTTTCACTGCCTTGAACGAATACAGCTTTTGTATCTGGGTTTTTATCAAGGAATGCTTTAACATCACTAGCTTTAACAGAATACCCCCATTCAACAGTGATACTTTCTGCATTTATTCCATAAGATTGACAAATTTTTATCCAGCGTTCACCAAATTTACCGCCATTTATAACTAATACTTTATCATTTTTATTTAATGTATTTACAACAGCTGCTTCCATAGCACCTGTGCCACTGCTTGCAAGAATTAATGGCTCTTGCTCTGTTTTAAATATTTTTTTCAATCCATTTCTTGCTTCTTTAAATATTTCTTCAAATTCTGGCGTTCTGTGATGTATCATCGGACGAGCCATATCAAGAAGCACTTGTTCTGGCACAGATACAGGTCCGGGAGTTATAAGATATTTTTTTAGCATTTCTTACCTCTTACATATTATATACATTCTTCAAGTGCTGATTATATACTATAACATTTTTTTTTACTATAACAATTTTTCTTTTTTTATAATTTTAATTTATTTTTTATATTAATTTATATCTACATGTTAATACCTTTATTATTAATTGTTGACAAACACATTTATTTTAATTTACAATGACTTACTGATACTAATTAGCTGTTTTATTATGAGGGGGGGGGGAATTTGGTATGTATAAAGGCAAGCATAAGACAGCAGTCAAGTCTCAAAAAGTAATAGCTGAAGCTTTTTTTGATATATTAAAAGAAAAGTCATATTATGATGTTTCCATCAAAGAAATATGTATGAAAGCAGGTATTTCCCGCCAAACATTCTACTCTCTTTATGGCACAAAAGAAGATGTTATTAGGTTTTATCTTGCAGATACATTTAATAGTTGGCAACAAAATGCCTATACTAATGGTGTTAATTCTTTATATGATTTAATATTATTCTTTTTGCTTGGTATTAATGAAGATGAAAAACTGGCTCAACTTTATTCTAGTGAAGTTTTAGGTGGTATTCTAGCCGATTTATTAAAAGAGCATCTTGATAAAACTATAATGTATGAGCAAGGCACAATTTCTGTTGGAGATAGTGTTGCAAATTCTTTTATTGCAGGTGGTCTAACTATGGCTTTTAAGCAGTGGCATGCTGATGTAGATAGAATATCTATTGAAGATGTAACTATGTTTGTTATAAAAATATTATCTGGTGAATATTTTACTGAAATTATGTCATACGCTAAACAATTCCCATCCCTTAAAGAAAAATAATAAATTTTTATATACTTAATGCCCTAGAATATAGGGCATTTTTTAATTAATCAATCTCATTATATCATTGTAAAAAGCAAATACCATTAAAGATATTATTACAAGCAGTCCAAACATTTGAAATGCTCCCAGTGCTTTTTCTCCAAGTGGTCTACCCATTATGCCTTCTGCTGCTATTATTGTAAGCTGACCACCATCTAATACTGGTATAGGAAGTAGGTTAAATACAGCTAAATTAATACTAATTGCTGCCATAAATATTAGAAGTGCAGAAAAACCTGATTCTGCTGACTGGGCTGCTGTTTCTACAATTAATATTGGACCACCAAGAGAGTCTGCTGGGATTTCCCGCTGAATAAGTTTTACAAATCCAAGATAAATCATTTTTGTAAGCTCATAAGATTTTTCAAGCCCCATAGCCATTGCATCTACTGGGCCATACCTAACTGTTATATCGCCATCCATTGCAGCGATACCTATTAAGCCTACTGTTTTTTTATTTTCTCCACTACCTTGTTCTGTTGCTTTTGGTGTTATATTAAATGTTAGTTCTTTTCCCTGTCGTTCTATTGTAAGAGTTAATTCTTGATTTGGTCTATTTCTTATTAATGTTGCGGAATCATTCCATGATAAAACTTTTTCTCCATTTACAGCTAATATTTTATCGCCCTTTAAAAGCCCTGCTTTTTCTGCTGCCATATTTGGAACAACTTCGCCAATGATTGCATCTATTTGTAACCCAGCACCAATGGAACCTATTACTTGTTTGCCACCAAAAATATCAGTAGTTTCTTTTTCTCCAACTGTTAATACTATCTGCCTATTGTCTGATAAAGTAATATTGATTTTTTCATTTGGATTATCTGCAATGATTGATGAAAACTCATTCCAAGAACGAATTTTTTTATTATTTAATGCTATGATTTTATCCCCTGATTTAAGTCCAACTTGCTCTGCCACAGAGCCTTGCTCTATCTCACCTATAACAGCAGAATATGATGGAATACCAGTCATATATAAGCCCCAAAAAATCAATATTGCAAAAATTAAATTAAAAAGAGGTCCTGCTAAAATAATTGCTGCTTTATGCCATCCTGATTTATCTTTAAATGACCTGCCTTCTTTTGCTGGGTCATAAGTTTCTTGTCCCGGTTCATCGTCATTTTGTTCACCATACATTTTTACATAACCACCAAGAGGCAAAGCAGAAATTACATATTCTGTTTCTCCATATTTTTTCCTAAGTAAAACAGGACCAAAACCTATTGAAAACTTTTCCACATATACATTTACTAATTTAGCCACAATAAAATGGCCAAATTCATGGACAAATACAAGCACTCCAAGAACTATTATTGCGATTACTATATTCATATATTACCTTATTTTTAAAATTTTCATATAATATTGCCAAATATTATAAAAAAATCAATAGATAAGTGGAAATATTACATATTTTGACTTTATTTATCATTTTTTAATATAGGCAGTTTTATAGGTAGATAGTAGAACTTTTCTATTTGTTTTGATGAGTATTTATCTTCTATACTTTTATATTTCATATTTTCAAAATTATACTCTATGCTTTCTTTATTGATTGCAGGATACAATATACAAAGATTTATTTCTGATGAAGTTTCTGCATTTGCTTTTTTTTGTATTTCTTTTGTTCTTGCATATAGACTAAGTTGCTGTAAATGGTCTTTTATTTTACCAATTTTTTCTTTTATATGTTCTTCACTATCATTTTGTTGTTCTATATGTTGGTATTTTACACTATATTTACTATCAAGTATATATGGAATAGTTTCTTTTTTATTATCTTTTGGTATTATAAAATCAGGTCGCTGTGCTTTTGTTGCCGTTTGACTGTCTTTATCCCCTTGTGTATACCCAACTTGTAAAGATGTAATATGTTGCCTTAATTTAATTTCGCAGTATCTTTCAAAAAGTTCTGGTAAATTTATATAAAAAGGATAAATATTATTGATTTTTCCATTATTATACATATTTCTATCTAATATTTTAATAACTTCATAAGCAAGTCGCAGACTTTCTTTATATCCTTTATTTATTATCCTTTTATTTACTTTGTTAAAATCACTATCTTGTATTAGTTTATTTTCTACATTATTAAATTTGTCTTTTAATACACATATTTTTTTATATAGACCCTGTTCTTTCTTTTCAAGAGAAAATATTTCTGTTTTTTTTAAAGCATATTTTAATATTTGATTTTCAATATTATTTATATTATGAGTTTCATATATACATTTATTTTTTAATTTAGTATTTTCTTTGAAATGTATGTTAATAGTATCATTTAGTAAAAGTTTGCCTTTAATTCTACCTTTTAAAAAGTTTTCTTCTTTATAAAAACTTTTATAAAGTCCATGTTTTATAGTTTCTTTTAATACTGTTACATATCTATGTATTATAAATAAATATAAATTACTGCATATATTGTTATCAATTTCAATAGGTGACTCATTATAATATATTTTATAACATTCTGATAAATGTAATGATACTATATTATCATTTAAGCAATCGTGCATCATTTTCATAATATCTATTTTAATATTATCATTATTAAATTTAGGATTGATTTTAATGGCAATATTCTCAATAACACATAGACCTATATAATATCCTATTTCTAATCTATGATTATTTATCTTAATATCATAATTTTTTAGTTTATCTTCATTATTGATTAATATCTCTATTACATCTTCTATATTATTAATATTTTGATTTATTAAATATTCCTTTAAATTATCTATCTGCTTATGTTCTTGCAAATCATCTAATAGTATCATTACTCTGTTTCACTATATTTTTTTAAATTTTTAATAATTGCATCAAATTTTATTTTTTCCATAACTTTTTCATCTGCTTTATCTATTAATATACCATCTTTATAATATTCTTCTAAAAGTGGAATAATATTATACTGTAAAGATAAATCCATACATTCTTGTGCTGAATTTGTATCATTATATACATCATCATTAAATATAAAATAGCTGTGTCCTATCATTATATCATCTATATTATATTCTTCTGATAAATATTTCTCCATTATTTCTGTTTTTATGTATCTAAATATATGTTTAGAATAATCATCTTTTATAATGTCTTCATTTGCCTTAATAGTATAAAATGCAAATCTTCTTCTAATTGCATAATCTATACTTCCTATACTTCTATCTGCTGTATTCATTGTGCCAATAATATATAGATTTTCTGGTATTATTATTTCTCCACCATCATTTTCATCTTTTTTATAAGGACATATTACAGGGCTCTTTCTATATTCAAGAGTATATAAAAGCTCCCCTAATACTGATGGTAAGTTTGCTCTATTTATTTCATCTATTATTAATATATAAGGTTTTTTACTATTTTTTGCTTTTTTAATTGCATTCATTAATATTTTATCTTCAACAACATATTTAATATTACCATTATTATCTGTTTTAGCAACTATCCCCCTTACAAAATCTTCATATGTATATGATGGGTGAAATTGAACTATTTCATATTCACATTCCATTGCTTTTGCCACTTCTTTTGCAGTGTATGTTTTACCAGTTCCCGGTGCACCTTGTAATATTATTTGTTTCTTATATTCTAGTAGTTTTACTATATCCTTAATTTCATTATTTTCCACATTATCAATTCCTAACATTTTAAAAGCGTCTCCATAAACAGTTTTACAGTTTTCAATATCTTTATTTGACATTTCTTTCAATGCTAAATCTGTTTTTTTATTTAAAATACAATCATACGAGTTTTTATTAATCCATATTACATATATTTTTTTATCAAGAGTAAAGCCATTCTTATATTCATTATTAATGACAATGCCTATCCCATTTACATTACTTCCATATCGTGCAATCATAATGTCGTCATTTTTTGGTTCTTTAATAGGATATGGAGTAGCTCCACTACCTCCGCTTTTCTCTCCATCAACATATACAGCACTATCTCTATAAAATATTTCTATATGGTCATCTGTTCCATTATAGCCATTATTCATATAAGAAGATATTTGGTATATTTTTCTATTCAAATTATTTTTTATTATGTCATTTATTTTCATAAATACACTTGCTTCATATAATGAACACTTTGGAAATAAATTTTTTACAGTCTCTATGTGTTTTCTATAATTGAAATATTGTTGTTCATCTTTTTTATTAAATTCTACACAACTGTAACTTGTTGTTCTTTGGTCATAAGCTATATACTTATTTGGTTCTATAATGCTTAAAATATGTGTTAGTTTTACAATGCCTATATTTTTTATTTCTAAAATATCTTTAAAAATTTTTTCTTCTATAAAATCATTATTTTTTGCCATTGTAAAAATATCCCAATGAATATTGTTACTCTGCAATTCATTACCATAATAGAAAAATGTATTGTATATAGGGTTTAAGAATATCCATCTATCTATATTACTTAAATCATATTCAATTTTAAATTCTTCTGCAACTTTGCGATATATATTTTGTTTATCTTTTCTTGTCCATAATCTTGCAAGTTCATATATAAACGATAATGGGTCTATACCAGATATTTCATAATTACCTATTTTGGAGTATTTTGATATTGCATTTATTACTTTGGTTTTAAATTCATTTCTATTATTTTGATATTCTAAAATTTTATCTGTTAAGTGTTTAAAATAGTCTATCCATTGGTAATGCGGAGGATAACTACTATTTACATCTATTATATTTGTTTCTGTTGTTTTATTAATTTTTGCATCTATGTCTATTCCATATTTTGTTAAATCTTCATTTTTTAAATCATAAGGAATTATCTCATATCCTTCATTTGTAAGTTTGCTTTCCAAATTATTTTTAATACTATTGATAATTGTTTTATCATTACTAAAATTTTCATCATTATAAATATATATTGCTACCCTATGATTTTTTTGTTGCATTTTACAAGTTAATATATTTAATTTTGAATATGTTGGATTACCTGATGATTTGCCACCGCTACCATTTTTAAGATTAGATATTGTTTTCTTTTTTATATTATTTATATTGTCTATAATATTATTTTTTGATGATGAAATACCATTCAAAACTTTCCTGTCTTCTGTAACTAAAAAATAATATCCAGCAAAATCTTTATTTATATTATTTTTTGCCATTATTTCTTTTGTATTGTAATTAGTAATGGTGCAAAAAATACCGTTATAATAGTTGTTTATATCTTCATTTTCACCAATTATATCTCTTGTTGTTTGTGTTATTACATTACCATTGTTATCCCGTTTTACTTCTAATTCTGTTAAAAACTTAAATTTGTAATTACCTAGCTGTATAGTTTTTGGGAATGGTATATTTTCATAATCTTCCATATTTTATGACTTATCCTATATTATAAAAAAGGGCTTAAATTCCTTTAAGCCCTTTTAATATCTTATAAATTTTATTACTTACTTATCAAATTTATCCATGAAAATATTGCCAAAGCCTGTATCTTCATTTGTTTCCATTTTTTTCATGTATTCTTTTGTTTCTCTGCGTTCAGAGTCTTGTAAATATTTTTTAATAGAAAGAATAACTTGTTTTTCTCTATTATCTGCTTTTATTACTGTTGCAGTTACTGTATCGCCAATATTATATTGGTCAAGGGATGCTTTTGCAGGGTCTAAATCACTTACTGGAATAGTTCCTTTTATTTCAAGTGGAAGCTCTACTTCTAAACCTTGTTTATTAACTGCTGTTATTTTTACATCTACGGCTTTTCCTTGTGGTAGAAGTTTTGTGATTTCTTTCCATGGGTTTGTTTCAAGTTGTTTTATTCCTAAACTGATACGCTCTTTATCTTCATCAATATGTAAAATTTTCGCTTCAATAGTATCGCCAACTTTGTAAAGTTCATTTAAATCAGAAGGTTCTTCTTTCCAAGAAATATCACTTTTGCGGACTAAACCATCTAAAAAGCTACCAAAATCTACAAATAAGCCAAAATCAGTAATATTTTTAATAGTTCCTTTAACAATAGAACCTTCTGGATTTTCTTCTTTTAAAGTTTTCCATGGGTTATCAATTAAATCTTTTACACTCATGATAACTCTTTTTCTATCATTATCATATCCAGTAACTCTGCCTTCAACTATATCTTTAATATTTAAAGTTGATTTAGTATTTTTAAGCCAGCCTATTTCTTCATTTGGCACAAAACCATCAATGCCCGGAGCAATTTCAAGCACATAACCTGCTCTTTTTCTAGCTACTACTGTTCCTTTAACATTAGAGCCTTCTGGATAATTTTTTTCAGCATCTTCCCATGGATCATGCTGTAATTGTTTCATACCTACTGCTACTTTATTTTCTGCTTTATCTATTTCTAATATTACAACTTCCACAACATCATTTTCAGCTAAAAATTTTGCTGGATTTTTAACTCTACCCCAGCTCATTTCATTTCTGTGTAAAAAGCCATCAATACCACCAAGGCTAATAAATGCACCATAATCTTTTAATGTTTTTACTGCACCTTTTATTGTGTCGCCTACATTATATTTTTCAAAAAACTCATTTTTTAATCTTTTTGCTTCATCAAATAAATAATGGCGAGGTGATACTAATATGGATTGTCTTTTACCACCATTTGCTTTTAATATTTTTGCTAGCAATGTTTTATGGAGAAATTTTGCAGGGTCAATATCTTTTAAGTTAATATCAATATGTGTTTCTGGTATAAATGCTTCTATTTCACCAACTTTACCACGGTATCCTTTGACTTTTTCAGTATTAATATATTCTATGATTTTAACTTCAACAGGTTTGCCACTACTTTCTTTTTCTTTAATAGCATTCCAGTCGCCTTTTGCGTTGATTGCTTTTTTAGATAGAAAAACGCCATCATTATTCATTTTTACAATGCTAAGTTCTACTTCATCACCTACTTTTGCATTTTCTAATTCTGACATCTGTGCTACACCTTCTGTTTTGTAGCCAAAGTTAATAAGAGCAATATCCCCCTTGATTTCTACAATAGTGCCTTTTACCACTGCACCTGTGTAATATTGCTGGAGAGACTCTTCAAAAAATGATTCAAAATCTTCCATGCGTTCTTCGTTTTGTCTGTTTTCATTACTCATCTTGCGACCTCTAAAATGTATTCACGCACCTTTTCAAGTAGGTATGTAGGGGTGCTTGCCCCTGCTGTAATCCCTATCTTATTTATACCATTGAAAATATCTGATGATAATTCATCAACTGTTTCAATGTGATAAGTTTGTGGGCATACCTCTTTACAAAGGTGGTAGAGCCTTGTAGTGTTAGCACTATTTTTACCGCCAACAACTATCATTACTTCCACTTTTGATGCTACTTCAATGGCAGCTTCTTGCCGTTTTTCAGTAGCGGAACATATTGTTTTTGCAACGGAAAGCTCTTTGCATTTTTTTTGGAGTTTTTTTGTTGCATTTTCAAATATGCTTATATTTTGTGTTGTTTGTGCTAAAAAGCCGTATTTTTCAACATAATCAAGTGTATCTACTTCTTCTGCACTTTCTATAACTTTATAAGGAATATCAATATAGCTGACAATACCTTTTACTTCTGGATGGTTAGTTTCCCCAAGAATAATAATATAATCACAGTATTTTGATAGCCTTAATGCTGCTTTTTGTGCTTTTTTCACAAAAGGGCAGGCAGCATCTATAACATTTTCTGCATTTTTAGAAAGAAATAATGCTTCCTCTTTTTCTATACCGTGGCTTCTTATAACAACGGACATATCCTTTGATACTTCATCAAGGGACTTAATAGTTGCCACACCATTTTCTTTAAGCTCACCCACAACTTGTGGATTATGTATGATAGGTCCAAAAGTTACTACACGATTATATTCTTTTGCAGCCTCTTTTACTATATCAATAGCCCGCTCCACACCAAAACAAAAACCAGCATGACGAGCAAATATTATTTCCATTAATACACCTTTTTTATTTAAGGATATTTATTTTATACTAAATTTTTCTATTTGGCAAATAAAATAGAATATTATGTATGATTTTTTAGTGTTTATTTCTATAATCTAATACCATAGCACCAATTTTATCTGCTACTTGTTCTAATGATAATCCTGTGGTATCAAGTAAAATCGCATCTTCTGACTGTAAAAGAGGACTTTCTTTTCTTGTCATATCTATTTCATCTCGTTTTTTTATTTCTTCTAACACTTTTGTATATTCTTCAAAATTATTTGTGGTTTCCCATTCTTTAAATCGTCTTTTTGCTCTCTCTTCTGGGCTTGCTGTTAGAAATATTTTAATATTAGCATTAGGCAACACAACAGTAGTAATGTCTCTTCCTTCCATAATAACATCGCAATCTTTTGCAAAAGCCTGTTGCTTTTTTACTAATATTTTTCTTATATCGCTATTTGATGCTACAAAAGGAACTTTTGCAGATATTTCAGGTGTGCGGATTTCTTTTGTTAAATCATATATTTTATTATTATATTTTATAGATATTTTTTTCCCATTATCTTCTAAAATAAATTCAGTATTTTCTGTTTTTTCTACTAAATTATCATCACCAAAATTGATACTTATCCATGCAATACTTCTATACATTGCACCTGTATCTATATATGTAAAAAAATATTTCTCTGCCAAGATTTTGCATACAGAGCTTTTGCCACTTCCAGCAGGTCCGTCTATTGCCACTTGCATAATTTCACCTTATTATTTTTCTTCTAGTGATAATAAATCACCAATAAAATTAGGATATGATACATCAAGAGATGCTATATTATCCATTAATACTTTCACTCCAAATTTTTTAGCAAGTATAATATTTACCATAGATATTCTATGGTCATCGTATGCAAGTAATTTTGCTTTTTCTGGCTCTTTTGTAAGAGGATATATTTTTAAACCATCTTCATATTCTTCAATTTCTGCCCCTAATGCTCTAAAATTATTAATAATGGCAGCAATTCTATCAGATTCTTTTACGCGAAGTTCTTTTGCATCTCTTATTTCAAGGGGAGCTTCACCAAAAAGAGCAATCATGGCTAATACTGGTATTTCATCTATCATATTTGCAATAATATGACCACAGACTTTTCCACCTTTTATTTTTGAGGAAGTTACATAAATATTGCCTGATGGTTCATATTCATTATTATTTATTTCATATTTAATATTAACACCCAAATCTTTTAGCACATTTAAAAGCCCTATTCTACTTGGATTTAACCCACAGTTTTCAATGGTTATTTCAGAGCCTTCAAAAATTATGCCTGCACCTATATAAAAAGCAGCAGAAGAAAAATCAGCAGGCACATCAACTTTTGTTTGATGTAGATTACCACCATAAACTGTTATTCTTCCATTATTATTTTCACATTTTATACCAAAGGTCTGTAACATTCTTTCTGTATGGTCCCGTGTAGGTATTGTTTCTATATAAGTTGTATTGCCTTCAAGTTGAGCTCCAGCTAACAAAACTGCACTTTTCACTTGTGCTGATTTTGTTTCTGCTGTAATTTCGCCAGCTTTCATATTTCCAGCTAGTATTGTAGCTGGTAATAAGTTACCATTATCCTTAGCTTGAATATATGCACCAAGTTTTGAAAGCGGTTTAATTACTCTTGCCATAGGTCTGCGTAAAAGGGAAGCATCACCAGTTAATACAGAATAAAATTTACTTGGTGCAAGCACACCCATTACAAGACGAGCTGTTGTCCCTGAATTATCACAATTTAATACATCATATGGCTCTTTAAAGTTTTTTATACCTTCAGAATGTATAAGAAGTCTTGAACGCTCATTTACAATATTTACCCCTAACTGCTGCATAATATTCATAGTAGCAAGGGTATCTCGTGAAATAAGTGGATTTCTAACAACTGTAATGCCATCTGCCATACTTCCCATAATAATTGCTCTATGAGTGATAGATTTATCAGCAGGAACATTGATAGAACCCTTAAAACATTTGCATTTATCAAATGTAATCATTTTTTACCTCTATTAAAAATTTTTAAGCTATTTTCTCTATTTTAAAGTAAAGCAAATAATCTTATCAGCAGTAATATAAGCTCATGCTATTTTGTATATAATAATATAAAAAATCATTATGTTAGCAAAAGCATATATTAATGTTGATAATTTTAAAATATTATATTAAAGTTTTCTGCGTTCCCCACTGACTTCTTCTATTTTTGAAAAAAGCATTTTTTTATCATCTTTTTCTATCATATTCTTCCAGTTAATTATATCTTTTTCTAAATTTTCCACACATTCAAGTAAAGTTTTTTTATTATCAAGGAAAATATCGCACCACATTTCAGCATCACTTGCCGCAATACGAGTAAAATCTTTAAATCCACCACCTGCATACAAAAGAGCTTCTTTATTTTTTCTTAAAACTGTATCCATTAAACAAAAAGATATTAAATGAGGGAGATGGCTTACATTTGCAAAAATTATATCATGCTCGTAACTTGTCATTCTACATACCTGCATATTAATAGAAGTATGTAGCTTTTCAAGAGCATCATCAAGTTCTGCAAATCCCATTGATGTTAAAATATGTTTTGCACCGTTATATAAATCTTTTTCTGAATTTATAAACCCGCTTGTTTCTTTTCCTTTGATAGGATGACCGCCACAGAAATAAAGATTATTGTTTTTAGCGGCTTCTAAAATGGTAGTTTTTGTGCTACATCCATCTGTAACAGCTTTTTTATAGCCAGTGTTACCCAGCATATTAATAAAATTTATTGCAGCATTAACAGGCACACATATATATATTAAATCAAGGGGAAAATTAATAAATCTATCAAATTCATCTGTTATCCCTTCAAAAATATTACTTTCAACTGCCTGTATAAGAATTGATTTATTTAAATCATAGCCATAAATTTTAATGCCATTGTAGGCAAAGGCTTTGGCAAAAGAGCCACCTATTAAGCCTAAACCTACAATACCTATATTTTTAAACTGCATATTATTTTGCAATTTCCTTGCCGACTGCTTGTGCAATAACTTCTACTTTATCTATAATATCGCAATACTGTTCTGGTGTTAATGATTGGTCGCCATCACTTAATGCTTCATTAGGATTTGGATGAACTTCTATCATTAAACCATCAGCCCCTGCTGCAACAGCTGCCAAAGCCATTGGTCCAATACATTCTATTCTTCCAGTTCCATGGCTAGGGTCTACAATAATCGGTAAATGTGATAAACTTTTGATTACAGGCACACATGATAAATCTAATGTATTTCTTGTGTATGTTTCAAATGTTCTGATACCTCTTTCACAGAAAATAATATTTGAGTTACCTTCTTTTGCAATATGTTCTGCTGCTAATAAAAACTCTTTTAATGTGGCACTCATGCCTCTTTTTAAAAGCACTGGTTTTTCTTGTGCCCCAACTTCATGTAATAAACGGAAGTTTTGCATATTTCTTGCACCGATTTGAATAATGTCTGCATATTCTGAAACAATATCTAAATCCCTTGGGTCTGTAAGCTCAGTAACAACAACCATACCAAATTCATCAGCTGCTTTTCTTAAATAAATTAAACCCTCTGGCCCCATGCCTTGAAATGAATATGGACTTGTACGAGGTTTATATGCACCACCTCTTAATATTCTTGAACCTTTTGCACTTGTTTTCATAGCAACAGTGCGAGCTTGTTCTAAACTTTCCACAGAGCATGGACCACTCATAATAGCAAGCTCTTTACCGCCGATTTTAACACCTTTTACATCAATAACAGTATCTTCTTTTTTAAATTCACGGCTTACAAGTTTATATGGTTTTGATATAGGGATAATTTCATCAACACCGGGAAAAGTTTGCACTTGTTTTCCTTTTAAAAGTGATTCATCACCTATTGCTCCAATAACTGTTCTTTCAACACCTTCTGAAATAGTTAATCTGTAACCACATGATGTTAAGTGGTCTGTTAATGTGCCTATTTCTTGTTTTGAGGCATCATGTTTCATTACGATAATCATAATATAACTCCTAGTATTCTTTATTATTTATTTAAAACTTTTTTTAATTCATTAATAAATGTTTTGTTTTCTTCATCTGTTCCTATTGATACGCGGATATATTCTTTTAATCTATCACCGCTTAAAAATCTAACAATAACACCTTTTTTTAATAAATCATAAAAAACTTTTTTTCCATCACCTGTTTGTATAAGCATAAAGTTTGTATCTGTTTTTACATATTCTAAACCCATTGCTGTTAATTCTTTATATATATATTCTTTGCCAGCCTTATTTAATGCAACAACTTTTTTAATATGTTCTTGGTCTTTGATAGCTTCTGCACAAATAATTTGAGCAGCAGAGTTCACATTAAATGGTGGGCGGATTCTATTAATTAATGATATACATTCCTTATCTGCCACTAGATAGCCACATCTAATAGAGGCAAGCCCATAGGCTTTTGAAAAAGTCCGCATAGTCATAAGATTATTATATTTTTTCATTAATTTAAATACATCAGGATAGTCCCCTTCTGCAAATTCAATATATGCTTCATCAAGCACTACAAGCACTTGACTTGAAAGTTTATCCATAAAATTAATAAATTCTTTTTCACCAAAAAGCATCCCTGTGGGATTATTTGGATTTGCAAGCATAATAAATCGTGTTTTATCATTAACAGCATTTAAAATATTATCAAAATTAATGGAAAAATCATTATTTGTGTCTACCCATAAACAGCTTGATTTTAATCCTCTTGCAAGTAATTCATATTCAGAAAAAGATGGACTTGGTGCAATTACATGTGTATCGCTTGATAAAAAAGCCATATATAAAAGCTGGATAATTTCATCACTTCCAGCACCACATACAATATTATCTATACTAACATTGTGAAATTCTGATATAGCCTGTCTTAAATAAAAGCTATCCCCTATTGGATATCTTGTAATCTCTTTTTCATATTCTTTTAAAGCATTTATTGCTTTTGGACTTGCTCCGTAAGGATTTTCGTTAGATGCAAGTTTTATAACTTTTTCTATTCCTAACTCTCTTTGAAGTTCTTTTACTGGTTTTCCCGGAACATAGGCTGATAATTCCAAAAGCCCATCCCATGCTAATGATTTATAATCTGTCATAATTAAAATTCTCCCTTTGGATATGAACCTAATACTTTTGCAATAGGTGTTTTTTCTATAAATTCATCTAATACTTTTTTTATTTCAGGGCTATCTTTATGCCCGTCTATATCTGTATAAAATAAATACTCCCATGGCTTTTGTTTTGATGGTCTGCTTTCAAGAGTAGTCATATTAATATTGCCACGCTTAAATATTTCAAGCACATCGTATAAAGCACCTGATTTATGATGGACACTAAACATTAAAGTAGTTTTATCATTACCAGTTGCCTCTTGATAATTTTTACCAATCACTACAAAGCGAGTAAAATTTCCGGGACCATCTTCTATATGCCTTTCTATTACTTTAAGATTATATACAGCCTCTGCAAGCTCACTGCCGATTGCTGCAACTGTTTCATCATTTTGAGCCATTTCTGCTGCAAGGGCAGTAGATTCGCAAGGAATAAGCTCTGTATCAGGGAAGTTTTTAGCAAGCCATTTTGAACACTGCCCCAGTGGGCTAGGGTGAGAATATATCTTTTTAATGTCTGTTTTTCTGCCAGTCTTATTTAATAGGTTTTCTGCAATTTCCACATATACTTCTCCCATAATAATCACATCACTATCCATAAACATATCAAGTGATTGATTAACAGCACCTTCAAGGGAATTTTCAACAGGAACAATGCCATAATGCACATGACCTTTTTCTACTCCCTGAAATATTTCACTAATATTTCTAACAGGAATAAGTTTTGCAGATTGACCAAATCTTTTTACTGCTGCAAGATTAGAAAAAGTGCCAATAGGTCCTAAAAAAGCAACTCTAATTTCTTCTTCTAAACATAAAGATGCACTCATTATTTCACGAAAAACATTTCTTAAAGAATGCTGTGGAAAAGGACCTTTATTTTCATTTTTTAAGCGAGCATATATTTGTTCTTCTCGTGAGTTTACCCATACAGGCGAACCCTCTCTTTTTTTTATCTCACCAACTTCAATAACACAGCCAGCACGCTTATTTAATAAAGCTAATATCTGACTGTCAATATTATCAATTTCTTCTCTTAAATCTTTTAAAGTTTTCATTTGCAAAGTTTAGCAAAAGATTTTTAAATATTCAATAAAAAATAATGATTTTTTTTAATAAATGTCCGTTGAAAAAAATAAAAATACAAATAGGAATGATAAATCTTATATTTTGACTATGATAATGTATTATGATTTTGCTTTACTTATGTTATCTTAAACAATATATAGATAAATGCAGAATGTGTTGTAGTTTGTATAAGCGATAGACAGATTTATTTAGGCATTCCGCATTTTAAAAATTCTAGGATAGAATTTTTAATAAAAATATAAAAGGCTTTTAGGACAAAAGCCCGCGGAGCGTAAGCGATAGCCGAATTTATTTCGGCAGAGCGTGTTTTAAAAATTTCATGGACGAAATTTTTAATAAAAATATAAAGGCACAGGAAGTGCCATAGCGTAGTCTAAAAAATACAGGAATGTATTTTTGAATAAAAATATTAATAGTTCTATTATCCTATTTTAGCAAATATACACGGGTTATTTTATTATCTTTGCGACTGAATTGTATATGGAGTGATTTTTTGAAATGATTTGTAGATTTTTGTCTGACAGGAACGAACGATTTTTGTGAGTGTAGGGAGTTTAAATCTACAATGTAAAAAAATCAAGGAATGTTTATACAATTGGAGCATAAGGAATAAAATAACGAAAACTTGATTTATGAACTGGGCGGCGGAAAATTAGGTAAAAAAATGTGATAGAAATAAATGATTTTTATTAAAAATTTGGTTATTATAATGTTTATATATTCTATATTAATGTATTTTCTTATTATATATTAATTATTGATATAGTAAATAAAAATTGGGATAAAACAAATTATAATTAGTCTAAAATTTTTATCATTTGTTATTAAGAATACAGTAATATTGTTATGAATATAATTTAACTGATATAAATATCATGTTGTAAGCATAAAATTTCAAATAATATTATGGTTCATAAAGCCCTCATCCCACCTAAAACTGCCTTGATTAAAATTAGCAATATATCTAGGCGGGAAGAATTGTATATAAAAGCAAACTATGCTTTTTTAACTTTACCGGCTTTAAGGCATTTTGCACAAACTTTTTTTCTAACAACTGTTCCATCTGCCTCAACAGTTTTTACACTATGAAGGTTAGGATAGAACTTTCTTCTTGAAACATTATGTGCATGGCTTATTAAGTTACCACTTAAAGGACCTTTGCCACAAACATCGCATCGTCTTGCCATATCATTCCTCCTTGCTTTTTAGGGAGTAAAATGATAACCTATTTTTTATAAAAATAGCAAGAGTTTTTTTAAGGAGGAATTATGATTATCACAAAAGATACTTTAACAGCTGATATTTTAAAAAATATAAACGGTGCAAAAGATTTTTTTGAAAGTCATAATATGGGTTGTCTTAGCTGTATGGGCATACAAAATGAAACACTGGAAAAAAGCTGTCTTATGCACGGATTAAATGTTGAAGAAATTATGGAGAAATTGAATAATTTACAACATCAGTAGTAAATGGAATTAGGATGGAAGATAATATTATAATAGAAAATGAAAATCATCTGCCTGCTTTTTTTTCATGGTGGCAGGGTGGCATTCGCTATGCAGAAAATATTGATAATAATGGTGAGACTTTAAAACTTCCTTTTGAAAAAAATGCACTTTATGGTGAAGAAATTTGGAAGCAGTTATATCCAAATATTAAACTTAGACCGCTTTCATGTAATGAAATTTTTGGGAATAATAATCCGCTTAATTTAGAAATAGGTATTGGAAATGGTGAGTTTATTGTAAAATATGCAATGGAAAGAAAGGAAGAAAACTGGCTTGGAGTAGAAGTATTTAAAAAAATATTTAAGCTAGCAGAAAAAAGAGTCAATAAAATAGAGCATAATAATATACGCATTATTCAGTTTGACGTAGCACTTATTTTACGACTTATGGAAGATAAATCTTTAAGTAATGTATATGTGAACTTTCCAGACCCATGGCCTAAGAAAAAACATAAAAGAAGAAGGCTTTTAAAACCAGAATTTATGCAACTTATTGTATCAAAACTTAAAAAAGGTGGTCTTATGCAGATAGCAACAGACCATGATGATTATGCTGATGAAATAAATGAAAACTTAAAAGCAGTTACAGGGATAGAGTCTATATATACAGAAAGTTTTGTGCGATATGTAGATGATTATTTTCCTACAAAATATTATAGAAAATTTGTAAGCAGTGATGGTGCTTACTTTTTTCGATACAAGAGAATATAGTTATGAAGAAAATATTTTTATTATTTATAGTTATGTTATGTTTTTGGCAAATATCTTATGCAGAAAATAATTATGACTATGACACAATTTACTCTTTTTATATTGATGGAGTTATTACTGATGCCAGTGTAGCATTTATTGAATCTACTATATTAAAGGCAGAGCAAGATAATGTGCCAGTATTAATGTATATAGATACTCCCGGTGGAGTGCTTGAATCTACTAGAAAAATAGTGCAAATACTGCTTTCAGCAAAAGTGCCAGTAATATCTTATGTTTATCCAAATGGTGCAAGAGCTGCATCAGCAGGGATATTTATTACTATGGCAGCAGAATATTCTGCTATGAGTGAAAGCTCAAATATTGGAGCAGCACATCCTGTATCATCAAGTGGTGAAGATATTACGGGAGATATGGCTGAAAAAGTTTTAAATGATACTACTGCATTAATCAAATCTATTGCAGAAAAACGAAATAAAAATATTGATGTTGCTGTTGGTATGGTTACACAATCAAAAAGTTATACATCATCAGAAGCATTAAAACTTAATTTAGTTGATGCCGTAGTAGACCATGATGAACTTATAAAAATAATTTCTAAAAAATATAATATTTCAGAAAATGCAGAGATAATCAGCATAGAGCCAGACTTTAAACAAGAAATATATAATGTAATAGCAAATCCCGATTTTTTAGCGGCTGTCCTTTTTTTAGGTATTATACTTATTATGCTTGAAATAAAAATGCCGGGGACATTTATATTTGCAGGGCTTGGTGCAATATGCTTAATAGTATTTGCTTTTGGTGCAAATATAATACCTATTAATTTTCTTGGTATAATGCTTATACTTTTAGGTTTTGGGCTTTTTATTGCGGAAATTTTTATAACAAGTTTTGGAGCATTAACTGTTGCAGGTATTATCAGCCTTGTATTTGGTCTTCGTATGCTTTTTGATAGCGAACATTCAACAGGTATATCTGTATCATTCTGGGTTATTCTCTTTATAATCGCCATTACTTTATTAATAGCTTTATTAATAGGCAGATTAATAGTTAAAGATTTTACTAAAAAACCATCGTCTGGTCCTGATACAATGATTGATAAAGAAGCAACTGTAATAGAATGGGATGGATATAGTGGCAGAGTAAAAATATATGAAGAAATATGGAATGCGTATAGTGATGAAAATTTAATCATTAATGATAAAGTTACAATTACAAAAGTTGAGGGGCTTAAATTACAGGTTAAGAAGTGTCCATGAAAAGAGTTGTATTTGTAAGAGATAAAACTAATAAACATTCTATAAGAGCGCTTTTAGCAGCCTATGAAAAATGGTTCCCTGAAAAAGACTATTATGTATTAACTCCGCAGGATGCCTTTAACTTTTTAGAAAAAGATGATTTAGCTTTATTTTCATTTTTAACAGGCACAAGTGGTGCATATATTGATTATGTTACTAAATTAAAAGAAAGATTGCCTAAAATTAATACTGTATGTGGTGGAGCTCATGCAAGTGCAAGAAGTGAAGATATGCTTAAATATTTTGATGGAGTATGCACAGGCGAGGGCGAAGAAAGTATAAAAGATATTATAGAAATGGCAGAGCATGGAAAAGTAGAAGGCATAATCACTGGTAAGAAAGTATTAAACCTTGATGAGTATAGAGTTTTTCCACGAAAAATTGTATCACTTGGACCAATAGAAATAGTTAGAGGTTGTCCTAGTGGTTGTGCTTATTGCCAGACACCACAGCTTTTTCGCGGTAGGTTAAGACATAGAAGTATAGATTTTATTGTGGAAGAAATCAAGTTTGCATTAAGTAGAAAAGGTTTTGCAGATGTTAGGTTTATAGCACCTGACGCCTCATCATATCAGTATAATAAAGGCATAAATTTAGAAGCCATAGAAAGCCTTTTATATAATGTTAGAGAGACAATCGGTAGAAATGGAAAACTTTTTTATGGAACTTTTCCATCAGAGCTAGACCCATCAGGTGTATCAAAAGAGCTTGTAGATATACTTGTCCGCTATTGTGATAATAAACAGATTGTGCTAGGTCTACAATCAGCATCACAATATATGCAAAAAATAATGCACAGGCGTTCTGGACTTATTGAAACAGAAAATGCTATTGAGCTTTTTTTAGATAAAAACTTTGAAATAGTTGTAGATTTAATATTTGGACTTCCATACGAAACAGAAGAAACTTATGAAGAAACATATAAGTTTATAGAAAAATGGAAAGGTAAAATAACTATTCATTCCCATCCTTTTGACCCACTTCCCGGAAGTAAATGGCAGTATGAAAAAGAAAGCCTAGTGCCTGCAAAATTAGTAAAAGCTGTCCAAAGTTTAGAGGGTATAGGTAAAGTGTTTGGTAGAGTAATAAAAGATAAGGATAAAATATGCAAAATATAGAAAATGGTAAAACATTAAAAGAGTTGCAAAAGTTCCCAGAAGTATTTATATTTAAAATAATGGGAGATAATACTAATAAATTTGTAGCAGATGTAAGAAAAATATTTGATGGCAGAAATGATGTTATTTTTGCAGAAAATATGAGTAGAACAGGTAAATATATAAGTATATCTGTTACAACAGAAGTATGGACTTATGAAGAATTAGAAAATCTTTATACTAATATAAGCAAAGTTGATGGCATAAAATTTTATGTATAGGAATAATTTATGAATGAGCTTGAAACAAAACTATATAAAGCAGTAATTTCAAATGATATTGATGAGGCATTAAACCTTTTAAAACAGCAGGGTTATAATATTAATTTTAAGCTAGATGATGGTGATACTTTACTACATTATGCAAAATCACCGCAGGCAGTGGAAATATTAATAGATGCTGGTATAGATTACACTATACAAAATAATGATGGAATGACAGCTTTTGGCAAAAACTTTGAGCGGGTATATATAAAATCTTATGAAGATGTATTAATTAGCATGTTAAAAAAAGGGGTAGATATAAATGCTCCCGCTTATTTTGATGAAATGCCAGTGATAAAAATTGCAAATAATGCAGTAACATTAAGTGCAAATATTGAGCAATTACAGTTTTTAGTAAAAAATGGTGCGGATATAAATATAAAAAATCAACAAGGATATACTCCGCTTATGCTTGCTGCTATAAAAAATAATGTGGATATGGTGCTGGCTCTACTTGAAGCAGGTGCTGATATTTCTGTTACTGATAATAAAGGTAGAACAGTAAAAGATATATGTGAATCATTAATTGATTCAGGTTATTATATTCCAGCTTTAAAAACTATTATAAATGAAATATAATATATCAGTAACTAATTGATTTATAACAAGAATATAATAAATGATACTTGATTAATCTATAATATTCTTAGCTTGATTTACTCTCTTGTGTCTACTATGTCATTCAAAGCTGATATTTTAAGAGTTGCAAAATAGGTTAAAGCAAAAGTAATATAAAACTTATCTACTACTTAAAGTAAGGTATTTTATGTATAAATTATAATTTACCTATTATTTCTTCCGCTAATATTTGGCTTTTTATAATATTTTCTTCTGCTTCTTCAATAGTTTGTGCATCGTGTAAATTTGCTTTGCCTAAAACTAATTCTATAAGATTAGGTATATCTTGAAATGTAATTTTTTCATTTAAAAAGGCATGAACTGCTAGCTCATTTGCTGCGTTCATTGCTGTCATCATTGCATTAGAATCTGTTTTTAGTATATCCATTGCAATTTTTAAACATTTAAATCTTTGTAAATCTGGTGCAAAAAAAGTAAGTGATTTTTGTTCCCACATATTTACAGGATTAACTGTTGAGAGTATTCTTTCCGGATATCCCAGTGCAACAGCAATAGGTGTTTTCATATCAGGCATACCAAGTTGAGCAATAGTTGAACCATCTTTAAAAGTGATATATGAATGAATAATACTTTCAGGATGAATGATAACATCAAGTTTATCTGGTTCTACATCAAAAAGAAATCTAGCTTCTATTAATTCAAGCCCTTTATTCATCATTGAGGCAGAATCTATTGTAATTTTTGACCCCATAGACCAGTTAGGATGTTTTAAAGCTTCTTCTCTTTTGATATATTCAAAAGCCTCTTTTGGTCTATATCTAAATGGACCGCCACTTGCAGTTAATGTGATTTTTGAAATATATTGTTTTCTTTGACCTAAAAGGCACTGGAATATTGCAGAATGTTCGCTGTCAACAGGTAATATTTTTGCACCATTATTTTTTGCTTCATTAATAATAAGACTTCCTGCTGTAACGATAGATTCTTTATTTGCAAGTGCAATGTGTGTGCCATTTTGCACAATATCATATACAAGACGAACAGCTGATACACCAGCTGCTGCAAAAAGCACTATATCTACACTTTCTTTATTTATAATGTCTAGTATTTTTTTATGACTTTCCTGCTTACTTGTAAGCAAGGAATATTTTGCATTAAGAAGATTTTTTACTTTTTCAAGCCCTTTTATATTTTGATGGGCAGTAATAAATACTGTTTCAAATAAATCACTATTTGCAACAACTACTTCAACACCTGATGAACCAACAGAACCAGTAACGCCAATTATACCTATTTTCTTTTTATTCATAATTATTTGCCTGCAATATATATAAGGTAAAAGTATAGCACAGGTGCTGCCATCATAAGAGAATCAAATCTATCAAGGATACCACCATGACCCGGAAGTAGTGAGCCACTATCTTTTATACTAGCACTTCTTTTCATCATAGATTCTATTAAATCGCCAATTACACCAGCAACTATAACATCTATTATAATAATTATCATAATAGTCCAACTTTCATTAAGAATATAATAGTTAAAAACAGCTCCAACTATTGATGCACCGATTATACCGCCAATTAAACCTTCAACAGATTTGCCGGGACTTACTTTTGGAATAAGTTTATGTTTTCCAAATGCTACACCTGCAAAATACGCAAAAGAATCACTTGCCCATACAACAAAGCATAAAAATAATATCCATTCATAGCCAAAATTTTTTAAAAGTGCAAGAAAGGTCATAAGAAAGGGAACGAACATTATAGCAAAGAAATTGTATGATACTTCTTCCATAACTTTTTCGGTAGGATTTGCTGAAAACATTTTTAAAACAAATAACATAAAAAGTATAACAAAAGATGTGGCAGTAAAAAATTTAAAACCTAAAAAATATATTACGAAAGGAATAGTAATTGATGATAACCACATCAATGGAGTATAAAGATAGATATTATCATTTTTCATAATTTTTATAAACTCATAGGTGCCTAAAATAGAAATTAAGACAACAACAGCAAAAAATGTAGATGGATTTGCTTTAATTATTAAAAATAGTGCAAGTGGTATAAGTATTGCCGCAACAACTATTCTTATAAGCATTTCTTTTGTTCGTTTAGTGTTCATAAAAAATAATCCTGTTAATTTTTTTATTCAAAAATACATCCTTGTATTTTTGAAACCACGCTCTGCCGAAATAAATTCGGCTATCGCTTACGCTCCGCGACGGGACATCATGTCCCTAATTTTTATTCAAAAATATATTTATATATATTATTGAAACCATGTAGGCATGGAACAAGTCCGCTTGCCTGCTTACGCAAGCGAGCTTTCGTCCTGAAAGCTACTAAATTTTTTATTCAAAAATACATCTGTGTATTTTTGAAACAACGCTCTGCCGAAATAAATTCGGCTATCGCTTACGCTCCGCGACGGGACATCATGTCCCTAATTTTTATTCAAAAATATATTTATATATTATTGAAACCATGCAGGCATGAAACAAGTCTGTTTGCCTGATTATGCAAGCATGCTTTCATAATGAAAGTTTTAATTTTTTTATTCAAAATACATTATTTACTATTTAACTGTTCGTCAGTTTTTCCAAATCTACGAACTCTTTTATTAAATTCTTCTATTGCTTTATCAAAATCTTCTTCATTAAAATCAGGCCAAAGTTTATCAGTAAAATAAAGTTCAGCATAGGATATTCGCCACAACATAAAGTTACTTATACGCTGTTCTCCACTTGTGCGTATAAGTAAATCCACATCAGGCAGTTCACTATTATACAAGTTATTTCTAATTGTATCTTTTGAAATATCATCAATATTAATTAAGCCTTTTTGCACTTGATATGCAATATTTTTTATACAGTCTACAAATTCATCTTGTGAACTGTAACTTAAAGCCATATTTAAAAGTAAGCCAGTATTATTTTTTGTTTCTTCTGCAAGTTTTATAAGAGATTGCCGTGTTTTTTCTGGTATAAGAGATATTTTGCCAGAAATTATAAAGCGGATATTATTTTGAGTAATGGTATCCCATTCAGAAGCAACATATTCATCAAGTAAATTCATTAAAAAAGAAACTTCTTCTTTTGGACGGAGCCAGTTTTCAGCAGAAAAAGCAAATATACTTAATGCTTTTAAATGGTTTTTGGCAGCATGGGTAATGATTTTTTTAACAGCTTTTACACCTTCTTTATGACCTAAAAAACGAGGATAACCACGCCTTTTCGCCCATCTGCCATTACCATCCATAATTATAGCAATATGGAGATTTTCTAAGCCGTTTGGCATTATATCTCCATAACTTCTTTTTCTTTTACTGCTGTAATTTCATCTATTTTTTTAACAGCATCATCAGTGGCTTTCTGCACATCATCTTGTAATTTTTTTGCATCATCTTCACTGATTTCTTTATCTTTTTCTTGTTTTTTTATTTTATCATTAGCATCTCTTCTTTCGTTGCGAATAACTATTTTTGCATCTTCACCCATTTTTTTAACTATTTTAACAAGCTCTTTTCTTCTCTCTTCTGTAAGTTGTGGAAAAGGAACTCGTATAATTTTACCATCATTTGATGGATTAAAGCCCATTTGACTGTTTTGGATAGCTTTTTCAATAGCTGGTATTTGACTTGCATCCCATGGAGATATAGTTACAAGTCTTGGTTCAGGTGCAGAAAGTGAAGCAACACCAGTTAATGGAGTAGGGGTTCCATAATAATCTACTTTAATATTTTCAAACATAGCCACACTTGCCCTACCTGTTCTAACACCTTTTAATTCTTCTTTATAAAAACTAATAGCTTTTTCAACTGAATTTTTAAATTCCTTAACAACTTCGTTCATAGTATCTCCCAAATAATATTGTATTTATCTTTTATTTTACAAGAGTGCCAACAGGCTCCCCTTTAACTATTTTCATTAAGTTATCTTTTCCAAACATATCAAATACTATTAACGGTATTTGATTATCCATACACATACTTATTGCTGTTGCGTCCATAACTTTTAAACTTTTTGTAAGCACATCTATATAGCTTATTTCATCGTATTTGCTAGCAGTTGCATCTTTTTTAGGGTCAGCAGTATATACACCATCTACTTTTGTTGCTTTTAAAACTACATCTGCATTTATTTCTGATGCTCTTAATGTGGCTGTTGTATCAGTTGTAAAGTAAGGGTTGCCAGTGCCACCTGCAAAAATCACAACTCTACCTTTTTCTAAATGACGCATTGCTCTGCGTCTAATATAAGGCTCTGCAATCTGTCTCATTTCAATAGCAGATTGCACTCTTGTTTCTATGCCACTCATTTCAAGAGCATTTTGCACAGAAAGACAGTTAATAACTGTTGCAAGCATACCCATGTGGTCTGCTGTAACTCTATCCATTCCTTTTGCAGCAGGTGAAACTCCGCGGAATATATTGCCACCACCAATAACAATACCTATTTTAACACCTATGTCATAAATAGGCTTAATTTCTGATGCGATAAATTTAACAGTATCTGCATCTATTCCATACTGAGCATTACCCATTAAGGCTTCACCAC